>Ga0214921_10000986_pt1 | contig 49946 bp, 43 predicted proteins | sample LL1505_MetaG_FD_177992 | JGI IMG/M metagenome (GOLD analysis project Ga0214921, IMG submission 177992) | Freshwater microbial communities from Lake Lanier, Atlanta, Georgia, United States - LL-1505 | ecosystem: Environmental > Aquatic > Freshwater > Lake | place: USA: Georgia | collected... | reverse complement strand
GGTATTTCACAGATAGCTTTTCAATCTCGGGTGTTTGTTGCGCGCAGAACGGGCACCAGCTTGCCCAAAAGTAAGTCACCAAAACTTGACCCTTGAGTTGAGTTGACTTTAGGACTTCATCATTAAGCAACCGGACCTGCGACCATGGGATATTTGAGCCCATATCCGGGCTAATGATTTGGGAAAAACCAAGGGAGGGTAGGCAAGCCACCAAAGCGCCAGCTTGGATTAAATTTCTTCTAGAGCTCAGGTTCATAAAAATCCCAAACTGATTATGTGTAAAGTCCAAAAATTGCAATTTACAATTTTTGTATCACTAGCGTGTATTTTGCACTCAACTCTGTCATTGTGCACGCGGAAATTTGAAGCAGGAGCAGGGCTCGAAACAGTGAATGCCACTGTTCGACTTTTGCACTGGTGATGAAGGTAGCACAGGTGAGGGCGAAGTCATTGGCGCCCTAGCACTCGTAACCACTGTAAATCGAATGGCAGTAATAGATCAGAGCAAGCTAACTCCGCTTATTCAGCGCGTTGCAAGTGAAATTTCTGCGCGCTTGGTATGAGTTCTTTGTAAAAACTATCTTGCATGCCCTGAACTTGAAACATAGACACAACGCCCTTCAAAGTAAGTTTCTAGAACTTGTGTCTTTGCAATTTCCTCCGGCGTCTGACCCTGAAGCGGTTTGGCAAGCCGTATAAAGTCAGCTGAGAATCCAGCTTTCAAGCGACCTGTCACATGCTCTAGCCCCATTGATCTGGCGGCTTGGGTTGTGAAAAGAGGCAAGGCTTCTTCAAGGCTAATCGCTTGCTCCTCTCCTACATACCCAGGGAACAGTCCGAAGGGGTTGCGCCTAGAAATCATGCCTGCCAGGCCAACCCATGGGTTGGCATCTGCTGCCGCTGCTGGCCAGTCTGATCCATAGGTCAATTCTGCGCCGGCAAGCATCAACGATTTAATCTGATGACATCTTTGTGTGCGAAGAGGCCCAAGCACCTTCACTTGCCCTGGTGTGACAGGGTTTGGAAACCAAAGCCTGGGTGACATGTCTGCCACCATGCCTAATCGCTTGAATCTTGGATGGTCTGTGGTGTGAACAAATGCTGTATGGCCAATTTCATGCCTGAGGCCGCTTTGCCCATTGGACTTTCTGACTGCTTGTACAGCGTCAAGTCCTGCTCTGGTTGCTCTATCGCCGACGGCATGCATCTTTACGGTCAATCCCAAACTGTCAAGTTGGCTGACAATTTCTGCGAGTTTCTCGGGGGAGATGGCCAGCAATTGATCAGGGTTGTGCGCGGAAGGTGCGCAGCCTGGCATGGGCAAGTAGGGCTCTAAAAAAGATGCGGTCAAACTGGGTGCAACGCCATCTAAAAATAATTTCACAAATGCGGTGTGAACATGTTCAGATGCAAAACGATCACGCCAAATTAACAATTGATCAATCGGCGTCATGCCTTCTGACGTTAGAGAATTCAAGGCCATGTGGGTTGCTACATGCAAATTCAATGTACCTTGCTTGTCTGCCAAATAATAGGCTTGTAACTCAGCCTCGCTGGCCATGGCTTCTTTGAAGCCAGTCAGGCCCAAGCTGTGAAAGTAGTGACTCATGTGCTTCACAGCATGCGCGAGTTGAACACTGCTTGGAACTATAAAGCGTCGAACTAAATTCTGAGCCTTTTCATACAAAATACCGTTGGGCTCACCGGTAAGACTGTCTCGCCCAATGCGACCTCCCTCAGGGTCCGGTGTATGTTTGTCAATGCCGCAAGCCTTTAAAGCAGCTGTGTTCAGCCATGCTGTGTGGTAGGTGACATCTTTCAGAGCCACAAGGTGATCAGGTGCTGCCAGGTCAAGTATTTTTCGAGGGGGTTCCTGAGCATCGTCGATCCATGACATGTGCCATGGGCCGCCTGATATCCATTCGCTCGTTGGCACTTTGCTGGCTCGTTCCTTTACAGCCAGCATGAGGTTTTCTAAAGAGGAAGACAAGCCAACATAAACTTCAAACATATCCCTTAAAGCACCCCAAATACCATGCGCATGGGTGTCGATCAAGCCTGGCATTAAAAAATGGCCCTGCAGGTCATGAACGATTGATTGAGAACTGGCTGTCACCAACAACTCAGATGTGGTGCCCACTCGCAACACTTTCCCCTTGAATATTGAAATGGCTTCTGCATGGGGTAGGGCTGTATCTAAAGTCAGAATGCGACCATTGATCCAAATTTCATCTGGAGAAACAGGTTCTTTTAAATGGCTCATGATGGATTAGATGTGTTGCTGCGCTGGAAGCGCTTTCCTAATGCCATAAAGAAAGGCCAAAACAAGATGACCACGATGGCAATGAGCATGGCAAGAGACATTGGGCGGGTTACAAATGGCTCAAGAGAACCATCGCTGCGCCCCAATAACTGGCGCAATGAAGCCTCTAATGTGTCGCCCATGACCATGCCCAAGATAAGGGGGATGGTTGGAATGTTGCCTCGTGCACAGACCAAACCAAAAACGCCAAATACAGCAGCAATGATCACGTAGTACATAGAGTTTGCTGCCGAATAAGATCCTACAAAACCTAAAACCAAGATCACAAGTCCTAGAATTTTCGGGTTGACATATGCCAAACGCGCCAAGGGCTTCACAGTCAGAATCATCAAGCCCAAAATGACGAAATTGATGATCAACAACGATGCCAAAACACCGTTGATGATTTCGGGCCGATCTGTGAAAAGAGAGGGACCCGGAACAATGCCGTGTACAACGAACACTCCCATGATGATGGCCGTGATGGCATCGCCTGGGATGCCAAGCGTGAGTACCGTAATCATCGCGCCACCCGAGTTGGAATTGTTGGCGCATTCAGCCGCCACAATGCCCTCTGGATTCCCTTGACCAAACGGCGTAGGATCTTTGGCCCCTTTCTGTGCCCAAAAATAAGCAAGTGAAGTGGACAATGCGGCGCCAACGGCAGGCAACACGCCAATGGCTGAGCCTAAGAACAAACCTTTTAGCATGGCCTTGGGGTATCGAAAGGGCTCTAAAAACCCGCGCCAAGATAGACCTGCGGACTGAATCAGCGATGAATCAAACTGCGGAACTGGTGAGCTCACCATTACGAGCGCTTGCGCTATGCCAAATAATCCGACAGCCACTGGAACCAATGGAATACCGCTCAGCATGCCCGGAATGCCGAAGGTGTAGCGTTGTTCATTGGAGTTGGGGTCTATGCCAACCGTGGCCAAGAAAAATCCCAATCCCATCATCATCATGGCGGCAGGAAACTGACGGCGATAGGCTTTACCAATACAAACAGCGGCCAACAAAATGGCCATGACATTTTCTGCTGCACCAAATTTTCCTGCAAAACTGGCCATCGGTCGGGCCACCAATCCAAGCAACAATGCACTTGCAATGCCACCTACAAAGGCAGACATGAAAGCCAATGACAAGGCTCTTTGAGCCTGCCCTTGTCTGGCCAAAGGGTAGCCATCAAACATGGTCATGATGGAGGAGGCTTCCCCAGGTGTGCGAATCAAAATGGAAGTCACTGCACCGCCATAGAAAGCCCCGCAATAAACACCTAGCAAAAGAGAGATGCCCCCAAGAGGGGGCATGCCGTATGTGAAAGGTAATAACACCGCGATGGTGACACCAGGGCCAACACCAGGCAAAACGCCGACAACAATGCCCAAGGCTGCACCAACGATCAGGGCCAATGCAATTGGGAGGGTGCTCAGTGAAGAAAATCCTCCCGAAAGTGCGTCAATGAACTCCATTTTTAAATCAACCAAGCATGGCCAAAATAAACCTTGAGTACCTTCACAAACACCACCCACATGGTCACTGACAGTGTGATGGCCAAAAGCATGCTAGTTCGAAAATCAAATCGAAGTAACCAGCAACCCACTGACAGAAATAACAGGGTACTGATTAGGTAGCCTAAAAAAGGAACAGCAAGCATGTACAAAGCAAATGCCACCACCATCGAGATGGCGTCTTGAATGTTAGCGGCGCTCGAATCGAGCTCCTCGGACTCGCCTGATGCCATTTGGTGACGGCGTTGGTAAATTTCAATCAACCCTGCAACAGCCACGATCAGCAATGAAAGTCTGGGAAACAGCGCAGCAGACTCAAACCAATTTGCATTGTGAGGATAAGGCTGTATGAGTTGGGTAGAAAAATACCAAACGCATACCGCGATGAATGACAAGGCCAACAGAAAAAACCGATCCCATGACCACCTGGCTAGCCTTGCTTGTAAAGACGACATCACTTTTTCGTCATGCCTAATTCAGTCATCAATTCGGTAATCCATTTGCTGTCGTCAACCACACGTTTGCTCATTTGATCTGCCGTCATGGGCAGTGCGGGTATGCCTGCTTTTTTGAATTGGTCTTGCACGGGCTTGTCATTCAGTGCTTCCATCATGACACTGGAAAGCTTGTTGATGATGTCTTTTGGAACACCTACAGGCGCTGCCATGCCGCCCCATGAGTACAAATCGCCATAACCTTCTTCTTTGAGGTTTGCAACATTAGGGAAAACAGGATTTCGATCGGGCCCCCAAGCTGACAATATTTTGGTTTGCCCTGCTTTTGCATAACTCATAGCGCCTTCAGCACCCGCAGTCGAAACGTCAGCATCCCCCGCAATAAGTTCCTTGATACTTGGATTGGGAAATGAAACTACCTTGTAGGGCCAGCCATCTCTCTTTGCTATTTTTGCAGCAATCAGAGCAGGAACTGCTGCCGGTGCGTAGCTGGCAATGATCACTGGCTTGCCATTTTTCTTGGCCCATGCTGCGAAATCTTTCAGATTGTTGGCAGGAATGTCACCTCGCGCTGCCAATACAAAGTCGTTGATCAGCATGCCTCCTACAGATTGATAGTCACTCATTTTGTAAGGCGTGTTGCCTGCAACAATTTGTGAAATACCGGGCCCAGGCGTCCAGGTGCCGATGGTGTAACCGTCTGGTTTTGCTCTGGTCATTTCTGCAAACCCTACGACACCGCCGCCGCCTGGTTTGTTAATGACTTGAACAGGCACGCCTAGTCGTTTGCTCATTCCTTCTGCCAACAACCGTGTGACAACATCCATATCGTTACCTGGAGGGTAGGGATAAATGATCTCAATAGGTTTGCTTGGCCACCTATCTTGTGCCAAGCTTGGAAGTGCCGCCACTAAGCTCAAGACAGCCAATGACAAGATGCGGATGCGTGCGTTCATTTGTAACTCCTTAGGTTGGAAAAATAGGTTTTAGATATTTTCTGCTGCAGAAAAAGCGATGTTCAAAATTCTCAATGTTTCGTCGACATGTGCGTTTGTGAAAACCAAAGGTGGCGACAAAATCAGTCGGTTACCTTGCACGCGAATCATTGCACCTTCTTGACGTGAAGTGCCCACCAGCGCTTGGATATAAGGAGAAGGCGGCGTGAGCATTTCTTTGGTTGCACGGTCTGCCACTAATTCAACGGCAGCCATGAGTCCTTTGCCCCGAACCTCACCCACATGCGAATACTTCATCAACTGTTGCAACGAATCTTGAAAATAAGTTCCTACGTGAAGTGCGTTGCCAGGTAAGTCCTCGCGGGTCACAATGTCTAAGTTGGCGTTAGCAGCTGCACACGCCAACGCATGGCCAGAATACGTGTAGCCATGCATCATGGCTGCAGGCACATTAGGTTGCTCCCATGCACTGGCGATGCGTTCATTGACCAAGGTGGCACCCAATGGCACATAACCTGAGTTGATGCCCTTTGCCATGGCCATGATGTCTGGTGCAACACCCCATGCGCGTGCACCGCAAAGCGAGCCAATACGGCCAAACCCCGTCACAATTTCGTCGCTGATCAGCAAGATGCCATGCTCATCGAGTAATTTGCGCATACCTGGCCAATAACTGGCATGGGGCACAATCACGCCGCCCGCGCCTTGCACCGGTTCAGCAACCAGGGTCGCAATATTGCCAGCGCCAATTTTCTGAATGAGTTCAGACAGATCATTCAAGCACAGTTGGGACAACTTCTCTGGATCGGATTCATTCCAAGGATTGCGATAGGTATAGGGCGTTTCAGTTAAATGGCAACCGGGCAACAAGGGTTCGTATGCATTTCGAAACATTGGATTTCCGTTGATCGAAGCACCGCCAAAATGAACACCGTGATAGCCCCACTTCAGTGAAATAAATTGGTGTCTGTTGGGTTGTCCCACCAACTTCCAATATTGGCGTGCTAATTTGAGTGCAGTTTCAATTGCATCCGACCCGCCCGATGAGAAAAATGCTTTGCTCATCTTTTCTGGTTTGAACATGTCCATCAACCTCATCGACAGTTCGATGGCTGGCGGGTTGGAGGTGTTCTGGAATGTGGAGTAGTAGGCCAGTTTGTCTAGTTGAGTTTTGATGGCATCAATGACTTCTCTGCGGTTATGTCCTACGTTGACATTCCAAAGAGATGCGACAGTGTCTAAATAGCGATTGCCATCAATGTCAAAGATGTAAACACCATCCGCACGGTCCACAATCAATGGCGGATAGGCTTGAACCACCTTGGGGTCGATCATGGGGTGGTACATGTGGTGGGCGTTGCCACCTCGGACATCGTATGCAGTGTTCATTGGCTAAAGCATAGACAACTTGGTGTAATGGATAAAATCTATTATTCTCAGGTTTTTCCCCAATCCTCACGACCAATCGTGGGTTGATCTGAAGTCACGCAGCATCAAATTCGCCAAGCTGGGTAGTTAAATACAAATCACAGCCAAGAGGAATTGAATCCGCTTGGCCGTGAAAGTGAATTGACTGCTTGTTAATCAAATTTCTTCAGATGGCGGGCGCCCTGACTGAGCCCCACACTTCTTCGATACCCATACCGATAGAGAGCAAATTTGCGTCCGTGCCTAAAGGCCCATCGATCTGCATGCCCACAGGCATTCCCGCAGGGGTTAGCCCTGCAGGAATTGACACGCTAGGTAAGCCAGCGTTGGTGCAAGGGTCAGTGTTTCTAATGCAGGTGCCAAAGGTATCCTTGCCTGTTTGTTCTACACCGCCAACGGTATAGTTCACTGTGCCAGATCCCTTGACGGGGTCGATTTTTGGCGCAACCAAAATAGTCGTGGGAAACATGACGGCTTCTACACCTATGGAAGCAAAATAGTCTTTGTAGAGCTTTTGCAGGGCTGGGCGTTTAGTAGACATCACATCGGGATAAGCGCCGCCGTACACGTCGCCTAGGATGGCGCCAAATGCGCCTTGTACATCAGGGCTGGCCAATTGATCGCTGACTTCCTTGACGGTGCTAATGGGTGCCTTGTTGGTCGCGAGGTAGACAGGAATGGCCGCCACAGGTTCATGCAATGCAATTGGGAATGAAATTGAGTCGTTCAACGCCATGATGCCAGTCAGATCAGCATCGACAAATACGACCCCTGCGTCTGCCAATTTTTGTTTGGCTGCCGTGGCTACAGTTTTGACATTGTCTTCCAAGCCTGCCCAAAAACTGGCAGGAATACCAATCTTCAGTCCCTTAAGTGCTTTTGCAGTGGGCGTTGTGGTTCCAGTGATCACTGCATCAAGTAGCGCTAAATCGGCCACTGTGCGCGCCATGGGGCCAAGCGTGTCACGCGTTGTGCTGATTGGAAGCGCATCATTCACTGTGTCGGCATAACGGCGACCTTTGCCTGCGCCATCGCCTACCGAAGGGCGAAAGCCCGCGATGCCGCAAAAAGATGCGGGTTCTCTGGTTGATCCGCCTGTGTCAGTTCCAAGGCCTGCGGGCGCAAATCGCGTGGCCACCGCCACAGCTGTTCCGCCAGATGATCCGCCTGAAACGCGCGTCGTGTCATAGGGGTTTTTACAAGGCCGGGTGGCTGCCTTTGTGATGGGGTCGATTCCAAGCGTGAAGTTGGTGCTCGTGATGCCAAAGGCCCATTCATGCAAATTCGATTTGCCCAAGACAATGGCGCCTGCATCGATTAACTTTTGAAGGGATGGCGCATTGGTCGCCGGCTGAAAGTTGCGAAGCGAGTAGGTGCCTCCTGTGGTCTTCATGCCTTTGGTATTGATATTGTCTTTAACGACGATAGGTAAGCCGGCCAAGGCTCCCAATGTTTTGCCTGCACTTCGGTCGGTATCGATTTGTTTTGCCGTAGCCATTGCGCCTGCTTCGTCTAGTGTGATCATGGCGTTCAGATCAGACACCGCTTTGGCGCGGGCTATCAAGGTGCCCACATAAGTTGCTGCGCTAAGCCTGCCAGACTTAAGAGCAGCCACAGCTTGTGTAGCCGTCAACGCCAATTGCTCGTCTGAAGAAAGAGCAGGAGCCGTGTTGTCACCGCAAGCCACCAATGCAGTGCTACCAAGTAAAGTCGAGGCCGAAACTGCGCCAGATGTTTTGAAAAAGTTACGTCGTGAGGGTGAATGTTTCATAGGATGCCTCTAGAATAAAGTCGTGCAAAAGTTTGCACAAGTTTCATCCTAAGACGATGTAGCAAACGACGGTATCCTTCAAATTGAGGAAGTCGACAGCAACTCAATTCAATATTTTGTGGGCCAGACCTGCTCTATTGCTAGCGCCTGTTTTTCTGAAAGCGTGCTCTAAATGTGTACGCACAGTGGTGGTCGAAATATTGAGTCGACGAGCGATCTCTTTGTCTGACAGACCTTGGGCCACTAGTAATGCGGCTTCTTGTTCCCTAGGGCTGAGTTTGATGATGAGCGTAGGAATAGGGTTTGCATTGCTCCTGTAATTGCGTGCTCTGGCCAAAGCGCTGATAAAGGCTGGCTGGATCATATCGAGCATGCGCAAGTCATCTTCCGAGAAATTTTCGCGACGACGATCACGCCAAATTCGCATGTCGCCCAAATTGTTTCCTTTGTGCCATGCGTATAAATTAACACCCCAGTACAAACCATCTTTGTATAAGAAATCGTTGAAGAACTCGGTTTTACGCAGCTCTTCATGCCTGAGAACATCCGTAGCCCTAACGGCCACTTCGTATCTTTTCATCAAAGGGGTGATGGGGTCATTGAATTGAAAGTAAGTTTCATACTGCCTGATATTGGCTGGGTCCATATTGATTTGGACGGGGCGACCGAATGATGCGCATTCGGGCTGCCAGACAAAACTTGCATAAAACTGCGCTTGCAGTAATTGCATAACCAGATCGCCCACAATCTCGCGAATTTCATGCTCATGGTGAGACTCAGCAAATGCCTGCATGATTTTGGCCATAAGGCTCATTTGTTTGCCGGTCAAGTACACAAAGTGACTCCAACGATGCTGGGTATAAAGATCAAACGTATTTTGAGATTAAATACTTTCAAAATATGCGTACCAATCGGGTTTACCCCTCCTTGAATTAGAGGATGGCGCAATCTTGCTCGACCCTAAACTTACAAGTTAAATTACTTTTGCAATAAAGCCAGAAGGCGGTGGCCCATTAGAGCCTTGATTTCTGGTGAGTAAAAGTAGCTTCTCTCTGCGAGTGGCTCCAGGCTTTCTAGCTCATTGACATGTTGTGCGCTCAGATTGGCCATCCTTGCCACTTGAAATGCATCAAGCCCCTTTTCTGTGCGCAAGAGGTTGAGCGTTGTGGCATTTTCAGAAGTCCAGAATAAGTCTTTGGTCATTTCCACAAACTCATTGGGAGTTAACTGGGTGGAGGTTTGCAGTGTTCATGCGTTACAGCATAGACAATCTGTTTTAATAGATAAAATCAACTATCCCTAGGTTTTCCCCTAGTGCGCAAGGTGATTTATGGGATTTACTGAAGTTATGCAAGACAGTCAAAGACCTCATCCGAATTTCAAAGATCCTCAATCGATCTTTGATCTCTTCAATTTTGTGGTGTTTGAATTCTTGAGCCTAAGCGGTTCAGTTGTAACTCGTATCTGTGAAGGTGACATTGGTATCACTCGTGAAGAATGGCAATTTGTAGCCATGCTCGCCAAATTGGGAGAAATGTCGCCATCCGACTTGGCAAGTAGAACCACAGTTGACCGTTCCCAGGCTTCCAAAACTCTTAGAACATTGATGACCAAGGGCTTGGTGGATCGCCACAAAGTCAAAGGCGATGGAAGACGGGCCATCGTTAGACTTACGCTTGAAGGTGCTGCGCTTTATGAAAAGTTTTTCCCAAAGGTTTTGCAGCTTCACAATGAAATTCTTCAAGATCTGAGTGATGAGCAGCGTGATGAATTAGCCAAATTAATGAGCGCTCTACATTTAAGAGCAAAAGCTGCTACTGAATCTTTCAAGCCCGAGCATTCTTCGGCACGAAGGAAGGGCGGAAGCAAAACTCAATGGCAATCGAAAAAATTGCGTGATTAAGCTTAGGCCTAGTCGAGTTGAAGTATTCAGTCGGCCGTGATGTTCGCACTTTTTACAGTTTTTCCCCATAACTCAAAATCGGATTTGATTCTCTCTGCAGTTTGCTGAGGTGTCATGGGCATTGGGTCGTAGCCCTCGCGTTTGATGGCTAAGATGACTTCCGGATCTTTCATCACGCTTGTCAAGGCTGGGACCAATTTGTCCATGACTTCTTTCGGCAGGCCCGCTGGCCCTACGATGCTAAACCAAATACTGGCATCGAAGCCTGGAAACCCGGCCTCTGCCATCGTGGGTACATCTGGAAACATAGAGCTGCGTTTACCAGATGAATCGGCCAAAGCCCTCAATCTACCCGCTTGTATGTGTGAGGCTGCAGCGCCCAACGAAGAAAAAAGAAGGGGTACATGCCCACCTAGCAGTTCGGTGATGGCGGGGCTGCCGCCTTTATAAGGAATGTGATCGATGTTAATTTTTGCGGCAGCCTTAAATTGCTCGCCAGCCAAATGACCCACGCCACCAACACCCGAGGTGCCATAACTCCAGTTTTTGGGATCTTTTTTGGCCAACTCGATTAAAGACTTCATATCAGTTGCTTTTGACGAGGGCAATACCACCACAATAACTCCGCCGCCACCCACCATCGATATGGGTGTAAAACTGCTTAAGGGGTCGTAACCAAGTTTGCGCATGTGCGGCAAGATCGTCATGGGACCAGAATCTGTGATGTGCAAGGTATAGCCATCGGCAGGCGCCTTGGCTGTCAATTCAGCCGCAAGCGCTGCACCCGCACCAGGCTTGTAATCAATCACAAATGCTTGTTTCAAAACTCGAGACAGCCGATCGGTGATGGGGCGCACCAACTTGTCAGCTGCGCCGCCTGGCGCGTAACCCACTACCATGCGAATTGGTTTGTCTGGGTACTCTGCACTGACTGGCGAGACCAGTGCTGTCAGGCAGAAGGCGGTGGTCAAAAGGGTTTTGAACATGTGCATTTTTACTCCTGTGAATTAATGAGCGAGTCGGGAATGAGAACAATCGCCCCTTGCGTTGTTCGGCTTTCTAGCAATCGGTGTGCCTCGCTGGCCTGACTCAGGGGCAGCAAGGTGTCTATGTCTAAGCGAATTGTGGGGTCGCACAAAATTTCAAAGGCCTCTGCGCTCATAGAAAGCATGTCATGGCGGTTGGCGATGTAGGTGCGCAAGGTGGGGCGACAAACCCACAGTGATTTGCTATGCAGTTCCTGCAATGCAAACCCCTCGACTTGTCCTGAGGCGGTGCCAAAGTTAACCACCAAACCCTTTGGCTCCAAGCACTTGAGGGAGCCCTCAAAAGTGTCTTTGCCGACAGAGTCAAACACAACGCTGACGCCTTGGCCTTGAGTGATTTGATTGACCTCAGACACAAAATCCTGAGTGCGGTAGTTGATGGCAAAGTCGGCCCCCAATGCCAATGCTGTTTGAACCTTGATGTCGCTACCTGCTGTAGCCAAAACAACCAGCCCAAGACGCTTGGCCCATTGAACCAAAATTTGCCCCACACCACCTGCAGCAGCATGGACCAGCACGCGGGTGCCCGGGTTGAGTTGGCGCATTTGTTTGAGCAAGTATTGGCATGTCAGGGCTCGCACCAAACCGGCAGCGACCCTGACATCGTCCACATCTGGCGGCAAAGGTATAAGCCGTTCTGCTGATACCGCTACATGGGTGCTATAGCTGCCTACACCCGCATTGGTGTAGGTGACCTTCTGCCCAATTTGCAAACCTTGGATTTGCGAGCCCAGAGCCATGATGTTGCCCACTGCATTGATACCAGGTACGAAAGGCGGCTGCGGGTTATGCGAATGGGCCTGCCCAGCGCGCAAGTAAATGTCGACAAAGTTGACACCAATGGCCGTGTGTGCCAAAACAACTTCATTGGGCGCTGGCAATGGCATGTTGATTGAACGACTTTTCAGCACTTCGGGGCCGCCAATAGCGGTGACCATTATTTCAAACGGAGATGCCATCATGCTTTCCAAAATATGAAGCTATTGCACAGGATTGGCCTGTTAACCACAATCATCACATAACCGTTAATATAGTTAATTGGTACAAACCATCAAGCTTGTCGCATAAGCAACCGCTATGCACTCAACCACCAAACATAATCGTTTACAACACCCTCGGAGTCAAAATATGGTCCATTTGAAAACAGACAAAATGCTTGCGCGCAAAGACAAGCATGTCGGCTGGATTACTTTTAACAACCCAGCCCGTCACAACGCTGTGTCATTAGAAATGTGGCAAGGTCTGGCGGACATTGCGAACGACTTTGCAAACGACGATGAAATTCGCGTGGTGGTGGTGAATGGGGCAGGGGGCAAGGCCTTTGTGTCGGGCGCTGATATTTCAGAATTTGCCGAGCAGCGCAACTCTGCGCAAGCCACCGAAAAGTACGATGCAGTGGCCCAAGAAGGCACGCAGGCCCTGAAAAATCTCAACAAGCCCACTCTGGCCATGATTGATGGTTACTGCATTGGTGGCGGCGTAGCCATAGCCCTGAACTGCGACATGCGAATTGCGGCGGACCATTCACGCTTTGCTGTACCTGCCGCCAAACTGGGCCTAGGCTATGAATATGATGGCGTTCGCAAATTGGTGGATGTAGTGGGACCTTCTTTTGCAAAAGAAATATTTTTTACTGCACGGCAATTTAGTGCAACCGAGGCTCTCGCCATGGGCTTGATCAACCGAATGGTGCCCAAGGAAGATTTGTTGGCTTATGTGCAGCAGTATGCCGAGACCATTGCAGCCAACGCGCCAATGACTGTAGCCTCCATCAAAACCATTGTGGGCGAAATCGTCAAAGACGAGTCTGTGCGTAACGTAGCCCATTGTGATCAATTGGTGGCGGCGTGTTTCAACAGCGCAGACTTTACTGAAGGGCGCACCGCCTTCATGGAAAAACGCAAGCCAGTGTTCATGGGCCGCTGAATTTTCTGCGCTCAACCGCGAAAGACACACCATGAAACTTCCTCTTTCTGGCCTGCGCGTTCTAGACCTGACGAATGTCTTGGCCGGCCCGTATTGCGGCATGGTCTTGGCAGACATGGGGGCCGATGTCATCAAACTCGAAAACGCCGACAAAGGCGACTCATCTCGCCAATTTGAGCCGCAAGTCAACGGTGAGTCCTATTGCTTTGCAGTACTCAACAGAAACAAACAAAGCATTGCCTTGAACCTGAAAGACCCGGCCGGTTTAAAGATCGCCCACCAATTGGCTGCTAAAGCAGACATCGTGATGGAAAACTTTCGACCGGGTGTGGTGAAGCGCATGGGGATAGACTACGACAGCGTCCGCATAAACAACCCCAGCGTCATCTACGCATCGATGTCGGGCTTTGGCCAAACTGGACCTTATGGCCAAAAAGGCGGATTTGACATCATTGCCCAAGGCATGTCGGGCATCATGATGATGACCGGCCATCCTGGTGGTCGGCCTGCCAAAGTTGGCATCGCCATGAACGACATTGCAAGCGGTGTAACCGCGCTATCTGGCATTTTGGGAGCATTGATTGGCAAACTGCGTTTTGGCGAAGGGCAGTACCTCGAAACTTCGCTGCTAGAAGCGGGCCTAGCCTGGACGCCCTGGGAATTCGGAGCATATTTTGGGTCTGGCGAAATCCCCGTTGCCACCGGCACGCGACATCGACGCGCAGCACCTTATCAAGCCTATCGAACCTTGGACGGTTATGTCACGATGGGTGCAGGATCGCAAAAAATGTGGGTGATTTTTTGTGAAAAAGTGATTGCACGACCCGAATGGCTTCAGCGCCCAGACTACCTGACACAGGCCTTGAGGGTTAAAAATGTAGATGCGCTTGAAGTAGACATTGAAGCGGTCATGACGCAACAAACGACCACCCACTGGGTGAAACTGTTGGATGCTGTGGGCATACCTGCTGGTCCGGTTTTTGGTTATGAGCAAGCCCTGAAAGATCCGCATGTTTTGGCCCGACAAATGGTGCACGACATCGATCATCCCATCATTGGCCCCATGAAGACCTTGGGCTTACCTATCAAATCGAGTGGTACTTTGGCAAGCATTCGGATGCCGGCCCCATGGCTCGGTCAGCACTCTAAGTCCGTGCTTGGCGAACTGGGCTATTCGGAAGAAGAAATGGACACCTTGTTTGCGAATGGCACCGTGTTTGACCAATACCGCGACAAGTTACGCCCCGCTGCGTGAAGGCTTACTCAAAGCTTCACTAAACAGCTTTGGTGTTCAACTGTCCACGGTTATTTTGGCGCGTCGAATGGAAGTGGACGTCTCTCAAATTCAAAGTGGATTGCACCCTTGTTTTAAACGCATTTTCAGACTAAGGTGTATCTCTATCTTCCATAACCCCACCTCACCATCATTTGTATGCACCATTGGACAGATCACTGCGGGACCTCTTTTATGACCGAAAAACAACCGGCTCGCGCATCGCGTGGCATGGTGGTCACCAACCACCCTTTGGCCTCTGCTGCAGGCTCAGAAATGCTGTGCGCCGGTGGCAACGCAGTAGACGCAGCTGTGGCCGCGTTGTTCACTTTGAGTGTGGTCGAACCCATGATGGTGGGCCTGCTCGGCGGGGGATTTGCACACCTGCGTCATCCCGATGGAACGCACACCATCTTGGAAGGCCAAGGCACGTGTCCGCAAGCGGTTGGCCCACACACCTTCACACATGACGCGTTGGCCCCTGCCGGGTCGCTTGAAAGCGTAGGTCGCAAGCACAGCCTGGGCAGAGGGGCGGTAGCCACACCCGGCAACCTAATGGCCTGGTGCCAAATGCTTTCTCGCCATGGTTCCATGTCTTTGGCGGAGGTGATTGCGCCGGCCATAAAACACGCATCTAGTGGATTCAGGGCTACTCAATTTTTGAGTGACTGCATCTTTGAAAACGCGGCTGATCTGTCGCTGGACCCTGAAATTTCCCGATTTTTCTTGCCCCAAGGTCAAGCGCTTCAAAATGGAGATTTGCTAGTGCAAGGCGCCTATGCTGACACCCTGAAACTGGTTGCCCAAGAAGGTGCCGGCGCTTTGTACAGCGGGGCACTCGGCCGCGCCTTGTGCGCCGACATTGCCAGTCACCAGGGCTTTTTAAGCCTCGAAGATTTACGCAGCTACAACACCCGTGATCCCGCCGCATTGCGTAGCTATTACCGCGGTTTTGAAATCATCGGCCCACCACCTCCGTGCGCAGGTCCTTTGCACATCGGACAAATGCTGAATGTGCTCGAGGGTTTTGATCTAAAAGCCATCGGCTTCGGAACCGAGCAAAGCGTCCACTTGCTCGCGGAGGTTATGAAAATGGCTTTTGCAGATCGCTCTGCAGTCACGGCAGATCCAGACTTTGTCAATGTCCCTGTCCAAAAACTATTGTCTGCCGAATACGCCGCCGAGCGCCGAAAGCAAATAAACCTGCATCAAGCACAAATATGGTCCCCGGGCCTGGCGCCTGCTGAAAGCGCCAACACAACCCACATCACCGTGGCTGACAGTGAAGGGTGCATCGTCAGTGCCACGCAGACCATCAATTCGGTGTTTGGTGCGCGCTACATGGTGCCGGGCACTGGCATGATTCCCAACAATTACCTGCATGTCCTTGATCCGAGGCCTAACCGCGCCAACTCAATGGCCCCGGGGAAACGAGTGACTTCGTCCATGGCCCCTTTAATGGTGATTAAGGACGGTAAGCCCCGCTACGCGCTCGGTTTGCCTGGCGGCTTACGGATCTTTACTTCTGCGCTTCAAGCTGTGATCAACCTGATCGATCATGGCATGAGCTTGCAAGAGGCGGTTGAGGCACCCCGCATCTGGACGCAAGGGTTCGAGCTGGAGCTAGAGCCCGCCTTTTCCTCGACACTGAACACCGCACTGCACGCCCGCGGTCACTCCGTTGTGCACGTGCCCAATGTGGGCGGCGGCATGAATGCGATTGAATTCCATGACGATAGATCTCTCGAAGGCGCCGCCTGTTGGCGGGCAGACGGAACGCCTATCGGTATAGGTGGTGGGTTGGCTCGCAAAGGTGTTCGCTTCCTGCCGGAAACTCGCAAGGCTTGAGCCTTTTACAAGCCGTATGAATCTCGCTTTGGCGCATCCCGGTCTCCAAGGAAAAGACGATCAGCGGATAGATGTTTGAATTTTAATGAGCACTTGCCGCGGTAAGCAGGCAGTGCTCTTCGTCGTTGATCAGCTCTCGTAGATTTTGCACTCAGCGCTCTCACCGAGCACGCGAAAAGTTAGACGCTAGGGTTGGGGCTCGAACCAGTTAGGGGGAAAAGTTAGGCGCAAACGACGGCTGATGCGCGAGGCTTGGTGCATCTTTGTGAATCATCAGGACTCAGGAACTTTTGGTGCCAAGCTCCTTACCGTCGTTAGAAATTTCAATTGCGTTTCCGATCGGCGGTGAGCATAAAGCGCTTGATATTCTGGATCTTGATACCAAGCATGGGCCTAGGCCTTTAGAGGAACTTGTGAGCTTATTCTTTATCCTTTTTTAACCCAGGCACTGCACCACCCTTTAGCTAAAACTGCTTTACCACCAAATGCGAGGCACGGCGCATTGGCATCTTTTGCAGTTCCCTGAAACAAAGTACAAGCAGAGCAATTTTGGCCCGATGCATATTGAGAAAATTTGTTTGTTTCAATTTTCTTAACATCACTGACGTAGCCTAGTGCGATGGCAGATGGATCAGAATCTTGTACCAAGTTTTGCTCTGGCTTTTGAGCAAGGCAGTCCCGATTAAAGTGAGCGCTGAAAAAATCGGAATTTTTATACGAGATCCTTCAATGGAGTTGAGTGAATATAAAAACATTAAATACAGAATAAAGTTAATATAAAGAAAAAGATTTAACAGTTAAAGTTTTTAAAAAGCTTGGCTGTTTGATAGCCGCTATTTTCCGAAATAAGCGGACAAGATCATTTGTAAATAGGAGAAAGAGCATGAAATCATGGTGGATCCGTACCGCAGACAATGCGATGGCGCTGGAGCTGCGCGACATACCTGTTCCGCAACCCGAGCCCGGGCAGGTGGGTATTCGCATCCGTGCCGCAGCGCTAAATCGCGGCGAGTTCATCGCCGGCCACGGCCTGCATACAGCGTCTAAGGCTCGACCCGCAGGTTTCGAGGCGGCGGGCGAAGTGACATCGCTTGGCGAAGGCGTCACGCGCTGGAAGGTGGGCGACCGCGTCATGGGTCGCTGCGATGGTGCCTTCGCGGAGCACGGCTGCATGACGGCAGATGAAGTCTTCGCGGCGCCTCAGCGCTTGACGTGGGAACAGGCAGCTGCGACGACGGTGGTGTTCCTCACCGTATATGAAGCGGTGATGGCGCACGGCCGTTTGGCTGCTGGCGAGTGGGTGCTTGTGACTGGTATCTCGTCGGGCGTTGGCGTGGCCGCGCTACAGGTCGCAAAAGCCCTTGGCGCGAAGGTTATCGGCACCTCAGGCTCTTTAGACAAACTCGATCGCCTGAAGGCACTGGGCCTAGATCTCGCGTTGCACACTCGAAAGCCAGACTTCGTCCCCGCCGTCATGCAAGCCACACATAACCAGGGCGTAGACTTAGTTGTCAACAACGTTGGCGGAAGTGTCTTTCCCGCATGCATTGAAGCGATGGGTTTTCAGGCGCGATTGGCCATGGTGGGCTATGTCGACGGGCTGGTCGAAGCACCCATGGACCTCGGAGCGCTGCACAGTAAGCGGCTGCAGTTGTTCGGCGTATCCAACAAGATGCGCACGCTGTCACACCGCATTGCCGCGGCGCAGGCTCTAGAGCGCGATTTGTTACCCATGGTGTTGGATGGCCGCGTGACGCCATTGGTCGACCGTGTGTTCGCGCTAGATGATCTGCCGGCCGCACAGCAAATCATGCAAGGTAACCAGCACCTTGGTAAGTTGGTGGTACGCGTCGACTGATAACTGGCTCTTAAAGACTCTTGACTTCATCACCGTCCAATTTGACTAGACAATTTAAATCCAGAGCTTCCTGTTTTATCTGTTCTTATCCTAAAACCATTTGGAGACACACAATGATTAAGCAAATAACAGCTATTGCCCTAGCCCTCGCCGCGGTGGGGGCCACACAGGCCCTTGCTCAGGTTTACCCCAACAAACCCATTCGAGTAGTGCTTGGCTACACTGCAGGCGGGGCGGCGGATGCTGCTGCGCGACCTTTAATGCGCATCCTCGAGCCGCTGCTGGGACAGCCTATCATCGTCGAACCCAAGCCGGGCACAGCCGGTGGTGTGGCGGCGGATTTCATCAGCAAGGTTTCACCAGATGGTTACACGCTTTACTTTGCCGATGGCGGTCCCTTCACTACCGCGCCACATCTGACCAAAGTGGCCTACAACCACCTGAACTCTTTCACCCACATCGGTCATGTTTGCAGCACCGGTAGCGTCCTGGTGGTTCATCCTTCCTCGCCATTCAAGAGCGTTGCCGAATTGGTAGCTGCGGCAAAAAAAGAACCTGATAAATGGAGCTATGGCACCTCGGGCGTTGCCGGTCCACACCACTTTTCCGGCGAGCTGTTAAAGAGTTTCACCGGGGCGAACCTCTTGCACATTCCTTACAAGGGTGGTGCTCCTGCGATGACCGACCTAATGGGCAACCAGGTGCCGATGCTATTTTCCTCACTGACTGCGGCGGTAGGACCTTATAAGTCTGGCAAGATTCGCGCACTGGCGGTGACTTCGCCAAAACGTTCAGGTGCCTTTCCTGATGTGCCGACCATGGAGGAACTGGGCTACAAGGGTTTTGATTCCACAGGCTGGTTCGAGCTGATGGGCCCGGCCGGAATGGCGCCAGAAGTCGTAGCTCGGCTGTCACAAGCACTGCTCAAGGCTGGCGAGGACAAAAGCCTCCAGGAACAATACAAACAGATGGGGTGCGACGCGGAATTTCTCACGCCTGCGCAGACCGTCGAGAAGGTTAAGAGTGACTATGACAAGTGGGGCAAGGTGATTAGAGAAGCCAACATCAAGGCCGAATAAAACCAAAGTCGCTACCTATGTAAATTCTTGGAAACGCAAAGACGATGAGTTGCTTTGGAAAACGGACCGCTCTGGACGGGTAGGGGTGTTCTTACTGAAAGTGGGTATAAAGAGTCGTTGTACCCGCGGGTAGAAGGGTAGCCAGGTGCGACAAGTTGGTTCAAAAATTTTATGAAGTACAAAATTTTCAAAGGAAATAAACATGATCAGCCAAGACGTCGTCGAATGGGGGAAACCGCTTCAACAAGCTGTTCGTGAAACACCAACGCCGCATGGAACAGAGGTGCTTGTCAAAGTAAAGTATTGTGGAGTTTGCCACTCAGATGTTCACATTAGGGATGGGTACTTTGATCTGGGCGGTGGCCGTAAGTTTCAAATGTCTGATAGAGGCATGAAGCCTCCCGTAACGATGGGTCATGAACCCTATGGCGTAGTGTTGTCGGGAGGACCAGAGGCAGGACCTTTGCCAGTAGGAGAGGATCGGTTGGTGTACCCTTGGATAGGATGTGGCGAGTGCGCGCGCTGTCAAGAAGGAATAGATAACTGGTGTCCGACGCCACGTTTCATTGGTATCCAACGGGCAGGTGGATATGCAGATCATGTTTTGGTGCCACATTCTCGCTATTTAATTGATACAAAAGGCATTGATCCGAGTTATGCACCTGTTTTAGCCTGCTCTGGGCTTACAACGTATAGCGCGGCTAGAAAGCTTATGCCGTGCAAGCCCAAAGATTGGATCGTTGTCATGGGCGCTGGCGGGCTCGGACTCATGGCCATTGCTATGCTTAAGGCAATGGGTCATGAAAATATTGCAGTGTGCGAAATTGATGAATTCAAATGGCAAACTGCTCGCGATATGGGTGCCATGGAAGCAATCGATCCTTCTAAGCAAGACGCTCTTGCAAAATTGCAAGCTTTGCAGGGAGGTATCTGGGGAGTCATTGATTTTGTTGGCGCACAAACCACTGCGACTTTAGGAATTGCCTCATTACGTAAAGGCGGTCGTTACGTGATCGTGGGTTTGTATGGGGGTGAAATACCTATGTCTCTTGTTCCCATAGCTCAACGTGCAATCACAATTTCAGGCACATATGTTGGATCCTTGCAAGAGTTGCATGAAGTTGTTGCCTTGGCAAAGTCTGGAAAATTAAAACCTATTCCTATTGCAACATGTTCGATGGATCAAATCTCTGATGTACTTGATCGACTTAAGGCGGGTAGTGTTACGGGCAGAATAGTTTGCAAAATAACTGATTAACTGTCAATTCCTCAGCACCAACCAGTGGAGAAAACCATGACCCAAGACCTTTTGCAAACGATCGAAGGCGGTATCGCCACTTTGACCATGAACCGCCCCGAGGCACGCAACGCGCTTTCGGCCGAGATGTTTGAAGGCCTGTACGAGGCCTTGCCGCGCCTAGCCAACGATCCGGCGGTGCGACTGGTGGTGCTCACCGGCGCAGGTGCTGCCTTCTGCTCGGGCGGCGACGTGAAGGGCTTTGCAAGGCGTGCCGGCGGCGAGGCATCGTCAACCACCTTTGACCACAAGGTGACCAATCTACGTAAGCGCATGGAGGTCAGCCGCTGGCTGCACGAGATGCCCAAGCCTACGCTGGCAGTGATCCCAGGCCCGGCGGCGGGTGCCGGCCTTTCGTTGGCACTTGCCTGCGACATGCGTATCGCGTCTGAGGATGCCAAGCTCACCACCGCGTTCTCCAAGATTGGCCTGTCTGGCGACTTTGGCGGCAGCTACTTCCTCAACCATCTGGTCGGCGCTGCTAAGGCGCGCGAGATGTACTTCACCGGGCAGGTGGTCAGCGGTGCCGAAGCCCAGCGCATCGGTCTGGTGCACCGTTCGGTACCCGCCGAACGGCTTCAGGAAGCAGCTCGGGCATGGGCTGCCGAGCTGGCGGCGCTGCCCACCATCGCCATTGGTTACATGAAGCGCAACCTCAATGTTGGCCTCCGAGGATCCTTGTCCGACGTGTTAGACACCGAGGCGATCCACATGATCCGCACCTTCGAGACTGACGACCACAAGGCCGCTGCGGCGGCCTTCGTCGAGAAGCGCGCGCCGCGCTTCGAAGGACGCTGACCAATAAACTTTGTAATTGCGACTTTTCATATTGCCACGCTGGGTACCTTGATCTCACTGCTCATTGCTGTGCCATTGGTTTTGTGGAAAAGTTGTTTGGTGAGGCAATCGAAGAAGCAAACAGAGGACCGATCAAGATTGTGACCTCGACCATTCGCTCGCGCATACTTTAAGGTGCTACCTTCGGGATTTGCCTCATACAAATCCTTGCTTTCATCATCGTTTTCCTGAATTGTCGTTTAGTGCATTTGCCATTAGTATTGTTTGCTCTATAGACATTCATCTATAGACATTCATCTATAGGCATTTATCTATAGGCATTTATCTATAGGCATTTATCTATAGGCATTTATCTTCTTAAAAGCACATGAATACAAATTTTGTTTGGCCAGCAATATTGGCCTCAGCATTGGCGTTTTTGGGTGGCGGTTTGCAAGTTGCCCAAGCTGGTACGGTGACAGTGATCACCTCATTCCCCAAAGAGCTGACTCAAATTTACAAGTCTTCCTTTGAAAAAGCCAACCCTGACATCAAGATTGAAATCTTGAATAAAAACACGGTGCAAGGCATTGCTTATGTGCGTGAATTGCCTGCAGGACAACGACCAGACGTATTTTGGGCCTCAGCGCCAGATGCCTTCGAAGTTTTGTCCGGCCTCAAGTTGCTAGAACCTATTGGCGAACTGGCCAACAAATCCGCACCTGCCAAGGTGGGGTCTTACCCCATCAATGCCCCTGACAACATGTACCTTGGTCAAGCCTTGGCTGGCTATGGCCTGATGTTGAACACGCGTTACATGTCTGCCAACAAATTAGCGACGCCCAAGCAATGGGTTGACTTGATCAAGCCTGAGTATTTTGGCCATGTGGCCATGAGTTCACCTTCACGCTCGGGCACCACCCACTTGACGGTTGAAACGATGCTGCAAGGGGAGGGCTGGGAAAAGGGCTGGCGTCAGCTTCTGCAAATTTCTGGCAATTGTGCGGCCATCACCGAGCGCAGTTTTGGCGTGCCCGATGGTGTCAACAATGGTCAGTTTGGCATCGGCTTGGTGATTGACTTTTTTGGTTTGGCTGGCAAGTTTTCTGGTTTCCCGGTAGATTTTATCTATCCCGACGTCACAGCTGTTGTGCCCGCCAGCATTGCGCTGGTCTCTGGCAGTAAAAACTCGGCCGAGGCGCGCAAGTTCATCAGTTACACAGTTTCGCAACAAGGGCAAGAGTTGCTCTACAACCCTAAAATTTCTCGCTTGCCCATCTTGCCACCTGAAGCCATGGGAGGCAAAACACCTTCTGGCTATCCCAACCCTTTTGAAATTGCCAAGCGCGCCAAAGTACAGTTCAACTCTGATTTGTCTGAAGACCGCTACAACGTCGTCTCTGCCATGTTTGACCAAACCATTACCTTCCGTTTGAAAGAGCTGCAGGCTGCAACCAAGGCCATTCATGCAGCCGAAGCCGCCTTGACTCGCAAACCCAACGCCAAAGCCGCAGAGCTTGTGAAGCAAGCACGCGATGCCGCCTTTAGCCCTGTGGTGAATGTGCAGAAAGCTGCTGACAAAGAATTTTTGGCTTTGTTTGCAGCCAACAAAAAAGATTCAGCGGTGAGTAAAAGCGTGACTGGTTTGGAAAACTACTGGAACAACAGTGCACGCCAAAACTACGAGCGTGCAAAAAGCTTGGCTGAGCAAGCTCTAGCTGCCACCAAATAAGCAGCAGTTCCAAATTGTGTCTGAAAATGAACAGGCGGCACTGCAGTCGCAAAGGCTAATGCGGCCTCAAGCTGGATGGGCCGATGTGCGCCCCGGCGTTTGGCTTGCTGGCGGCTTGGTGTTGGTTTTCTTGTTGTTGTTTTTTGCATTGCCTGTAGCGCGTGTCTTCATCGCCGCTTTTTTAGACATTGACAACAGTTTCACTTTTGGCCATTTCAGCGCTTTCTTTTCACAAGATTTGATGCGCGAATCGTTCTTAAATAGCCTTTATGTGGCTGTTATGTCGGCACTTTTTGCAGCATTGATTGCTGTTCCCTTGGCCTATTTCACGGTGCGATTTGATTTTCGAGGCGCGCTTCTGATTCAGACCTTGGGTGTGCTCCCGCTCATCATGCCGCCCTTTGTGGGGGCTGTGGCACTGCAACTGATTTTTGGGCGATCTGGCACATTGAACCTGCTGCTCAATGATGCCTTTGGATTCACGTTGCCCATCATGGAGGGACTCAATGGCGTGATCTTTGTCGAGGCCATTCATTACTTTCCATTCATTCTCATGAACCTGACAGTTGCACTGCGCAACATTGACGGTGCCATGGAAGAGGCGGCCATGAACCTGGGTTGCAAAGGTTGGCGCTTGTTTTGGCGTGTCATTTTTCCGTTGGGTCTGCCAGGTTTCGTAGCCGGTGCTTCCCTGGTGTTTGTCAAAGTGTTTGATGACTTGGGTACGCCATTGGTCATGGGGCAGACCAATATGCTCGCGCCTCAAGCCTATTTGCGCATCACACAGGTCGGCTTAGAAGACCCCATGGGCTATGTCATCAGTGTGCTCATGATTGTGTTTTCAATTGGCGCCATGGTCATCTCAGCCCGTGTGTTGAAAGGGCGCGACTTTTCCACCTTGCAAAAAGGCGGCTCAAGCATTCAACGTCGCCAGCTTTCCCCTGTAGAAAGTGCGTTGGCTTATCTTTGGATTGGCCTTATTTTGCTCATTACCTTATCGCCCCACCTAGGTGTATTGTTGTTGTCGTTTGCCAAAGTCTGGAGCTTCTCGCCATTGCCCGACGCCTACACGCTTGAACACTACGCTACTGTGTTTCAGGATGCCAGCGGCATGATTCAAAACACCTTGATTTATTGCGGTCTGGCTGCAGGCTTGGATGTGCTGCTTGGGGTCACGATTGCCTATTTGATTTTGCGCACCAATTTGCCGACACGCCAATGGCTGGATTGGATTGCTACTGCATCGCTGGCTGTGCCTGGCATTGTGTTGGCCATTGGCTTCTTGCGCATGTTCAAAGGGGTCACGGTGCCTGGCACTGATGTTTTGCTGACTGGAACTTGGGTGGCTATTATGTTGGCCTATGCGGTACGTCGACTGCCTTATGCATTGCGCAGTTGCATGGCTGCGCTGCAGCAAGTACACATATCGCTTGAAGAAGCTGCCGAAAGTGTGGGAGCAAACAAAATCAGCAGCATTCGAAGGGTGCTGGTGCCCCTCATGACGGGCGGCATCTTGGCGGGATTTGTCACGAGTTTCATTACGGCTGCGGTGGAGTTGTCGGCAACCATCATGCTTGTATCTGCCGATTCGCAAGCACCTATGAGTTATGGCATTTACTTGTACATGCAAAGTGTGGCAGGTCGAGGACCTGGCGCAGCACTCGGTGTATTGGCTATTTTGGTGGTTGCCGTTGGTACGTATTTGTCGCATCGGGTGGTAGAGCGAACAAGCAGTCGCCTGACCCCCAGCAAGGAACATTCATTATGAAAAAAGTCAGCGTTCAATGCCGCAACATCCGCTTGGATTACGGCACGACCGAAGTTCTAAAAAACGTCAACCTCGACATTGAACCTGGAGAGTTTTTTGCGCTGCTTGGGCCTTCGGGTTCAGGCAAAAGCACTTTGTTGCGACTGATTGCGGGTTTCAACAAACACCAACATGGCGAGTTGTTGGTCGATGGTCGCGACATTGGCAAGCAAGAGCCATGGGATCGCAACATTGGCATGGTGTTTCAAAGCTATGCTTTGTGGCCGCACCTGTCGGTGTGGGACAACGTGGCTTTTGGTTTGGTAGAACGTAAAGCAGACAAAGCGGCGATACAAAGCAAAGTAGCGGCTGCCCTCGATTTGGTAGGCTTGTCGGCTTTTGGTCAGCGCAAGCCCAATCAACTCTCTGGCGGTCAGCAGCAACGTGTGGCTTTGGCGCGAACCATTGTGATTGAACCTCAAGTTTTGTTGTTAGACGAGCCATTGTCCAATCTGGATAAAACGTTGCGTGTGCAAATGCGCCAAGAACTTTTGGCATTGCAGCGTCGCTTGGGTATCACCACCATCTTTGTCACGCACGACCAAGAAGAAGCCATGACCACCGCCGATCGAATGGCCGTGCTAGACCAAGGCGTAGTGCAGCAAGTGGGCACACCCGCCGAACTCTACGATGAGCCTGTCAATGCATTTGTGGCCAATTTTGTGGGCACTATGAACATGCTGGATGCCAAAGTGCGCAGCCTACACTCAGACAACTTGGTGCTGGATGTCATGGGTGTTGGCGAGATGACGATTCCAATCTCACCCACAGCCTCTCAGGTGTATGTGAAAGATCAACACGTTCAACTTAGCTTTAGGCCGCACTCAGTTACTGTAGAAACAGAGACAAGGCCTCATGATGCGCGAAGCATTGGCATGCAATGCATCGTGGAAGCCAGTGAATTCATGAGCCAACTGACCCGTTACCGTGTGCGTGTGGGCACGCAGTCTCTGTCTGTTGATCAAGCGCACTATGCCGGCTTGCCCAAATTGCCTGTGGGCACACCTTTGAATTTAAGGCTGGCATCTTCTCAAATTAGACTGTTTGCGGTCTGATTTTTTGCTTTCGTTTGCATTACAAAACATGAAACATTTGAATTTACAAGCCGTCATGATTGACCTAGACGGCACCATGGTTGATACCATTGGCGACTTCGAAGTAGCACTGAACCGTGCCCTTGCAGACGTGCACATTCCTACAGCCAATCGAGAGCTGATTGAACGCAGTATTGGCAAAGGCTCAGAGCACCTTATTCGCACCGTGCTCAAACACCAACTGGCTTTGCCAGAAGTGGCGGTCAATGCGCGCGAGGTAGAGCAATTGTTCACGCCAGTGTGGGAGCGCTATGAGCAGCATTACCTCAGTATCAATGGCGAGTTTTCCAAGGTCTTTTCAGGTGTGATCGAGGGCTTAGAACAACTCAAGGCCATGGGTTTGCCGCTGGCTTGCCTTACCAACAAACCTGTCTCTTTTACAACACCACTGCTGAAAGACAAAGGCCTGTCGTCATACTTTGCGCATGTATTTGGCGGTGACAGTTTTGAGCGAAAAAAACCAGACCCATTGCCGCTTCTTAAAACTTGTGAAGCATTGGGCAGCAGTCCAGCTCGCACCTTGATGGTGGGTGACTCAAGCAACGACGCACAAGCAGCCGATGCGGCAGGTTGCCCTGTAGTCTTGATGACCTATGGCTACAACCATGGAGAGCTTATTCAGAACACCCGGCGCTGGCTTGGTTAGATTCCCTGGATCAACTATTTGATTCATCCCAAGCTTTTGCCATTTCATCTGTTAAAACTTTGGGGGCGAAATGAAACACAAACTCTTGAAGCGCCGAACATTTTTGGCAGCGGCTCCAACTCTTCTAGGTTTTGGTAGCGTTGGTGGTCAGGGCGTTGGCTGGAAGACCTTAGATGGTCGTGCGCCCTTATTGATTGCTCACCGTGGGGCCTCAGGTTACCGGCCAGAGCACACGCTAGAAGCCTATGCGCTTGGAATAGAGCAGGGCGCTGATTTCATCGAGCCCGATTTAGTTTTAAGCAAAGATGGTGTCCTTCATGCAAGACATGAACCTATGCTAGCCAGGGTGCAACTTGAGTCTGATGGCCGTGCCATCAAGCGCACTGCCGATGGCCGACCTGAGCTTCATCGCAGCGATACAAGTACCAATGTCTGGCAATTAGAAAAGTACACTGATCGGCTAACGATCAAACAACTAGACGGTAAGCCTGTTGGTGGCTGGTTCGCAGAAGACTTCACTGCAGCTGAGCTGCGGGCCGATGTGCGCGCCCAAGAACGCTTGCGTGATTTGCGCCAAGGTAACAACGTCTATAACAATCTCAATTTCATTCCCACGCTAGCCGAGGTGATTGAGCTGGCCCAGCTTAGAAGCAAGGAGCAGGGGCGGACAATAGGAATTTATCCAGAAACCAAGCACCCTAGCTACTTCAAAAGCATTACCGACGCAATGGGTTCGCAGCGCATGGAAGACTTGCTAGTGGCTCAATTGCACGCCGCGTATGGCAACAACCGGGACGCACCGGTCTTTATTCAATCGTTTGAAGTTAACAATCTTCAGTACATGAGGAGCAAGACAAAGTTGCGACTGATACAGCTGCTCAGCGCCAATGGGCAACCATACGACTTTCAATTGGCGGGCGATAAGCGCGGTTATCAAGAGTTGGCTAGTTCGCAGGGTCTTGATTTTCTGAAGGGCTATGTTGATGGCATCGGCGCACACACGCAGTTGATTGTGCCCACTGACGGTCGACGCTTGCTAACACCCACAGCGTTGATACAGAATGCGCATGCTCGGGGCCTACCAGTGCACGGCTGGACATTCAGAGTTGAGAACCAATTCTTACCTACTGAACTGGCTCGCGGTACAAGCCCCTCAGCGCCCGGTGACATGGCAGCCCAATTGCGGGTGTTCATTGAAGCTGGCATGGATGGATTATTTGCCGATCACCCAGACTTGGGTCGGGAGATCTTAAGTCTGATGACTAAATAGTCATATTGATTTAGGTTTGAAAGCTTGAGCAGTCACCCAGAACTCCTCAGCGCAACAATTCGTTTGGGCCTAGGGAGTTAACGATGTGACCAGTACAAACTGTAAACGATGTCTCCAGTACGTACCTTTTTTAGGTGGCTCCTCGACCTGGGCTCGAACCAGGGACCTACGGATTAACAGAAAGCCGGGCTCGTCAAAATCCATTATAAATCAACGACTTATAAGCATTTTTAGTAACCGTGCAATATTTCGTGTAATAACCCCAAAAGTTACATTATGTAACTTTTCAGCCAAAACACGCAAATTTGCACTCAGCGCTGTCATTTTCACTCAAAAAGTTAGAAGCTGGGCGCGGGACCCGTACCTGTAGGAGCGAAAGTTTGACGCCATCTTTTGGCCGTGAAACAATTTCGAGACTAAAGGCTGAACGGGTAAGGGGTATCAAGAATCTTGACGCTACGTCATTAAGCTGATCAATTTGGTACGGCTTGGAGAGAGCAGGTCAATTTTCCAGCACTTGCGTAGATTTTAAATCGGCGCAGTTACATTGCACGAGAAAAGTTAGTCGTTGTGCAAAATACGTTAACCTTTATAAGCGTGCACCAATGCCCCTGACATCACACCAGATTTGTAAAGACCAACGAAATGCTCGTATGCACGATCGTATCGATCAAAATGCTCTCGTCCTAACCGTGAGACTGTTTGAGTTTCTAAAGAGCGGTACATGGCGTGGCGATCAACAAGGATACGGGTCCATTCTGAGCTCAAGTCAGTTGTTTGAAGGTTAGTAAATCCGGCACTGGCAAGCCAACTTTTATAGTCTTGCAGTGTGGCAATTTCAGAAAATCGCATACCTTCGAATAAGCGATCAGCGTTGTCCTTTGACAATGTTTGATGGCTCATGATGTCAGAAAAAACTATGCGACCGTGAGGTTTCAAAACACGCGCACATTCGAATATCAGTTGCTGTTTGTTAGGGATATGCGCAAAAGCTTCTTGCCCAATGACGCAAGTGAATGAATGGTCGTCAAAAGGCATTTCAAGTGCATTGCCTTGAACGAAGTCTACGCGTTCGGACATGCGTGCTGCCTCGGTCAGTTCAATAGCGCCCGCAACGCGACTGGCTGTTAAGTCAAGGCCTGTCACGCGGCACCCAGATTTCCATGAAATATAGCGTGCTGGACCACCTACGCCGCTGCAAACATCAAGCAAATTGTCACTCGATATTAATGAAGCTTGCGTCATCAACCTGTCGACAGCTTTGGTGCCGCCGTAATGATCTTGATCGTGCAACTGCAGAACCTCTTCAGTAATGTCTTTTTTAGCAATCCCACGTGCGGCAACAGCTTCAAAAATTTGCTGCGCACTAATAGGGTGAAAGTCGTAGAAATGTTCAACGGCTTCAAGTCGTGAATTCTTGTTCATGGAGGTATTTCAAACAATTAAAAATTTTTTAAAAATGCTGGGCTTGCATCAAAAGCGATGGCTTGTTCCAAAAGCTTTGCATAACTTAGCAATTGAGCATCGCCATGCGGGCGACCGATCAACTGAAGTCCAACTGTTAAGCCTTCTTTGTTTAAACCACATGGAATGGAGATTGCAGGGCATCCCCCCGCCCATCCCATAGCAAGTTACTTAACCTAAAAAATATTGAGGCAAAGCCAGTGTCAACGCCGGTATGTAAGTGACCAAAATCAGCACGAAGACCAGCACGCCTAAGAAAGGCAATGATTCGCGGATCACCGCCTGTGGCGGTTCATTGGCAACGTTGGCCATCAGGTAGATTAGATAGCCCACTGGCGGCGTACAAAGACCAATCATTAGATTGATAACGATGACGACGCCAAAGTGAATGGGGTCAATGGCCAGAGCTTGAACCGCTGGCATCAAGATGGGCACGAAAACGATAAGTGCTGCAAGTGGGTCCATGAACATGCCGACAATCAAGAAAAACACATTCACAACCGTCAGAAAGACCCAGTCGCTCGTTGTGAAACTGAGCAAGAGCGCTGCTGCTTCCTTGTTGATCTGCAGATCTGCGATCATCCAGCCCATCACACCTGATGCGCCAACAATCAACATGACCGAGGCGGTTCCTTGGGCAGCCGTAACAAGCGATCGCCAGAACTCCTTCAAGGTCAGTTGTCTGTAAACGAAGACAGCGACCAAGCCACAGTAAACACAGGCAATGGCGCCAGCCTCGGTGACCGTAAATACACCGCCAAGAATGCCTCCGAGAATGATTACGGGAGTTGCCAGCGCAGCAATGGCCGCTGTAAAGGCTGTAGCAACAGCAGCCATGCCGCCCCATGTTCCCTTGGCATACCCCCGGCGCATACTGATGATCCACACCATGCCCATCAGCAGCAAGCCCATGAGAACGCCTGGAATGATGCCGCCAACGAACATGTGTCCCACAGAGGCTTCAACCAAAATGGCGTAAATGACCATTGGAATCGAGGGTGGAATGATGGGCCCCATCACAGCAGCCGTTTCACAAAGGGCAGCCGAAAAAGCGGGTGGAAATCCCGCTCGCTTCATGGCAGGGACCATCACAGAGCCGGTGGCCGCGGCATCGGCGACGGCCGAGCCCGAGATACCAGAGATGATCATGCTGGCAAGCACCGTGACATGCCCCAGTCCTCCACGAATGTGACCTACCAGTGTGGCTGCAAAATCCACAATGCGACGCGTGATACCGCCCGCATTCATCAGCTCACCAGCGAAGAGAAAAAGTGCGATGGCAATCAATGGAAAGCTGTCAATTCCATTGACAACATGCTGGGCCATCAATTCCAAGGGCAGATGAGGCCTGAATATCATCAATGTTGCAAGACAGGCGCCCAGGATGGCAAATGCCAGAGGGACTCCGAGCAAACTGAGGAGCACGAGACCGCCGAGGAGGACTGCAAGTGTCATGATAGACCCGTTAGTGTGCGCCAATGGGCAACCACGGTCGCAAGCGAGCGCAGCAACCACGCAAAGCCCGCAAGAAAGAGTGAAAGGTATATCCAGCTGACTGAAATTCCCAAAGCAATGTAAGTGTCAAACTGGCGCAGGTCCATCATGCCCCAAGCCCCTTGAATCAAGACGATGGTGAGCCCCATGACCACAAACTCCACCAAGATGCGTTGAAATGCTCGAAGCCGGGGCGGGAGTAGGTCAACCAAGAAGTCAACTTGCATTCGCGGGGCAGTAATAGCCGCCACAAGTACCATCCAGACAAAAAGCAAGCGGGTTAGTTCCTCACTCCATACCAACGATCCACCTAATGCGTAACGAACAAGAACCTGTGCGGTGACCAAGAAAGTGATCACAAAAAGAAGAACTGCCGCCAGTAAGTCGGGTAATCGAAAGAGCAGGGTTTGCTCTGCGCTTTCGTTTTGCGTCGCGGGTTGGGGATGATTCATCGATACAAATCAAGAAGCTTTTTGCAACTCAGCGGGGGAAGTGCCAAGCTTTTGAGCGCAAGCAATAGAGAGGCTCATTTGGTGGCCAATATACGGTTGACGATGTCCAAACCGTGGGCGTCAGTATAGGTTTTGGTTACCGCGTCATAGGCGGCCTTGCGGAACGCTGGTGAATCGGCTTTTTCGTTAACTTGGACGCCTGCAGCTTTGATTTTGGCTAGATTTTCACCTTCTTGCTTTGCATTGAGATCGCGCTGAAAGCTTGCCGCTTCAAGTGCTGACTCCAGCAAGGCTTTGCGATGCTCAGCTGGCAAACCGTTGAAGCGATTTAGGTTCATCGCAGCGATTGAAGCGGTGTAGGCATGGTTAGTGAAAGACAAGTATTTCTGAACTTCAAACATGCGGTTTGCATAAATGTTGTTAATGGGGTTTTCTTGCGCATCAACTGTTCCGGTCTTTAGGGCAAGGTAAAGCTCGGTGAAGGCCATGGGTGTTGGATTAGCGCCCCAAATCCTGAAAGCTTCAATATGGGCCTTGTTCGGTGTTGTGCGAATTTTGATGCCCTTTAGGTCATCCGGAACGACGATCGGCTTTTTAGAGTTGGTAATTTGGCGGAAGCCAATTTCCCAGAAAGCCAAGCCCTTCATGCGGTTTTTTTCTAAGTCGGACAAAAGCTCAGTGCCAATGTTGCTGTCCATCACTTTGTGTGCATGATTGAGATCACGAAATAAAAATGGCAGATCCATTGCGTTGAGACGCGGTGCGAATTGCGTGAAAAAGGGATTGCCAGTGAGCCCAATGTCAATTGTGCCTAAGCGAACACCTTCTAAAATTGCACCATCGTTGCCTAGTTCACCCGCCGGATGAACGCTCATCGTCAACTTGCCGCCAGTTTTCGTTTTGAGCAGTTCGGCCATGTGTTGTGCCGCGACATTGTGTGTATCAGTTGCCGACAGGGTATTGGCAAACCTCAGATTGGTTTGAGCGTGGGCTGTGGCCATAGTGAGTCCAGCCACAATTAAACTAAGCAGTTGTTTTCTCATTTTGGGTCTCCAGTAAATTAGTGGTGAATTTAAGTTTTAAATTCTTTGTGACAGTATTCCACCTTTCATTAGTATGTAAACATCGTAAAAACCCTCAATTTGTCACATTGGCTGTTTGCTCATACAGTTTGAATATGGCCGCGGTATCAAGCTTTGAGTGACCCAGATGAATCAGCATGCGATACAACGTTAATGCTGGCCCTGACATTGGCAATCGGGCCTTCAGGCCGCCGGCGAATTCGTTCAACATTTCAAGATCTTTGAGAGGTTGACGCGCATAGCCATGTGGCGCGAAGTCACGCGCTATGATTCTTGGATAGAGTTTTTGGAGCATTGAGTTGTCGGCATAACCTCCCGCAAGGCAATCAGGTATGCGCGCAGCGTCTATGCCAGCGACTTCGGCGAGAACAGCAGCTTCGGCCATGACAGCGTGAGTGCAACCCACAATCAGTTGGTTGATCATCCCCACCTGCCATGATGGTCAAGTTTCCAGCAGCACATGCAGGGGTTCCGCCTGAGACCGGCGCGTCGATCCATTCACAACCCGTTTTATCCCGCAGCTTCGCTGAAAACGCACGACCCTTGTCTACTTTGACTGTGGAGAAATCGACTGGCCATGAGTGAAATAGGCTAACTTTAAATGGCGACACATAGGGTAATGATTAGGCGAAAAATGCAAAGTTATGCCTTAGTATTATTGGTGAATTTTTGCGGACTCAAGAAATCACAAAAAGGATTACCTAACCATGACATTGCATACCAATATCAAACTGGTCGACGCGCATCATCATTTTTGGAATTTGGACGAAAACGTTTACCCTTGGTTGCAAAATCACCCGGAGCCACATTTCTTTTTGGGTTCTTATGATGCGCTTAAAAAAAATTACTTACCTGCTGATTACCGCAAGGACAGCCAGAATCACAAAGTACTGGCGACCGTCCATTGCGAAGCCGAATGGAACCGAGACGATCAGGTGGGTGAAACTCGGTGGCTGACTCAATTGCACCAACTTGAAAATGCGCCAACCGCAATCGTTGCGCACGCTTGGTTTCACACCAGCAACAGCGAAGAAGTCATGGCACGGCAAGCCCAATTTCCATTGGTCAGAGGCATTCGCTCCAAGCCTGTCACTGCGCTGGAACCCGGACAAGTTAAACAAGGTCAAGCAGGCAGTATGCAAGACCCGAAATGGCTTGAAGGTTTTTCACGGCTGGAGAAATACGGCTGGAGCTGGGATTTACGCGTACCTTATTGGCATTTGGTAGAGGCGGCTGATGTGGCACGTTCATTTCCAAAAACGCCCATTGTTTTAAACCATACTGGTTTTCCATGGGATCGAAGTCCTCAAGGTTTACAAGCTTGGCGTCATGCCATGCAAACCATTGCCAAAGAACCTAATGTGTGTCTGAAGGTTTCTGAGTTTGGGCTGAAGAATGAAAAGTGGTCTTATGAATCTAACAGGCAAATTGTTTTAGACGCCATCGATATTTTTGGCATTGAGCGTTGCATGTTTGCGTCCAATTTTCCTGTTGCTGGCTTGCGCGTAGATTTTGACACCTTGGTTCAATCGGTTTCGAAAATGCTTGAAAATTTTTCGAGTCAGCAGCGACATGCATTTTTTGTAGGCAATGCCAATGCTTTTTATCGATTGAACTTAAAGCTTGATTAACAGGGGGCTCAATCTAATGGCGACATCAGGCCACTTAGACCCGTGTGCCGCCGTCGACCATTAATACAGAGCCTGTCATAAAAGAGGCTTCGTTGGACGCCAACCATAAAATTGGCCAAGCAATTTCACGCGGTTCACTCCATCTCTTTTGTATATTGTGGGTGACATCTTCCTGTCGCAAATCTTGCTCAGTTTTTCCGTCAGCCTGAGCGCGTTTGACGTGAAAGGGGGTGAGGGTGAGGCCGGGGCACACTGCATTCACGCGAACCCCATGAACCGCCTCCTCAAATGCCAAGGTTTTGGTTAATGAAACAATGCCAGCTTTGGCCACATCATACTGGCCCATGCCGCTGCGAGGATTGACAGCATGCGTTGAGGAGATGTTGACGACAGAGGCTTGTTTACTGGCGCGCAGATACGGCAGACACTCCCGGATCAAATAGGCGTAGCTGAGCAAGTTAACTGACAATATTTTTTCCCACGTCGACGCTTTAGTTTCCGCCAATGCTTCATAGGCCCGTACACCAGCATTGTTCACAAGAATGTCTATTTTGTGGAATCGGCTCACAGCGCGTTGCGCAATGATTTTCAAGGACGCCTCTTGACCAACATCTGCAAAAACAATTTCTATTTGAGCGCTTGGAATTTTCTTCAAAATGCCATCCACAACAGTTTGCAAAGGTGAGTCTGGTAAATCGACCATCACAAGGCTGGCGCCTTCCTCGCAAAACAGCAACGCAGTCGCAGATCCAATGCCGCCTGCTGCGCCCGTAATGATGGCTACTTTTCCTGCTAATCGTGACATGCGCTTCCTTTGAGGGCCATTAACCCAGTGTGATGACTTCTTGATGCTCTTCAAACGATGGGTCCATTAGCAAACGTACCAGTGAAATCAAGCTGTAAACCGCCATGAAACAACCGCAAATTGGAATTGCAGCGTACCAATAAATTTTGTTGAGTTGTAAAAATGGTGTGATTTCGCCAGCGGATAAGGCAAAGTCACTGCCATTGAAAATGAGAACCCAACATAAAGCGATCATGAACAAATGGATGATCACACCCAGTCCACGTTTAACAGACTTTGAAAATACGTTATCGAATGCGCCGACTCGATAAAGCATACCTTCTCGCCACATGGCAGTAGCACCTAAATAGGTCATCCAGACAAACAAAAATTCAATCATCTCTTCGTAGCCTGATATTTTAATTTCTGGTATGAAGCGTTGTAAAACGCCAGAGATCATCAAAACAAACAGTCCAAAAAAACATGCAATCACCGACCACTTAAGGAAGGAGGCGATCCAATGATCAAGAAGTTTGAAATACCCAATCATTTGATCACTCCATATCCCAACAGGTGCGGCAGCCACAAAGAAAATGCGGGAACATAAGTGACCATCACCAACACAGCCAACAATGCAATTAAGTAGGGTGTTAATTCGCTAACGATGTCTGCAATAGGCACCTTGGCAATTCCCGACACCACAAACAAACACAAGCCGACGGGTGGTGTCACCAAGCCAATCATCATGTTGACCACCAAAATCACACCAAAGTGAACTGGGTCAACCCCGATGCTTGCCATCACAGGGGCCAAGATAGGGTAGGTGATGATCATGATGGCAATCGTTTCCAAGAACATGCCTAAAATCAATAATACCACGTTCACGATCAGCAAAATGACAATCGGATCTGCGGAAAGTGCCATCAAGCCTTGCAAAATTGCATTGGGTACTTGCTGCTGAATCAAGACCCAACCAAAAGGCGCGGACATGGCAATGATGAACATGACTTGCGCAGTTTGCCGTCCGGAGTCCCAAACGGTTTGGACCAAGCTGTCCCACGTTAGTTCTTTGTAAACGAACTGGCCTAGGATGAAGGCATATGCAGTTGCCAGAACGGCGGCCTCCGTGGGCGTGACAACGCCACTGAAAATAGCGTACAAAATAAGGGGCGGCAATGCCAGTGCGGGTATGGCGTGAAGGATGACCCGCCAAGCGATAGACCAACTAGGAGTGCCTGCTGAGCGCGGCAAATTCAATTTCTTGGCTGCTAAAGCAATTGATATCATCAAGCCCGCGCCCACCAGTAAACCTGGAACAATGCCAGCTAAAAACAATGCGCCTACCGATACATTGGCCAGGCTTCCGTAGATTACAAATGGAATACTGGGCGGAATGATGGGGCCAATGGTGGACGATACAGCCGTGATGGTGGCTGCATATTTAGCTTGATACCCTTCTTTGACCATGGCGCGTATTTCAATCACGCCGAGACCCGCTGCATCTGCAACCGCAGAGCCCGACATGCCCGCAAAAATCATGCTGCCAATGACATTTACGTGTGCCAATCCGCCTCTCACTTGACCGACAAACAACTTGGCGACTTCAAATATTCTCTCTGTGGTACCTCCCACGTTCATTAGGTTTCCAGCCAAAATGAAAAATGGAATGGCCAAGAGCGGAAAAGATGTGGTTGCAGCATAGGCACGCTGAATAAAAATCATCAGCAAGTCGGCGCCTGATGTGTAAACCATGATGCCGCCAGCAATCATGCCCAACGCCCCCGCAATGGGGAAGCCGAGCACGATGCTTAGGCCAACTAAAAATAAAATCGAAGCAATGAACATGCGCCTAAACAGTCGTGTTTAAGCGCGTGCAGCATTTACCAATTTAGTCCAAGCGTTCCAAGTGTCATCCCCTAAGCTTTTCTTCAAGATCTCGTAGGCTGGGCCCATCTTGTCTCTGAACGGCGCAACATCGGGACGCGTAAAGGCGACACCAGCTTTTTGCATGATGGCGATGTTTTCTTCTTCTTTCTCACGCACCCCTTTCCGAGCAGCTTGCCCTGCCACGGCCGCCTCTTCGGAAATAATTTTTCTTTGTGATTCGTTGAGTTTGTTTTGCCATGAGCGCTGATTGGCAGTCAGCATGATGGTGCTGTAAATATGCTTGGTCAATGCAATATGACTTTGAACTTCAAAAAATTTGGCGGCAAAAGTTGTTCCGATTGGGTTGTCTTGGCCGTCCACCGTTTTGTTGGCCAAGGCCAAGTAAACTTCCTGAAATGCAATGGTCTGTGTATTTGCACCCAATGCCTCAAAGGCCGATTTGATGGCCAATTCAGGTGGCACGCGCAGCTTCATGCCTTTCACATCATCAGGCACACGCACCGGCTTTCGGCTGTTTGATAAGGCTCTGAATCCCCATTCAAAATTGGCAATCCAACTGAATCCAGCGGTGGCAAGCTGTTGTGCAAGCCAATCTTTGGCTGAAATGTCCAAGGTTTTATGCGCATGCTCATAGCTGTCAAACTGGTAAGGAATATTGATCACACCTACAGCTTTGGAGATTGATTCAATATTGGCGGGATTCATCAAGATCATGTCGATCGCTCCGAGGCGAGTTTGCTGCGCAGTCTCGACGGGTGAGCCCAAAGCATTATTGGGGAAAATCGTAATTTTGACTTGTCCGTTCGTGCGGTCAAGAATGCGCTGAACCATTTTTTCTGCTTCGATGTGCACGGGGTGTGATAAATCTGCAGGGTGGGTGAGCTTGAGCTCAACAGCCGCGCTTGCAGGTATCAAAAATGAGCCGTAACTGATGGCAGCACTTGACTGTAAAAGTGTACGACGGGAAATTTTAGGAAAAGTTGAGATTGTCTCGGCCATTTCATGCTCCTTGTGTTGTGTGCCAATTTTGCATGCAAGATTTTGGGCCGTCAATCCAAGGGTTTTCTCTTGCTTTTGGGGTTTGACGGCTGGTCTTGTAGGAGACTCCTGACGACCATGGACAGTCCATTTTGCACATGCTCAGACATGGCCAAGGACGTGGCGTTGGGGTCTCTGTCATTCAGGCACTTTAAAATACGCTCATGCTCTTGCATGGCTTTGCTCCAGCGCTCTGGCCATAAATTGGAGGCATACCGCGCTCTGTCGACACGCAAAGACAGCAAGTCCCAGATCCACAGCAAAGTGCTGTTCTGAGCATATTCCAAAATCTTCCGATGAAATGCTTTGTTTGCTTTGAAGTAGTCAGGCAGATCGTCTTTCGCCTTGTGCCTGAGCATGGTGTAGTGCAGGATGCCCAATTCCGCAATTTCTGCGTCTGTCACGCGTGATGCAGCTAGTTCGCCGGCAAGCGCCTCAATCGTGGAAACAACAACGATCAGATCTGCTGTTTGTTGGGCATCCAAGGGAATGACAACCGGTGAGCGGTTAGGTGAAACTTCGATTAATCCATCTTGAGCCAAAGTTTTAATCGCTTCGCGCACCGGCGTTCTGGAGGCATTCAAACTTGTACACAACTCGCGCTCATTGAGACGTTCTCCAGGGGATAACGCCCCTGTAATGATCATGTTTCGAAGCATCGCCACAGCATGGAGGTGCAAATCGCCTTTTTTAGGGGCCAGCTCGTTATGGATGATTCCAAGAATGGCATCTTGAGGCGTTGGAATTAAACGAAGTTTTGCCATTCGTGACTTTTAAAAAAGGCTTAAGTTGCAAGAAATTAAATTTTGTATGCAAGAATGTAGCATGAACCTTCAAACAATTTTTTCAAAATTTGGGGCAACATCACTTCAACCTGCTGGGGTTGGTTTGGTTGGTGCTGGTGAATTTGGAGCGACCTTTATGGCGCAAGTTGGGCGAATGCCAAGCTTGAAAATGGTTGCTGTTTGCGATCAAAACGTACATCGTGCCGTTCAATCAGCTATCGATGTGGGGTTTGCAATCTCAGACATTCAAGTCTGTCATGATTTACCGCAAGCCCTCAAAGCATGCCAACTCGGTCAATTGGTTGTGGTTGACCGGGCAGAACTGCTGGTCCAAATGCCATTGGTTGCGGTGCTTGAGGCCACCGGTGATCCACATGGCGCCGCTTCAACTGCCTTGGCGTGCATCGAGGCTGGCCGACATGTTGTGATGGCCACCAAAGAAGCTGAGGTCGTCGTCGGTGCCGAACTGGCGCGCAGAGCCCAAGAAAAAGGGGTGGTGATCTCGCCAGTCGATGGTGATCAGCCCAGCCTTTTGATTGGTCTGATCGGATGGGCCAGAATCATGGGGTTCCCAATTGTTTGTGCAGGCAAATCAAGCGAGTCTGATTTTGTTTGGGATGCTGCCAGCAGCAGCATCACAGCATGGGGCGAGCAGGCGCGATGCCCTGATTTTCAAGAACACTTTAATTTGCAAGCCAGTCAAGATTTAGATAAAAATCTTTCAGGTCGCGCGAATGTCCCTTTTGCTTTTACCACCGTTCCTGATTTGTGTGAGATGGGCATTGTTTGCAATCACACGGGTCTCATGCCCGATACCCCGACACTCCATGCACCCTTGGCAAAAACCATTGAATTGCCCACCATTTTCAGACCCAAAGCTGATGGCGGCCTGCTCAATGGCGTCAACCGAGTTGACATGTTCAATTGCCTGAGACGGCCCGATGAACTGAGCTTTGCGGGTGGTGTCTTTGTCGTGATTGAAGCGCCCGATCAAAAAACAGGTCAACTCTTTGCTAGCAAGGGGATACCCACGAGCCCAGACCATAGGTATGTCCTGATCCACAACCCTGTGCATTTGCTCGGGGCAGAAGCCACCCTGTCAGTTTTGTCTGCTGTGAGTTTGCAGTGTTCAACCGGCAGTTCTCAAGTTCGACCTCTGGTAGATTTGGTCGCTATGGCTCAAACAGATTTAGAAGTAGGTCAAATTCTTAAGTTGGGAGTGCGGCATGTTATCAATGGTTTAAGCCATGCCTTGCATCCTGCAAAAATTTTGTCACAAGGCAATCCTATTCCCTATTATTTATGCGCTGGATTAAAGATTCGTCGCCGTGTTCTCAAAGGGGAATTATTGTTGTGTGACGATGTTGAGTTAGAAACGCAAAGCCCTTTGTATCAGTTGCGAAAATCTCAAGATCAACATTTCATGAATGCCGTTTGACAGAGACAAGGAGCACCTATGAATGCAGGCTTTAACCCTCTGCAAGCCTTTAGCCTTCAAGGCCAAACGGCCGTTGTGACAGGAGGAGGCAATGGCATAGGCAAGGCCGTTGCAATAGGTTTGGCGCGCTCGGGAGCGCATGTGGTCGTCATGGACCATGAGTTTTCTTCAGCACAATCTGTCGTCAGTGAAATTGCGAAAGAAGGCTTGTCTGCATCAGCCATCTGTGTCGATGTCAAAGATGAGGCCCAAGTCGACCAAGCCATGAAGCAAGCTTACGAGCAACATCAAAGACTGGATATTCTCATCAACAACGCAGGTATCGCAATCAGAAAACCATCGATTGAATTGGCCTTGGCAGACTGGAACCGTGTGTTGGAAGTCAACCTCACGGGTGTATTTTTATGTGCGCGAAGTGCTGCGCGATTCATGATTGCTCAAGGCAGCGGCGCTATTGTCAATACCGCCTCCATCATGGGGCTGTCGGGCGGTGGTTTGTATCCTAATATTTCATATCAATCTACCAAGGGTGCCATTGTTAATTTAACGCGAGCATTGGCAGTGGAGTGGGCCCCGCATCAAATACGTGTCAATGCCATAGCCCCAACTTGGGTGGAAACAGATTTCATCAAGTCTCTCATGGCACAACCCGATTTGATTCAGAAAATAAAAGCAATAACACCCTTGGGACGCCTGGCCAAACCTGAAGACATTGTGGGCGCAGTTGTTTTTTTATGCTCGCCTTGTTCCAGTATGGTGACTGGCCATACGTTAGCTGTTGATGGTGGATTTTTGGCGCAATGACCGTTTAAAGGGCGTTGCCTCGCTGCCAGTTTGATTCAGCGGCTTTGCTTGTCAGGGTACTGGTCAAAAACAGCACCTTGGGCAAACAGTGCTTGAATTTGGTCATTTGAATATTCCAGTTGAAGCAATATTTCAGTCGAGTGTTGACCTAACCATGGCGCGGGCATCCGAATGCTGTTGAGCTCACCGCTTGATTTGATGGGCAAGCCCAAGGTCTTCATTGCGCCAATGATGGGGTGCTCTATGTCATGCACCATCATGCGAGCCTTAATGTGCGGGTCGCACAATATTTTTTCATAACCAAAAACGGGTCCACCAGGTACGCCTGCCAGATCCATTTTTTCTACCCAATGCGCAGAGGATTGACGCATCAAAATCACTTCAATTTCATGCTCTAAAAAATCTGCGTTTTGTACTCTTAAGGCAGTTGTCAAATACATTGGGTTAGAAGGCCAATCGGGTTGGTCAATCACATGGTTACAAAAATCTATCCATAATTTTTGTGAACCGGCTCCTACAGTCACATGACCATCAGCGCATCGATAGGCTTGATACGGGGCAGAGCGCCTGTGCCGCGTTCCGGTGGCCGTGGGGATTTCACCTGAACCGAAATATGCTCCGAATTCCCATGGCGTCCAAGCCAGTCCTGCTTCGAGCAAAGATGTTTCAATGTATTGACCTTCACCGAATCTTAATTTGCCAATGAATGCACCCAAAATACCCGAAAGTGCGGTCACACCGCTTGCGATGTCGTTCATGGCGATGCCCACTTTGGCAGGGCGTCCCCCGGGTTCACCGGTCATCATCATGATGCCAGACATCCCTTGAGCGATGATGTCAAAACCGCCTTTGTTGCCATAGGGCCCAGTTTGACCAAACCCTGACATCGAGGCGTAAATGACGCCGGGGTTGAGTTCTTTCACAGACGCATAACCTAAACCCATTCGCTGGACCACGCCAGGCCTGAAATTTTCTAACACGATGTCGGCTTTTGAAGCCAACATCTGGGCGATTTTCAATCCATCAGGGTCTTTCAAATTCAAGGCAACGCTTTTTTTGTTTCGATTAAGCACCGCAAAGCAATAAGACTCAGCATTAACTTGTGGTTCAAAACTGCGAGATATATCACCCTTGTCTGCATTTTCAATTTTGATGACTTCCGCACCCATATCCCCCAAGACCATGCTGCAATAGGGGCCCGCCAATACGTTGGTCAAATCCAAAACACGAATGCCAGACAAGGGGAGTGTCATAGGAGTCTCTTTTCAATCAACGAATTTCAATTTGGCTTCAACGACCTTTGAAAACAGGCTTGCGTTTGGCCATGAAGGCGGTTCTTCCCTCTTTAAAATCTTCACTTTCGAAGCATGCCGCAAACACCCGATCGCACAATGCCATGTCACGTTGAGTTTCGTCTTTGACGATTTCGCCCACAATGGTTTTGATGGAGGCGCTCAATTTTTCTAGCACACGTGAAGATTTTGTAAACGACGCTGTCAGATTTTTATCCGACCAGCATAAGAGCTACGCCAGTGATCCCCTCGAATCCACGACGACAATAAGCCATCCTCTGGACGTATTGTCTGCACACAACGCCACACTAGGCACAACATGCAAGAGATAATAGGCGGCCCACCCTGACCACTTCGCTGAAGCAACGGGCCCAATGTCGGCATGCCCGTGCCTAGCATTAATATAGCGTCCGCCCGCGAATGTGCGCCTAGTCTTTCGAGTTCACCAAGCGTACCGTCGGCTGACAAAGCTGACATCGAATAGATCGGATGGAATTGCGTTGGATCTGGCTGCGCGGTGGCGATGTCAGTCACCTTGAAGCCGTGTGACTTCCAATAGCCGATGCTGGACTGCGTCAGCGCTTCGGGGTAAGGCGATGATAAAGCTATGTTTTTGGCGCCCATACTATTTAGTGCATCCACCACCGCCGAGGCAGCGGTGACGACTGGCACGCCAAAAGATGACTCTATGCGCGTCATCGTTTCCTTTTCGCGTTCACGCCCTGCGAGGTATGAGGCACCGGTGCAACCAAAGGCGAGTGCCGATAAAGGTGCGTTGGCAAATTGAGCGCATGCATTTTCGTAGTTATCAAAATAATCAACTAGTCGTGTTGCAATGGACTTCTTGTCGCTTAACAGTCTCGCGTTGATAGTGGAGTAGCCCGTTGGCAGCAGGATACTGAACTCGGGCTCGACCGTGGTGTTGGCCTGCGGTGTGAGAACGCCGATAAGTCCACTCGGTCCGTATTCTATGGCCATGTTTTTTTCTTTAATGTCTAATCGATCTGGATGTTGGCGGCTTTAATGATAGGTCCCCACCGGTCTGATTCTGCACGAAGGAATGCAGAGAATTCCTTACGACCTGAGCCTATCGGTGTCATGCCTAGTTCGGCCAAGCGGGCTTGTACATCTGGCGCGGCCACTATGCGCGCGATTTCAGTCTCCAATTTATCGGCGATAGCCGCTGGAGTACGCGTTGGCAAGGAGATACCAAACCACGCCTCGCCCACAATGCCAGAAATAACCTCGTTCATGGTCGGCGCGTCAGGAAACATGGCGGCGCGTTTGCTGCCAGTAACTGCCAGAACACGTAACTTGCCAGCCCTGACCTGTACGGCGGCGGTCGGCAGACCGTCGAACAAAGCATCAATCTGACCGCCCAGTAGGTCTAACGTGGCCGGCCCAGTACCCTTGTAAGCGATATGAGTCATTAGCACACCACCGGTCTGGCGTAGCATTTCACCTGTGAGAAATCCTGCTGAGCCAACGCCTGCTGACGAAAAATTGATTACGCCAGGTTTACTTCGCGCAAGCGACACAAAATCTGAAAAACTTTTGGCTGGGTGGTCGGCTCGAACCACAAAGGCATTCGGAAAGGTTCCGATCAACACTAGGTGGTTGAAGTCCTCGATCGGCTTATATGGCATGCTGCTGCGCAAAAAAGGGCCGGTGGTTATGGCTGAGCCATTAGTCATTACAAGCGTGTAGCCGTCTGGCGGCGACTTGACTGCTGCGTCGGTGCCAAGCACAGAGCCTGCACCTGGTCGGTTATCAACTACCACTGTACCCTTTAGCGCTTCGCCTAGTTTTTGAGCCATGAGGCGACCGATGACATCGGTAGCGCCTCCAGGAGCAAAGGGTACGATTAGCTTGATGGACCGCGATGGGTAGTTGTCTTGCGCCTGAGCCATCGGGGTAAAAGCCAATGCGGTGGTGAACAGCAATGCAACTGCACGCAGACCAATGATGAGGTTTTTCATGTAAAGTTCCTTGTTCAGGATGAGATGGAAGGGGGCGCGATCAAGGCTTGTGAGAGCGGATCGGTGGAAGAGACATCGGAAAAGAGAACCCCGCCGCGCGAACGCATAGCTTTCGGGCTTTCGATCAATTGCACTGTCACGGACTGCGCGGAGACACCTAGACTTTTCACGGCACCGTTCGTCAGTTCAAGCACTAGGCTACGCTTCTGGTCAAGCGATCGGCCTTCGAACATATAAACAAAAATTTCAGGCATATTGACTTCTTTATTTCATATAGTTTGATGGTAGTAATTGCAATTCATTTCTTTAATGCACCTTGAGTGCAGCTTTCATTTCTAACAAGATTGTTGTAAACGCATAAGCGCCTGTTCAATTTCTGATACTTGCTGCTCTTGCACTATGAGTTATTTCGCCTTTATTTCAATCAAGCAGGAGTCACTGCACTACCGGTGGCGTTACCGCGGTAGGCGGTTTTTCGTGGCCCAGTACTTTTTCCACCAGTGACACTGGCGTTGCGTGCAAAGTGTCTCCGCGCCAGGCCACATGTCCGTCAGGTCGAACCAGCACAAACCGGCGAGCGTACAAAACCTGCACGGCAGGGTCTTCGATGCGCTGTACCGGTAAAGTCACGCCGCGCTTTGCAAACGCGGCAACCAGAGGTTGTGGCGTCGAAGCATTTGCAGCCGAGATTAAAATCCAATCGCGGCCAAACCAGTCGAGCGTACTGGGACCAGCATTGTCCTGGCGGTCACTCAGCCACGCATGCGGAGCACGACTGCCTGGCCAAGTGCTAGGAACGACTTGACAAGGATCATCGGGGGGCTCGGGTTGGTCGTCTGACTCAATGACAGGTGAGTCTACATATCGGTAACCCAGATGGGTTCCAGCTGAACTGAACTGGCGGCTCATCCAGCGGATCTTGCGCACCAGTTCAGCGCGCGCTACATCTCCAATCTCCGTGTTATCGTCGATTTCTGCCGGCGTCTCGCTCATAACCAAATCGATCTTGTCAGAGTTGTTAGCTGAAATCACGCTGTTGCGAACTGCAATCGGCTTACGTTCAATTTCGTAACTTTGCAGCAGCGTCTCACCGCCAGAGCCATTCAGTACTTGTGCGAGTTTCCATCCGATATCCACTGCGTCACCAATGCCGGTGTTCATTCCAACACCACCGGTAGGCGCAAACAGGTGCGCCGCATCTCCGGCGAGGAACACCCGTCCACCTGCGTGGCGACGCGGGTCTATCGCAGCTCGCCACTGGTGCGCTACCGATTGATGATGATGCCAGTGCTGTACGCCGCGCAGCTCAAAGGAAAAAGGTTTGCCCACGGCCCTAAATAGGACTTCTTTCGGATCCAGATCTTCAGTTGGGCGGTCCTTGTCGAGGAAATAATATTGGTAGCTCCACAACTCGCGACCGTCCACTGAAGTGAAGACGCCGAAGCTGTCGGGCGAAAAGACAAAATACAGATTAGCTAGGCCCTTGCCGTGCACCTCCAGAAATTCGCGTGATTTGAAGTAAAAACTCACGTTCGCTCGCATCGCACCCCGACCGCCGTAACGAATTCCTAGGCTTCGGCGGACCGAGCTAGAACCTCCGTCACAGGCTACGAGGTACTGCGCGCGCACAGACTGCTCGCGGCCTGTTGTAGTGTCGATAGCATGCGCCACAACACTATCAGCGTGCTGTTCGAAGCTCAGGAATTTCCAGCCCAGCCGCAGGTTCACTGGAGATAGACTACGTACGTGTTCCCACAGAACAGGCTCAAGCGCCTGTTGGCCTATCTGTGTCTTGTAGTAGGGAGACCAGGCCATCTCTCTATGGCGCGCAACAACCAAGGGGGGGCGTTCAATGGTTTCGGTGATTGATGGCGATGCGACACGGTGCAGTTCTCGGCCGGCGAGTCGGGTCGAGAATGTAATGAAGTACCGGTTATCTCGAGGAAGGGCCTGATCGTAAATGCGTTCGGTAAGTCCCCAACGCCGGAAGTATTCCATTGAGCGAGCGCCTAAAAGCGTAGCCTTAGGGTGTACTGTAGGTGTGGTGCGTTCTTCAAAAACTGTGGTGCGCACGCCGCGCCATCCAAGTTCTCCAGCCAGCATGGTACCAACAGGACCACCACCAATTACAAGCACATCAGTTTCAATCATCAAGAAAATCCTGATCGGACATAATTAATATCCGCTAAATTTATGTTAAGTACGATTTGACATATTGTCAACATTAAACTGAGAAAAGCTAAGTCAGAAAAAATCTCTTTCAAAACTGATTATTCCTTGAGAATTACTTATCGCTTTCGGAAAGTTCAACTAGTTTATAAGCAGGCCTTTACTTGCAATTAGAAAGAAGATGATTGCTGTTTATGCTCAAATGAAACGAACCGGATTCCTCTAATCTTTTTGTAACTCTTCACAAGGCTATTTAAATTATTTCCAACTCACAGGGGCTTAGTTGCATTCGAGATCGACTCGCTATGGACGGGTAGGGGGTGTCCAGAGTCTGGACGCAGCTTCATTTGGTTTAGTCACTTTGGACCACTTTTGAGGCTGCAGATCAATGAGGCGCTGGCCCATTGGGCTCGGAAAGTTAGTCGTTAGTCAAGGCTCTCGAAGCTAATTTGAAATTAACTTGGTACCGATATTTCAAACTTTAGTCTTGTTGCTCTCTTTTTATTTACTAATTTTTAGGAAATTATAGGTAACTCAATAAAAGAGCCTGCATCTCCACCCATAGTAAATATTAATTTTGGAGGTCTTCCATGGGTAACTTGAGCGAAATGGTCTGTATCTCCTCCAGCAATCGAAATTTGTAATCGACTACCTGCTGAAAATTTCCAAGAAATTGGTAATAGAGCAACTCTAACTGTTTCAGAAGCACCAGGTTGCATGTGAATTGCATCTTTGCGATGAAAAGTTCTGAATGGCCAGTATGCCTTATAGGTATTCGGTGGATTGCCTTCTTTGCGATGGATAAGTCTTAAATTTCCTTCGGTTACATAGATCGAGCGGCCACTGTCATCTAATTCAGATAAGTAGATAAAAATACCGGCATCTCGCTCGCTTGTACTTACGTGTAATTGAACGATAGAGTGTCCAGAAATTTCAGTATCTACTTCAAATGGAGATGTCGAAAAACAGAGCATTTTATTTTCTCGACCCTGCCAATCCTTATAGTATTCAGTAACCGCTAATGCACCAAGACGTTCAAAGCGCGTATTTTTACCAGTACCATTTGAAAAACTCGTTTGATATTCAATGTTAGAAGTTGTTTTTGGTTTTTCTATACTCAAGATCGCATTTTCCGAAAGAAATAAACGAGTCTTTAACGCCTTGGGTGGCCATGTATCTGATGCCTTCCATTTTTCTTCATGAAGTGTATGAAAATGAACAGGCAATTCTTTGTCTAAGCCTGTATTCATGCCGCACAAGTGTTGATCAAAAAATCGCAGTACTTCAGATAGTATGGAAAATTTTGGAACAGTTCCTTCATCTTTCCAAGGTGATCCGTTTGCTCTTGCGCCGTGATCCCATGGTCCCAAAAGAAGTCGGTTATCTGCGCCCTCATTACTGAGAAAGCGCGCAATAGATCCGTTGACAAACGAGCTGCCATCGTACCAACCTGAAACAGAATAGATATTTACTTTTCCTGTTACCTGTCCCAGATACCAATATGGGCTGAATGAGCCGCTGTGCATCTCTGGATCATGCGATGAGGCTTCTTCGCGAAACGCAAATTCAGAAGCTAAATCACGCATTCGAAAACTATTTTTGTGCTCTTCAATTGCAGCTGCAACAAGAGAGCCATCAAGGTCTTCGTCGACGGGTTGCGGGCCTGAGTAACGCTTGTCGCTGAAGTAAGGATAGGGAGCCAGTGAATCTCGAAGATCAAGATCTAAAGCGCTCACAAGCGCATCATAATTTTCAGTCACGGTTGTGCACTTAATACCTCCAGGAAATACATGATCGGTATAGGTGTCTTGCACAGCAAATAAAGGAGCTATTGCTTTGACTGCTGGATGCCCCGTGCTTGCTAGAAAGCATGCAGCGGCACCCAAGTAAGAGATGCCAGTAGAACCAATGATTCCATTTGACCAGTTTTGAGAAACCACCCAATCGGCAAGTTCTCTGTAGTCTTCTCGTTCGCGAGGTGAACGAAAGCAATCTCGAGTGCCAAAGCTTGCGCCACAACCACGTACGTCAACGGTAACCAATGCATAACCACGCGATACAAAAAAATCTCGATATATGGCAATGTTTGGAGCGGGCTCAGCCCCTTGTTCAGTAATTTTAAAACGTCGATAGTAGGGTGTTAAAACCATGATCGTCGGAAATTTAACTGATTGTTTAGTATTTAAATTTCCCGGCAAGTAAACGTCGATTGCAAGACGAATACCGTCCTTCATGCTTACATATTGCGATTTAGGTTCACCCAGCGAAAAAACGGATGGTCTTTTTTTTAAATAATCAGAGGGAGAAATGCGCCAGGCTTGGCCAAGGTGGTCGTAATCAGGCATGATGTTAGGGCTTGGTTGGGTTTTAGAGGCTGTTATTAATCATTACATTAATTATTGCATCATGCCAAGCTATTCTGAAAACTCTATAGGAGATTGTCGTGATTTTCAATTATTGCCGCCTCATTTTTTCTTTGGCCATCGTTGTAACACTTGGCTCTATCAATTCACTCTATGCCCAAGACTTTCCAGTGCGCCCAATTAAGCTTGTGATTCCGCAGGCCCCGGGTTCTGGTGCAGATTTGGTTGGTCGAATGATGGCTGAATATATGACCAATTTTTTGAAGCAATCGGTTATTGTTGATAACAAGCCAGGCGCCAATGGAATCATTGCATCACAATTTGTTCAGAGAGAGCAACCTGACGGATATACATTGATGCTGACCAGTGTTTCGCTTGTGAGCTTTAATCAGTTTTTATATAAAAACGTTCCTTATGATCCTTTAAAAGACTTTACTTTTGTAGCCCCCGTTGCTGATGCAGGTTTTGTACTTATTGCCAGTACCAATAGTGGTGTCAAATCCTGGGAGGATTTATTAAAAAGAGCAAAAGCAAAACCTGATGGATTGACGTTTGCAAGTGCTGGTCTTGGAAACTCCACTCACCTTTATACAGAAATGGTTGCGATGCGTTCAGGTATCAAGCTTCGCCACATACCTTACAAGAGTTCTGGCCCAGCACTTTTAGCTGTAGTGGGTGGTGAAGTAGACCTTATGACAGTTACTACAGCTACCGGTCTGAGCCAAATTAAAGCAGGTAAGGTGGTTGCATTGGCACAGTCTGGTGACACAAAATCCCCCCAGTTGGCCGATTTACCTTTGCTTAAGGATTTGGCACCCAGTCTTCCAGCGCTGCCTGGTTGGTATGCATTGATCGGTCCTGCAAAAATGGATACAAAAATTACTCAAAAACTAGCCTTGGCAGTCAATCAATTTTTAATGGATCCATCGATGAAGCAAAAATTAATTGATCAATTTTTATTTCCAATTCCTGGAACTTCTGCGGATATACAAAAGCGTGCAGAAAATGAAGCTCGTATTTGGGGCACTTTTATTGGAGATTTAAAAATTCAAATAGATTGAACTCTCAATCATTCAAACGAAGGGGTGGCATTCCCCCCCCATTTTGTAGACACTCCTCACAAGGCAATGGACATTCCTCGAACTCAAAGCAGCTTAGCTGCTTTCAATACCGCACCACTCTGGACGGGTAGGGGGTGTCCAGATTCTGGACGCTAGCGTGTGTTGAATTAACTTGGTATGGAGGGGAGGGGGAGCGTATTGCCTTGCAACATTGCAAACAATCCTGCACATGGTAAGTACCAAT
>Ga0214921_10000985_pt1 | contig 49974 bp, 38 predicted proteins | sample LL1505_MetaG_FD_177992 | JGI IMG/M metagenome (GOLD analysis project Ga0214921, IMG submission 177992) | Freshwater microbial communities from Lake Lanier, Atlanta, Georgia, United States - LL-1505 | ecosystem: Environmental > Aquatic > Freshwater > Lake | place: USA: Georgia | collected... | reverse complement strand
CTTTGAATCAACAGGTCGTAAGCTTTCTTGTCGCGGTAAGGGCCGGGGTTTTGCGGGTCATCGCCATAGCCCGAGATGTCGCAAACAATGATGCCGGGCTTGACTTTGGACAGCGCTTCAAACGACACACCCAGCCTTGCTGCTGCGCCGGGCGCCAGGTTTTGCACCACCACGTCGGCCTCTTCAAGGATCAGGCGCATCAAGACTTTTTGCGCCTCTGCGTGCTTGACGTCCAGCGTCAGGCTTTCTTTGGAGCGGTTGGTCCAGACAAAGTGCGAGGCCAGGCCTTTAACGCGCTCGTCATAGCCGCGCGCAAAGTCGCCCACGCCGGGCCGCTCAATCTTGATGACGCGCGCGCCCATGTCGGCGAGCTGGCGCGTGGCAAAGGGCGCCGCAATCGCGTGCTCCAGGGTGACAACGGTGATGCCCTTGAGGGGTTGCATGTGTGCTTTCTTTGTCCGGTTCAGGGCAGATTCAAGTTTTAGCTTTTCCGGCCAGGGTTGCGACGGCGTCCATGGTCAGCCAGCCTTCGTGGTCCTGCGCCCACAAGTGCACGCTCTTGCCGTCGGCAGACGGCTCGCCGTGAACAGAAAACGGATGGATGTCAAAGGTCGGGCGCACCGCCTTGAAATCAAAGCGCAAGACCGGAACGCCCGGCATCTGGTGGCGCAGCAAGTCCATCAGCAGCGTGGCGATCAGCGGGCCGTGAACGATCAGGCCGGGGTAGCCTTCGACCTCGGTGACGTACTTGCGGTCGTAATGAATGCGGTGGCCGTTGAAGGTCAGCGCCGAATAGCGAAACAGCAGCACGTCGTCGGGCACGATGCGGCGCGACCAAGCCGCTTGCGCCGGCGCGGCCACGGGCGGCGGCGCCACATCGTCAGGCGTGGCCGCGCCGCGGTAGACGATGTTGTGGTGCTCGGTCAGCGCCACGCCCTGGGCGCCCTGACGGCGGACTTCATGGCGCACTTTCACAAACAGCAAGTTGCCGGTGCGGCCGGTTTTTTCTTTCACATCGACGATGGTCGAGGTGCGCGACAGCGCGTCGCCCACCCGCAGCGGCTCATGAAAGGCAAAGTCACTGCCGGCCCACATGCGACGCGGCAGCGGCACCGGCGGCAAAAAGCCACCGAGCTTGGCGTGTCCGTCAGCGCCGATCTCGGACTGCGGGTAAATCGGCAAAAAATACAACCAGTGCCACAGTGGCGGCAGCGGCGTGCCGTCTGCCGGCCGCTCGGCCAGCGCGCCCGGCGGCCAGTCCAGCGTGGCCGTCAGCGCGGCAAAAGGAGTAGCGGTGGCCGTGTCATGGACCGTCTCACTGCGGCCTAACCAATCTTGCAAATTCACATCTGTCCTTGCGGGTTTAATCGACTTTGATCTTAGCGGCGCCAGTCCGTAGGTTCACTGCTAGCCGTAAACACTGGCGTCAGTGGTGATGACGGACAGCGGATGGCGCGCGCCGGCCAAGTAGTCGTCCATACACCGGATCAGTAGCGGGCTGCGGTGCCTTTCGGGGCAGGCGCGGATGGCGTCTGCGCTGAGCCACAGGGTGCGCACAATGCCGTCATCGAGCGCCTGGCCAGCCACAAAATCACCCAGCTCGCCGCAAAATGCAAAACGCAAATAGGTGATGTCGTCGCGCCCGTCAGCCAGCTCCCGCTGAAAGCGCGACAAATAGACACCGACCAGTGCCGTGGGCAGGAAATGAAACGCGGTTTCTTCCCGCGTCTCGCGCGCGCAGGCTTCGACCGGGCTCTCGCCCGGGTCCAGGTGGCCGGCCGGGTTGTTCAGGCGCAGGCCTTCGGGCGTGTGTTCCTCGACCAGCAAAAACTCGGTGACGCCGGCCACTTGCCGGGCAATGACGGCGGCGACCGTGGCGCTGGGTTTCCATCGTGTGTTCATGGCGCAAATTATCCCTTGGCAAAACCATGCGCAAAGTGCGCGCGCAAAAACTCGACCAGGGATTGCACCGCCTTGGGCACCTGTGCTGACCATGGACGCAGCGCATACAGGCGGTCGCCAAAAAACCCCTGCGCCTGCCAGTCGGGCAGCACCTGCACCAGCGCGGGCTGGCCGTCGGCGCCCAGCGGCGGCACGCTGAAGTCCGGCAACAGGCCGATGCCCAGGCCGGCCAGCAGCGCTTCGCGCAACACCTCGGAGTTGTTGGCCTTGAGCGAGCCACGCACGTTCACGCCCACGCGCTCTTGCGCATCGCTAGGCGCCTTGCGGCCGCGCACCTTGGCGGTGGCATTCCGCGCAAAGGTCCAGCTGCCGCTGGCCGCACTGGCGCCGCCCAGGTACAGCAGGCAGTCGTGCGCGGCCAGCTCGGACGGGTGCGCCGGCACGCCGCGCGCAGCCAGATACGCCGGGCTGGCCAGCAGCACCGAACGGGTTTCGCACAGCACCCAGGCCACATGGGTTTCGGGTGGCGTGTTGGTGTGGCGAACCGCGAGGTCAAAGCCTTCGTTGGCCAGATTGACGAAGCGATCAGTCAACTCCAGCTCAATGTGAATGTCCGGGTAGCTTTTGAGGAAGGCCGCCACGCAGGGCGCCAGGTGCTGGCGCCCCAGCGCCACCGGCGCCGTCACGCGCACCAAGCCGCGCGGCGTGCCCACCAGATCTTTAACGGCGGTATAGCTCTCACTGATGCGGCCAAAGGCCGGCAGCATGTCGTTGACGAGCTGCTGGCCGGCCTCGGTCAGGCCGACCGAGCGCGTGGTGCGGCGCACCAGTAGCACGCCGGCTGCACGTTCAAGCTCGCTGATGCGCATGCTGGCCGACGCCTTAGACACGCCCAAGCGCCGCGCCGTCTCGGTGAAGCTGCGCGTAGCGGCCAGCACGGTCAGCAAGTGCAGGTCGGCGAGCAACGGGGCCAGTTGGTCAGAAGCCATGGCAGCCAGATTAACAGAAAAGGTGCCATTGTTCATTTTATTGAACAATGTAATCACCGAAGCGGCCTTATCAAAACCGCCTGCCGCGCCTAGACTTGGCGCCAACCAAGCCTCTACACCAACACCCACACCAAGGAACCGCCATGAGCCTGAAACCCGCCACCATCGCCCATTACGTCAACGGCCACGGGGTCGCCGGCGGCTCTTCCCGCCAGCAAGCCGTCTTCAACCCCGCCACCGGCGTGGCCACCGGCCAGGTCGCACTGGCCAACGCCGCCGATGTGAACAGCGCCGTGGCCGCGGCCAAAGCCGCCTTTCCGGCTTGGGCAGACACGCCGCCGATTCGCCGCGCCCGCGTCATGTTCAAGTTCCTGGAGCTGCTAAACCTGCACAAAGACCAGCTGGCGCACCTCATCACTGCCGAGCACGGCAAGGTCTTCACCGATGCGCAGGGCGAGGTCTCGCGCGGCATCGACATCGTCGAGTTCGCTTGCGGTATTCCGCATCTGCTCAAGGGCGACTTCACCGATCAGGTAAGCACTGGCATCGACAACTGGACGCTGCGCCAACCGCTGGGCGTGGTGGCCGGCATCACGCCGTTCAACTTTCCGGTGATGGTGCCCATGTGGATGTTTCCGGTGGCGATTGCCGCGGGCAACTGCTTCATCTTGAAGCCCAGCCCGATCGACCCTAGCGCCAGCCTGTTCATGGCCGATCTGCTGAAAAAAGCCGGCCTGCCGGACGGCGTGTTCAACGTCATTCAGGGCGACAAAGAAGCGGTTGACGCGCTGCTGGTGCACCCGGATGTGCATGCAATTTCCTTCGTCGGTTCCACGCCGATCGCCAACTATATTTATGAGACCGGCGCCCACCACGGCAAGCGCGTTCAAGCTTTGGGCGGCGCCAAAAACCACATGGTCGTGATGCCCGACGCCGACCTCGAGCAAGCGGTCGACGCGCTGATCGGCGCCGGTTACGGCTCGGCCGGCGAGCGCTGCATGGCGATCTCGGTGGCGGTGCTGGTGGGCGACGTGGCTGAGCGCCTCTTGCCCATGCTCAAAGCGCGCGCTGAAAAACTCATCATCAAAAACGGGGTACATCTGGACGCTGAAATGGGCCCCATCGTCACCGCTGCGGCGCACCAGCGCATCACCGGCTACATTGATCAGGGCGTCAAAGAAGGCGCCAAGCTGCTGGTAGACGGCCGCCAGTTCACAGGAGCCAAAGCCGGCGCCGGTTGCGAGCAGGGCTTCTGGATGGGCGGCACGCTGTTTGACCATGTCACGCCCGACATGCGCATTTACAAAGAAGAAATTTTCGGCCCGGTGCTCGGCTGCGTGCGCGTCAAGGACTTTGCCGAAGCGGTGAACCTGATCAACGCGCATGAGTTCGGCAACGGCGTGAGTTGCTTTACGCGCGACGGCAACGTGGCGCGCGAATTCGCCCGCCGCATCCAAGTCGGCATGGTCGGCATCAACGTGCCGATCCCGGTGCCCATGGCCTGGCACGGCTTTGGCGGCTGGAAGAAAAGCCTGTTTGGCGACATGCACGCCTACGGCGAAGAAGGCGTGCGTTTTTACACCAAGCAAAAATCCATCATGCAGCGCTGGCCCGAGAGCATCGGCAAGGGCGCAGAGTTCGTGATGCCAACGGCCAAGTAAAGGCCGCCCTCAGCGTCAGCCGGTCTGCCCCCGACCGAACTCCCAGGCTTGCAGCCAGTCCACCAGCGACTTGAGCCCTTGCTCCAGCGGGGTGTCTGGCCAGCTGCCGATCATGCTGAGCAAGCGGTCTTCGCTGGCGCAGGTCAGCGTCACATCGGCCACTTGCATGGGTGCAAATTCAATCACCGGCACCGTGCCGGTGAGGCGCGCCAGGATCTCCACAAAGGCCTTGACCTGCACCGGTCGCCGGTGACCGACATTGACAACTTCGGCGGCGGCATCGCCCTGCGGGCGGTGTAGCAAGCGGTCAATCGCGGCAACGGTGTCACCCACATAAGTGAAGTCGCGATGCAACTCGCCTTTGGCAAACAGGCGCAGGGTTTCTCCTTTCAAAAGCTTTCGGGCAAACATCAGGGGCGCCATGTCAGGTCGGCCCCAAGGCCCGTACACCGTGAAAAAACGCATGCCCAAAGAGGCCATGCCGTACTGCGCGTGGTAAGCGCAGGCCATAGCCTCGTTGGCCAGTTTGGTGGCTGCATAAAAAGATTGCGGCCGGCCGGTGCGGTCGTCTTCCTGAAATGGCGCATCGTCACGAAGGCCGTACACACTGGACGAACTGGCGTAAAGAAAGCGCTGTATTTTGGCGAGCCGGCAGGCGTCCAATACCTGGGCAAAGCCGACCAGGTTGGGGCCGACAAAGTCCATGGGCGCCAACACAGACTGGCGCACGCCGGCCTGCGCGGCCAAATGCACCACCGCTTCGACGCGGCTGTCGCTAATCAAAGTCAGCACCGCGCCGGGCTGCGTGATGTCCAGGCAGTGGTAACGAATCTGCGGGTGCGCAGCCAGCCGCACCAGGCGGTCGCGCCGCAAGCGGGCAGGTACGTCCTGTAAGTCAGGGTCAAGGGGCGTATCGCCTTGCACGTTGGACCAGTCGCAGGCCAGCACCGTGTGGCCCTGTGCGGCCAAGTGAAGCGCCAGGGTCGAGCCGATAAAGCCTGCGGCGCCAGTGATCAAAACAGTTGTCATGGACTTAAGCGAAGGCTTTCTCAGGAAGTGGGCGCATAAAATGTCATTCTCACTCAATTATGTCTATCTTGAACCACTTGCCCCTGGCCCCTGCCCCGTTGCAAAGCCTTTGGCGTGCAAGCTTGGCGCTCAGTGCGCTGACGGTGGCTGGCGGTGTGGTTTTGCACCTGAGCCCGGGAAATGTTGCGCTGATGCAGACGGTGCACGCCCAGGCCTCAGCACTGCCCTGGGCGTGGGAGGCGCTGACCCACATGGGTGAAGCCGGCTTTGTACTGGCCTTGCTGATGTTTTTCATGCGCAAGCAGCCTGCGGGCTTGTCGCTCTTGCTCAAAGCCTGGCTGCTGGGAGCCTTGGTGTCGCAGTTTTTCAAACGTGCTTTGGACATCCCCAGGCCCGCAGCGGTTTTAGAGCCAGCTTTACTTTTTTTGATTGGCCACCCTCCCATGTCCGGGCACTCCATGCCATCGGGCCACTCGATGGCCGCCGGCAGCGCGGCCGCTATCGTGCTGCTGGTCATGCCAGCGCACAGACGCTGGCTGCTGCCGGTCGTGTTGGGCCTGAGCATGCTGGTGGCTTGTTCACGAGTGGCCGTGGGCGCGCATTGGCCAGCCGATGTGCTGGTCGGCTGGGGGATGGGCTGGTGGGTGGTGGCAGCGGCGGCACAGTGGGAGCGACGCCAACCCTGGCAGCAGAGCCTCTCGCAAAGTCGCTGGCGCCTGGCCCTGCCACTGCTGTCATATCTGCTGCTAATGTCTTTTGCACTACAACCCAACAACACCACGCCGGCCATCGTTATCAGCTCAGTGGGTGCAGCCTTGGGTCTTGCCTGCTTGTGGCATTCATGGCGGGTATGGCAAAAGCGCTCGCGCCCATGATGGCGGCGCCACCAAGCTCCCGCCGCGGCTGGCAGCTTCTGAAATGGTTGCTGGGTGCCGCTGTAGGCGCTCTGCTGGCTTACTTTTTGTTGCGCCAGGTGGACATGGCTCTGATCCTGGAACCCTTGCGTCTGGTGCCTCCCGCAGTATGGGCTTTGGCTGGGGCCGGATGGATTTTGAGCTTTTTTTTCAGGGCCGCCCGCCTGCAGCAGGAGTGGCGCCCTTTGCGACAAGTCGCTTTGACGCAGGCCCTACGCATCGTGTTGCTGCACAACGCTTCGGTGCTGTTGCTGCCTTTTCGCGCTGGCGAGGCGGCCTACCCGGTGCTCACGCGGGCCGTGTTCGGCTCGAGCTGGGCGCAAGCCGTTCGCAGCTTGCTGTGGTTACGTTTTCAAGATGCGGTGGTGCTGGCCGTGCTGGGTGTGGCACTGTGGCCCGACTTGAGTAGCGCACTCAGAGCCGGTGCGCTGTCTTTGGGCCTGGCGCTACTCTTGGCGCTTTATTTATTGCGCCAGCGTCTGCGCACGGCGCAGGGTTGGTTGGCACGTTTGGCGCCGGTGCTCGAGCGCACCTCCTGGCAAGGTGGCTGGGGCTGGAGCGCGGCCAATTGGCTGACCAAACTGCTGGTGGTGGGCCTGCTGCTTTCGGCCATGCTGTCGGCCTCCTTGCTGACCGGCTTGCAAGCCGCGCTGGGCGGTGAATTGATGGCGCTGCTGCCCCTGCAAGGCCCCGCCGGTCTGGGCACCTACGAGGCCGGCGTTTGGCTCGCCTTGATGCACACCCCGCTGCCCATGGGCCAGGTGGCGCTGGCGGCGCTGGCGGCACATATTTTTTGCTTAATGCTTTCTCTAGGTCTGGGCGCTCTGGCCTGGGGCTATGCTCGGCAGACCGCTCCGCCCGTCGCTTCTGGTGATGGGCTTTCCTGAACTGTTTTTCAATTCGCTGCGCAATTACTCTTTAACCAAACGCCCATGCAAGACCCACAAACGCCCCACGCTGTCAGCCCCTCACGCTTGACCGCTGCACCCATGCCGGCGCACCGCTTGTCGGTGGTGGTGCCCATGTACAACGAAGAGTCGCTCGCAGTGGACCTGATCGAGGCCGTGCAGAAGGCTTTGCAAAATTACCCGCAGCCCTGGGAGTTGCTGGTGGTGGACGACGGCAGCTCAGACCGCACCTGGGAGTTTTTGCAGGCAGGTGCCGCGGCTGTGGGGCCGCACATTCGCCCGATCCGGCTGCTGCGCAACTTCAAGCAGACTGCGGCGATGCAGGCCGGCATTGATGCGGCGCGCGGCGACGTCATCGTCACCATGGACGGTGATTTGCAAAACGACCCGCGCGATATTGAGCGCCTGGTCTACCGGCTGCTGACGGAGCCGCTGGACCTGGTGGCCGGTTGGCGGCAACACCGGCAAGACGGGTTTTGGCTGCGCAAAGTGCCATCCAAACTGGCCAATGCATTGATACGCAGCGTCAGCGGCCTGCAGTTTCAGGACCTCGGCTGCAGCCTCAAGGCCTTTCGCGCGCCGGTGCTTAAAAAAATCCGCCTCTACGGCGAAATGCACCGCTTCATTCCCGCCTGGCTGGCCACGGTCACCTCACCCCGGCGCATGGCCGAAGAGCCCGTCGGTCATTACCCACGCACCAAAGGCCAGTCCAAATACGGCATCACGCGAACCCTGCGCGTCATGGTGGACTTGCTGTCCATCTACTACTTCATGCGCTTTGGCACTCGGCCCGGACACTTTTTCGGCGGCCTGGGCTTGAGCGTTCTGAGCGCCGGGCTGGCCGTGCTGGCCTATCTGGGTGTGCTCAAGATGCTGGGCGAATCCATAGGCACGCGCCCCTTGATGTTTTTCGGATTTTTCTGCGTCTTGGGCGGCTTGCAGTTTTTGATGACCGGCGTACTGGCCGAAATCCTCATGCGCACTTACTTTGAGCGCGGCAACTCTGCGGCCTACCACCGCGAGGAGTTCGCCGATCTGTTGACAAATGAAGCCTGGCATGAACAGCCCTGAATTTGCCTGGCTGGCGCGCTGGACAGGCCGCAGCTGGACTGAGCGCCTGATGCTGGCGCTGCTGTGCACAGCGCCGCTGGTCTGGTTGCTGGCGGGCACGGCGTCAACCTGGCTCTTTGATGTTGATGAAGGCGCTTTTTCGGAAGCCACCCGCGAAATGATCACATCGGGCGACTGGGGCCACACCACGCTGCAAGGGGTCAACCGGTTTGACAAGCCGATTGGCGTGTATTGGCTGCAAGCCGCATCCGTTCAGATTTTCGGTTTGCACGAATGGGCTTTGCGCCTGCCATCGGTGCTGGCCTGCTGGCTCAGCGCGCTGGCGCTGGGCCGCTTTGCCTGGCAGCTCTGGGGCTTGCCGGCCGGCGTCATGGCGGTGCTGATTCACAGCACCAGCATCGGCCCCTGGGTGATGGCCCACGCGGCTACCGCAGATGCGGTGCTGGGCTTGTGGCTGGTGTTGTCGGCGCTGGACCTGTGCCGGTTTTTAATGCACGCAGAGCAGGTGCACCTGCGACGCGTCGCGCTTTGGACTGGCCTGGGCATGCTCACCAAAGGGCCTGTGGCCCTCTTGATACCGGCTGCAACCCTGCTGCTGTGGTGCTTACATCAACGCTCTGCCAAGGCGCTGCTTGCCAGTCTGCGCGACGGGCCCGCATGGCTGATTTTGCTGGCTGTGTGCCTGCCCTGGTACGGCTATGCACTGTGGCGCCACGGAGATGAATTTATTCAGGGCTTTTTTGTGCGACACAACCTCAGCCGCTTTGACGGGGCCATGGAAGGTCACTCCGGCGCCTTGTATTACTTCCTCGTGATAGCGCCTTTGTTGTGGATGCCGTGGAGCCCTTTATTGCTGAGCATGGGCCGCAAAATTACTTCTTTTTGGGCTGACCCAGTGCTGCGTTTTGCGCTCATGTGGTCCGGCTTTGTGCTGGTATTTTTTTCGGCCTCCTCCACCAAGCTGCCTCACTACGCACTGTATGCCGCACCCGGCCTGACCCTCTTGCTGGTGCAGGCTTGCATCCACAGCAGCAAGCGCGCCTGGACCGTGAGCTTTCTCATCTTGATGGCATGGCTGGCGCTGTGCACCGCTTTGCCCGGTGTCTTGCAGCAGTCTGTGCATTGGGTGCGCGATGCGCATTACCAAACCCTGCTGCGCAGCGCCGACGCTCTTAACCAACCTTTGGCCTTTGCGCTGTGCGGCCTCGGTCTGCTGGCGTCATGCTGGTGGGTCTTTGTCTCACGCGCCCGCCATGCGGCAGTGGGCTTTTCCCTTGCAGCGGTCGTCAGCTGCATGATGTTTGGCAGCGTGGTGATGCCGTGGTGGAGCCAGACTTTGCAAGGTCCGGTGCGACAACTGGCACTGGCCTCCCGAGATTTACCGGGGCCGGTGGTTCAGTGGGGCGGTCACTGGCCGTCATTTGCGCTTTACCGCGAGAACATGGCCCCGCGTCGCCCGCCCGCACCCGGCGAAATGGCGCTGGTACGTTTTCCTTCCAACACTGTGCCTGCACATTGGCCGGTGATTGCCAGCGCCAGGGGCATGGCCATCGTGCAGCGCCCCCTGACAGAGCCGACCCAAAGCCCCTGAGATGAAAGCAAAAAATAAAGATCTACTGGCAGGTGCGGGTTTGACAATGGCCTGTGCAGGGATAGTGCTGGACTGGCCCTCGATGGATCTGGCCGTTGCCGGGTGGTTCTACCGCCCCGGAGAAGGCTTTTTTGCCAACGACTGGTGGCCGATTCAAGCCGTGTACAAGGGCGCGCCTTGGTTGCTGCAGTTGGCTTTGGCGGCCAGCGCCTTGGTTTTACTGCTTGCCCTGATTCAGCCGGGAAAAATCGCGCGCTACTGGTGGCGCCATGCGCTGGCGTGGGTGCTGGTGGTGGCGTTCGGCGTCGGCTTGCTGGTGCACAACGCGTTGAAAGACCAAGTCGGCAGGCCGCGGCCTGTGCACGTGGAGGCCTTCGGCGGGCCCGCCCCTTACATTCCGGCTTTGCAGCTGAGCAGTCATTGCGACACCAACTGCTCCTTTGTCAGCGGCCACGCCGCCGGCGCCTTCAGCATCATGGCCTGGGGCATGCTGGCTTGCCGGCGCCACAAGCTTCAATGGCTGTGTGCCGGGCTCGTTTTCGGCGCGGTGGTAGGCGCCGTGCGCATGGCGCAAGGCGGTCACTTTTTGAGCGACGTGTTGTTTGCGGCTCTGGCTGTCTGGTGGACCCATCACCTGATTAGCAGGCTATGGATCCTCAGCAAAGCTGTGCTTTTGCGCTACCGACGAATGCAACTGCCTGGCGGCGGGAGACCCTCGTCATAATCAGTGCGTTTGAGACTGATTTGTCTATCACTTCGAATCACAACACCCCTAAACCGAAGACCGCACCATGAAACCTGAGCACCTGCACCGTATCGCCTTTTCCGCCTTAGCAGTTTGCGGGGCCTTGACCCTGCCCACATCCAGCTTTGCGCAGTCCAACGAAACCGGCCCCAAGGGCAAACCCAAATGGTCGGTGTCATGGGGCTGGAATTGGGAGGGCTACAGCAAGTCGGACATTCACTTTTCGGGCTCTGACCATAACTTCACACTGAAAAATGTCAGCGCCAAAGACAGACAGGACGCGTTGACGCCATCCACGTTCGTTACCAAATGGCTCAACCCAGCCAAGTTGACTTTGCCCCAAACCAATGCCCGTGTGGCCTACCAGCTCAACGCCGACACGGCCATTGCTTTGAACCTTGACCATATGAAGTATGTTGTCAGCGATGGGCAAACCGTCAATGCCTCCGGCTACTACGGAAGCACCACTTACGCGGCCGGCGCCACGCAGTTGCTAAATCCCAGCTTCATGCATTTTGAGCACACCGACGGCCTGAATATAGTGACACTGGAGTACGAAAAACAGTACCCGCTCGCAGGCTATCAAGGCGCACGCGCTTTCTGGCTCGTGGGTGCCGGCGTGGTTGTCCCGAAAAGCAATGTGACCATGAACATGGTCGGCCAGACGCGCACCGACAAGTATCATCTGGCCGGTTATGCGGTGAACGGCGCAGTCGGTCTAGAAAAAGACTTTGCCACTGATTTTTTCATACGCAGCACGGCCAAGTTCGGACACGTCAACATGAACGATGTTGTCACCAGCGCACGTGGTGACAAAGCTTCCCACCGTTTTCAGTTCAGCGAATTCAGCATCACGGCTGGCTATCGGTTTTAAGCCAGGGCCTGTCCAGCTGCTGCCAAAGAGCTGCGGAACAGAGTGGAAATTTCGGCTTAGGTTTCGCCGATGTCTCGTAAGACTAAATGAGGCCGAAGTACTGTTCTTTCAGGCCTTGACCTTCAAGCGCCACGCGTGCAGCAGCGGCTCTGTATACCCGCTGGGTTGCTCTAATCCTTTGAACACCAGGTCGCAGGCCGCCTTGTAAGCCGAGCTGGTGGCAAAGTTCCCGGCCATGGGTTTGTAGAGCGGGTCACCAGCGTTTTGCTTGTCCACAACGGCGGCCATGCGCTCGAAGCTGGCCTTGACTTGCTGCTCGGTCACCACACCGTGCAGCAGCCAGTTGGCAATGTGCTGGCTGGAGATGCGCAAAGTAGCACGGTCTTCCATCAGGCCCACGTTGTGGATGTCGGGCACCTTGGAGCAACCCACGCCCTGGTCGATCCAGCGCACCACATAGCCCAGAATACCTTGCGCGTTGTTATCGACCTCTTGATGCTTTTCAGCGGCGCTCCAGTTTGGCATATTCGTCACCGGGATGGTCAACAGGCCATTCAGCAGCGCCGCCCGCTCCTTGTTGGCCTTGATTTTTTCCATCTGCTTTTGCACTGCACTGACCAGCACCTGGTGGTAGTGCAGCGCATGCAGCGTAGCGCCCGTCGGGCTGGGCACCCAGGCCGTGTTGGCGCCGGCCATGGGGTGCGCAATTTTTTGCTCCAGCATGGCCTTCATGAGGTCGGGCATGGCCCACATACCCTTGCCGATTTGCGCCTTGCCGCGCAGGCCGCAATGCAGGCCGACCAGCACGTTGTTGCGCTCGTAAGCCTTAATCCAGGCGCTGGCCTTCATATCGCCCTTGCGGATCATCGGACCGGCGTGCATGGCGGTGTGCATCTCGTCGCCGGTGCGGTCTAAAAAGCCGGTGTTGATGAAGGCCACGCGGTTTTTGGCGGCAGCTATGCAGGCTTGCAAATTGACACTGGTGCGGCGCTCTTCGTCCATGATGCCAAGCTTGACGGTGCTGTCGGGCAGGCCCAGCATTTTCTCGACGCGGCTGAAAATTTCGGCTGCAAAAGCGACTTCGGCCGGGCCGTGCATCTTGGGCTTGACGATATAAACCGAGCCCTTGCGCGAGTTGCGGATGGCGTCCTTGGCGCTGCGCTTTAAGTCGTGCATGGCGATGGCGGTAGTGACCACGGCGTCCAGGATGCCTTCAGGGATCTCGCGCTCCACGCCTTTTTTGTCGGTGTACAAAATCGCCGGGTTGCTCATCAGATGGCCGACATTGCGCAGGAACATCAGCGAGCGGCCGTGCAGCTTGACGGCCTTGCCCTTGCCGGCCGGTGGCGTGTAAACGCGGTCCGGGTTGAGGCCGCGCGTGAGCATCTGCCCGCCTTTTTCAAAGCGCTCGGTCAGCGTACCCTGCATGATGCCCAGCCAATTGCTGTAGGCCAACACCTTGTCGTCGGCATCCACCACGGCCACTGAATCTTCGAGGTCCAGAATGGTGGACAGCGCCGCTTCGATCACCAGGTCGCTGACGCCGGCAGGGTCCGAAGCACCAATGCGTGTGCTGCGGTCGATCAGGATGTCCAGGTGCAAGCCGTTGTGCTTCAAAAGAACAGCGCTGGGCGCTTTGGCATCGCCCTGGTAACCGGTGAACTGTTTGGCGTCCAGCAGGCCGCTGCTACTGCCGTCATTGAGATTGACAGACAGCTTGCCTTCTTTGACGCGGTAACCCACTGCGTTCACATGCGAACCTTTTCTCAGCGGCGCCGTGCGGTCCAGCACATGGCGCGCGTACTCAATGACCTTGGCGCCGCGCTTTGGGTTGTAGCCCTTGCCTTTTTCGCAGCCATTGTCTTCAGAAATAACATCGGTGCCGTACAGCGCGTCATACAAAGAGCCCCAGCGCGCGTTGGCGGCGTTGAGTGCATAACGTGCGTTGAGCACAGGCACCACCAGCTGCGGGCCGGCCTGCTCGGCGAGTTCGGCGTCGACGTTTTTCGTAGTGATGCGAGCCTGCTTGGGATGCTCCGCAAGGTAGCCAATCTTCGTCAAAAAGCCCTGATAGGCCGGCATGTCGGTGATCGGGCCAGGGTGCGCCTTGTGCCAATGGTCCATGGCGCTTTGCAGGCGATCGCGCTCGGCCAGCAAGGCGATATTTTTCGGTGCCAGATCCGCCACCAGAGCATCAAAGCCTTTCCAGAAAGCAGCGCTTTTGACGCCGGTGCCCGGCAACACTTTGTCTTCGATGAACTGGTAAAGCGTGGTGGCAACCTGAAGCCGGTGAACCGGGGTGCGGGCAGTAGACACAATTTTCTCCTGGGGCTGATTCAAGGAATTAAAAAACTAATTTAAACGGGGCGCGCTCAAGGCGCTAACAAAGCAAGCACATCGCGCAAACTGTTGCCAATGCGCGCAGGTGGTGGGCCAATTTCTTCAGGGGGCAACTTGTAGCGGTTCACCCACAGGGTCTGGTAGCCAAACCAGGTCGCACCCAGCGCGTCCCAGCTGTTGGAGCTGACAAACACCACCTGCGAAGCCGGCAGACCGAGCGCTTGGATGCCCAGCGCATAGGCGTCAGGATGGGTCTTGTACAAGCCCAGACTGTCAACACTCAACACGTGGTCGAGCAAGCCGTCCAGCCCGGCGCTGCGCACCGCCACGCCCAGCATCGCCGGGTCGCCATTGCTCAAGATGCCGGTGATGATGCCGCGTTGTTTAAGGGCCTGCAAAACCTCGCGGTTTTCCGGGAAGGCCGACAGATGCCGGTACTGGTTCATCAACTGCTGCTCTTGCCCGGCGCTCAGGTTCAACCCAAGTTTTTTGCAGGCATAGCGCAGGGCGGCGCTGGTGAGCTCCCAAAAAGGCTGGTAAACCGAGGTTCGCTCCGGCCCGCTGCGGCTGCTGGTCACCAGGCGCGTGTAATCAATCTGCTTGTCCCGCCACAACACGCCCAGCGCCTGACCGTGGCCCGGAAACAGCTGCTCGGCCAGCAGGCCAACGCTGTAAACATCAAACAGCGTGCCATAAGCGTCAAATAAAACGGCCCCGGGTAATTGGGGCGCGCGTGCAGTTTTGGGGTGGGTTTTATCCATAGAGCTACTGTATTCGCAACTTAGCTGGGGATTAATGAGCGCAAAGTTTGTTTATCTGTGACTTATTTGTTGAGAATGCAGGCGCTGATACGACAACGGCCCACGGGCCGCCATCCTCGTCAAGCCTTCGCTCGGGATGATCGGGGGCGGGGATCCATCTCCCGCCCCGACGACATGGTGAAACAATGGCGGCTTCGCGACTCTCACATTAGCCATGTCCCCGTTTGCAACGCCCGCCATCCTCATCAGCGAAGTCGGCCCTCGCGACGGCCTGCAATCGGTCGCGGCCTGCATGCCGACGGCTGACAAGCTGCGCTGGATCAGTGCCTTGCACGCCGCCGGCCTGCGCGAGATTGAGGTCGGCTCTTTTGTGCCGGCGCGTCTGTTGCCGCAGCTTGCCGACACCGCCGAAGTGGTGGCTCATGCGCTCACGCTGCCCGGCCTGACCGTGCTGGCCCTGGTGCCCAACCTGCGCGGCGCCCAAGCGGCTCTGGCTGCCGGGGTGCACAAGATCACGGTGCCAGTGTCTGCCAGTCCAGCGCATTCCATGGCCAATGTGCGCAAGAGCCCGCAAGCCATGGTCGATGAAGTGCGGCTGATTAATGCGCTGCGCCGCAGCGTGGCGCCGCAGGTCGGCCTGGAGGCGGCGATTTCCACCGCCTTCGGCTGCACCTTGCAGGGCGCAGTGCCCGAGGATGAGGTGATCCGCCTGGCCGCGCAATGCGCCGAGGCGGGTGCTGATGACGTGGGCCTGTCTGACACCACGGGTCACGCCAACCCGGCGCAGGTGCGCCGGCTCTTCACGCGGCTGCGCGCCGAGATCGGCGGCAAGGCCGGCGCGGCCCACATGCACAACACGCGCGGCCTGGGCCTGGCCAACTGCCTGGCCGCCTACGAGGCCGGCGTGCGCACTTTTGACGCTTCGCTGGGTGGCTTGGGCGGCTGCCCTTATGCGCCGGGCGCCTCGGGCAACGTGGTCACCGAAGACCTGGTCTTCATGTTCGAGGCCATGGGCATCGCCACCGGCATCGAGCTGACGCGCCTGATCGCGGCGCGCGCGCCGCTGCAAGCCGGCCTGCCCGGCGAGCCGCTCTACGGCATGACGCCTGAGGCCGGACTGCCCCAGGGTTGGACACAAGGAGCCCCGCGTGTCTGAAGCCAGCAGCCCGCCGCAACGCCTGCCCTACGAGGGCCTGCGCGTGGTCGAGTTAATGCACATGGTGATGGGCCCGACCTGCGGCATGGGGTCTCAGGCTTATTTGGAATTAAAAAATGTCGAGAAAGCGTTTAATTGGTCTGCGCGTTAGGCGGCGTGCCGATTTGCCGGGCGATGAGGGATTGTGCCCATTGGCGACGGATGCGTTTTTCGTCAGAATACCAGTCAAAACAAGGAGGGATCGATGCGTGGTTCTATGGTGGTATTAGGTTTGTGTGTTGTCATGACGGCGTCTTGCTCGCGCTCACCGACCATGGAGTATTCCTTTGATTTGTCGGTCGACGGGCGCCCTGTCATCAAGGAAAAGGGCTCCTCTGATGAAAAGATTGCTGCCATGAAAGAGCGGCACAGACCCTGGCTGGAAGCGGTGATCACGGCCTGCGAGTTTTCCAAATTTCTTGAATCCACCGTTTCCTCTATGAAAACGCAGACGAATCCGCCTTCCAACGGGGCCAAAGGAAAACAGTATTCGACTCTTGAGAGGGAGACGAGATCCCAGACTCGGTTTGCATCTGTCGGGATTTCGGATCATGTCGTGGTTTGCCGCTCAGGGCTTCCAGGATCTGGGACAAATTCGGATCCTTCAACGAATAGGCGCGGATGCAGCCCCCTGGCGGGGGCCGAATCAGGTACTCAGCAGCAATATCCGCTGCAACTCCGTGCGTTTCTGCAGTCTCAGCATGGTATGAGTGTGGGTGCAGCGTGGCGCTTCGACAAGCTCGAGCGGGGTGCGTCTGGCGAAAACACCCGGCTGATCCGCGATGAAGTCAGTATCACCCAAGACGGTTATGTCTGCGTCCGGCAACTCAAATCCAACGTTTCTGAATGATGCTGACCTTGTTTTTTATCTTTTCGAAAAATGTCTTACCTCCTGATCGTCAGCACCTTTGTCCAGTTTCTTAAGTGGCCCGTGGCATTGACGGCGCTTGCCTTTTTGCCCTCGGCCGTGTGGGCGCTGGGCTACCAGATCGCGACCGATGTCATGGTACTGGCTCTGGTGCTCTCGGGTGCGGCCGCTTATGCCCTGGTGTGGTGGTGGCAGATCCGGCGCTGGACCGTCAGCTGGCTCAGTACGTTTGAACACGAGATCACCCACGGCATTTTTGCCTTCCTGACTGGGCATCGCGTGACGGGCCTGAAGGTCACCTTGCGCGATGGCGGTCACATCATGCTGCTGGGGCCGGGCAATTGGTTGATTGATGTCGCGCCTTATTTCTTCCCGACCGCCACGGTCATCCTGATTCTGGTGATGCCCTGGGTGCCGTTGTTCGCCGGAACGATCGGACAGCTCGCCTTGGGCCTCACCCTGGGCTATCACCTCACGTCCACCTGGACCGAAACCCACCACGCACAAACCGACCTGCAAAAGGCCGGCTTCTGGTTTTGCTGGCTGTTCCTGCCCACGGCCAACGTGGTGGGCCTAGGCCTGACCTTAGCCGCAGCGGGGTCGGGCTGGGACGGCGTGTGGGCCTGGCTGGGTGTCGCTGCGTCCTCGCCCTGGCGTCCGAGCGTCATCTGGCAATGATTGAAGGTGCGTGCTATTTGTGCAGTGCGGCGAGTACGCCAATGCCTGAGCCAACAGCTCAGGCATCGAACATAACTTTAGCGCCCGGGCGTGCGCGCCTTAGCACCGCTACTGGGTGAGCACACACAGGCGCTGCTAAGTGAACTCGGTTACGACCCCGCTGCCATTGCCGACATGCCTCGCGGCGTGGCGCTTTAAGCAAACACCGCTTGCCACAGCGCTTGTATCGCTGCGCGCTCAGCTTGCACCGTCTCAGGGCTGACCTGGGTGGGCTCTTCGTTGAGGCGGGCGTGGTGTTGCACGCGGCGCAATTCGCGGTAGGCGTCGGCAGCGTGCTGGCCGACGCCGGGGGGTAACAGGCCAGCTTGTTCAGCGCGCAGCAAGAGGGCGATATTGCCGACGTTATCAGCCAGTTCCGGATGCCGCGCGGCCTCGGCCAGCACCAGGTATTGCATTACAAATTCGGCGTCCACCATGCCGCCCGTGCCGTGCTTGACGTCAAAGCTGTCGGCCTCGGGGGTTGCTGCGGGCTGGCCTGGCTTGCGTTTGACGGGGTGCGCAGCGCGCACCTTCTCGCGCATGGCAACGATCTCGGCGCGCAGCGCGGGCAGCTCGCGCGGCGCGGTGATGACGGCGCGGCGCACATCGTCAAAACGCTGGGCCAGCGCTGCATCCCCCAGCACGCACCGGGCGCGCGTCATGGCCTGGTGTTCCCAGGTCCAGGCGGTGTTGCTGCCGCGCTGCTGCTGGTAGTTGGTATAGGACGCAAAACTGATGACGAGCAGGCCCGAGCCGCCATTGGGTCGCAAGGCGGTGTCGATCTCAAACAAATCACCTTCGCCGGTCTTGACCGTGAGCCAGTTGATGATCTTGCGCACCAGCGTGGCGTAGACCTCCCCGGCTTGCTCGTGCTCATCTTCGTAGACAAACACAATGTCAAGGTCGCTGCCGTAACCCAGCTCTTTACCGCCCAGCTTGCCGTAGGCAATGACAGCGAACTGGGGCGCCTCACGATGGCGGTTTTTCAGACGCTGCCAGCACCAGTCGGCCGTCAGGTGTAAAACGGCTTCAGCCAGCGCGCTCAGATCGTCGGCCACCTGCTCGACGCTGAGCACGCCCTCGACGTCACGCGACAGCGTGCGAAACACTTCGGCATGGTGGGCGCGGCGCAGCAGGTTGAGGCAAGCCTCTTCATCGTCTTCGCCGGTGCGCTTCAAAGCAGCGAGTCGCTGCTTGAGCTCAGCGACAAAGACCCTGGCGTCAAAGCGCTGCTGCAGCAGATCGTCGCCGGCCAGCTCATCAATCACGCCCGGGTGCTGCAACAAATAGCGGGCAGGCCACTTGGCCGCGCCCAGCAAGCGCAGCAGCCGCTCGTGGACAGACGGGCGTTCGAGCAGCATGGCCAAGTAACTTTCTCGGCGCAGCAGCGGCTCGATCCAGTCGATCAGGCGCAGCGCCGCCTCTTCACTGACCTTGCCCTCCAGTAGCCACGTCGCGGTACGCTGTACCAGCCGGGCCAGGCGTGCGCGCGAGTCTTCGCGCAGGGCGAGGACTCGCGGGTGCAAGCTCCAAGCCACCAGACGGTTTCGAAAGCTCTCCGGCCAAGCGGCCGACATCTGCGCCAGCAACTCGCCGAGCTCTTGCGCCTCGCTACCGCTCTTGTTGCAAGTCAAACAGACTTCGGTGCCGCCAAGCAGTTTGTCAAACTCACTGGCCACCAGCTCGCGGTGCGCATCGAGCTCTGTCAAAAAAGCGCTGCTGCTCTTAAAGCCCAAGGTGTCAGCGATCCAGGCCAGGTCGTCATCGCGGGTGGGCAGCGCATGGGTTTGCTGATCATCCAGGTACTGAATGCGGTGCTCCACATGGCGCAAAAACTCGTAGGCACGCGCCAGTGCATCGGCGGTGTCCTGCGGCATCAGCCCGGCGCTGGCCACGCGCTGCAAAGCGCCCACCGTGGGGCGCATACGCAGCTCGGGGAACTGGCCGCCGCGCACCACCTGCAAGAGCTGGACCGTGAATTCAATCTCCCGAATGCCGCCGCGTGAGAGCTTGACGTCATTGGCGCGCTCAGGGTGGCCGGCGCTACGGCGATGCGCTTGTTCCCGGATTTGCCGGTGCAAGCTGCGCAGCGCGTCAAACACGTTGTAGTCCAGGTAGCGCCTGAAGACAAAAGGCAGCACCACCGCACGCATGTCCTGTAGCGAGCCGCCCTGATGGTCGGCCGGGGCCTTGCGCTGCAAACTCGAAGCCGGCGCCACCACCCGACTTTTCAGCCAGGCAAAACGCTCCCACTCGCGACCCTGAACTTGAAAATATTCTTCCAGAGCGCTGAGCGAAATAGCCGCTGGACCGGAATTGCCGTTGGGCCGCAAGGCCAGGTCAACGCGAAATACAAACCCGTGTTCGGTGGTGTCCCCGATCAGCGCATAGAGCGCTTTGACCTGGTGCGCAAAGTATTCGTGGTTAGAGATCTGGCCCCGCCCGTCGGCGCGGCCCGCCGTCTGACCGTCCTGGTCGTACACATAAATCAAGTCGATGTCGCTGGAGACATTGAGCTCGCGCGCCCCGAGCTTGCCCATGCCCACCACCCACAGCGTGGCGCGAACGGTGTTAATGCCGGGCAACAGGGGGGGCCCATAAAGCGCGTCCAGCTCCTGCTGCGTGCTGTTCATGGCGACGTCCAAAGCCAGTTCGGCCAACTCGGTCATGGCCAGGGTCACCACCGACAGCGGGATGCGGCCGGGGCCAAGGGGCTGGCAGTCCAGCACCACCAGACGTTCGAGCACCAGCTGGCGCAGCACGCGCAGAGCGGCACCGGTGGCTAAGCCCCCAGCCAACAAAGCGCTAAGGGCGGTTTGCATGGTTTGACGTGTGGGCGCACCTGCTGGCAGGAGATGAAGGCAGTCGGCATAGCGCCGACGCAGGCGCTGCACCAAGCGCGAATAAGCCGCCGCACCCTGACCGGCAGCCGAAGACCCGGCCCCCTCAGTCAGTGCAGGCAGCCCGGGTACCGGCTCAGAAGTCTTATAAGGCGTTACGGACATTTAGAGCAACAGTCATAATTCCAGTGCCATGGATTCTGCACCTCTCCATCCCAACCCGCTGCCGTCCCGCCATGTCAGGCTTCTTGCCCGCATGCTTCAGGGACTGCTGTGGCTGGTCCTTGCTTTTTGGATGGTGGTGATACTCAGCTGGGGTCTGCTGCATGGCTTGATTGTGCCGCGCATCAGCGAATTTCGCCCGAGCCTTGAAACTCAGGCCAGCATTGCGCTGGGCGTACCGGTGCGTATTGGCGAGATTCAGGTGCTGGCCAAAGGCCTGGTGCCCTCCTTTGAATTGCGCGAAGTCAGTTTGCTGGACCGCGACGGACGCACCGCGCTGCGCCTGCCCAGGGTGGTGGCGGCGCTGTCGCCACGCTCAGCTTGGCGCTTAGGGCTAGAGCAACTGGTGATTGACGGCGCAGAGCTGGACATTCGCCGGCGCAGCGATGGTCAGCTGGAGATCGCTGGCCTGAGTTTGTCCCCCCACACCGAGCGCAACGCCTTTGCCAGCTGGGTGCTGGCGCAGACTGAAATCGTGCTGCGCAACGGCACGCTGCGCTGGACCGACGAGCTGCGCGGCGCACCGCCGCTGGTACTGACCGACGTACAAGCTTTGCTGCGCAACCCCGGCCAGCAACACAACTTTAGACTGGACGCTACGCCGCCACCGGCCTGGGGGGAGCGATTCAGTCTGCGTGCGATGCTCAGTACGCCGCTTTTAACCACCGGCCAATCGCCCTGGCAGGCTTGGTCGGGCGAGTTGTATGCCGACTTCAGCCGGGCCGATGTGTCGCTGCTGCGTCAATACATTCAAATCGACCAGCCGGGCGTGACCCTCAGCAGCGGCCAGGGTGCCCTGCGGGCCTGGGCTGATGTGAGCAAGGGCCTCATTACCGGTGGCACTGCGGATGTACTTCTGCAAGGGGTGAATGCACGCCTGGGCCAGGAGTTGGCACCTGTGGTCCTGAACAGTTTGGCCGGGCGCTTTGGCGGCCAGCAACTGGGTCGCGGCTTTGAGTTTCGCACCGAAGGCTTGTCCTTTGTCGCAGACGACGGACTGGTCTGGCCCGGTGGCAATGTCTTGTTGCGGCATACCCCCGGAGAGGGCGGCGTGCCTGCCCAAAACGAACTTCAGGCCGACCGGCTGAACCTGGCCGCGCTGTCACGCATCGCCCGACGCTTGCCGCTGGAGGCCAATGCGCACCAGCAGATCGACAGCTTTGCACCGAGTGGCCTGGTAGAAGAAATCAACGCCAGCTGGCAAGGTCCTGCGTCTGCGCCGCAGAAGCTCAGCGCGCGGGGTCGCGTCAGCGGCCTGTCACTGGCAGCCGGACCCGCGCCAGTCGGCACGCGCTTGCCGGAGCCAGGCCGGCCCGGCATTGAAAACGCGTCGCTGGAATTCAACCTGACCAACGAAGGCGGTCAGGGACAACTGCAAATTAACCAAGGTGCGATGACTTTTCCCGGGGTCTTCGAGCAAACCCGCGTGCCACTGGCTGAGCTTTCTACCGAGCTGCAATGGAAGCACAGCAGCGCTCGCCAAACCCTTTCTTTGCGCAAACTGCGCTTTGCCAATTCGGACGCGGCAGGTCAGGCTGAAGTTCAGTGGCAAAGCGCTGATAGCGCTGACCGCAGTCACCCCGGCGTGCTGGATTTGCAGGGCAGCTTGAGCCGGGGCGATGCTGCGCAGGTACACCGCTACTTGCCGCTGGTTTTGCCCGAATCAGCCCGACGCTATGTGCGGGACGCGGTCACGCAAGGCCAACTGCGTGACGTCAAGTTCAAGGTCAAAGGTGATTTGCGCAAAATCCCGTTTGCCGACCCGCAAGAAGGCGAGTTTCTGGTGACCGCCAAGGCAAGCAATGTGCAATTTGCTTACGTGCCCTTGGTGACAACAGGCGCTACGGCCAAAACCTGGCCGGCGCTCACGGGGCTGCAAGGCGAGCTGGTCTTTAACCGCATGGGGATGGAAGTGCGCCAGGCCCAGGGCCGGGTGGCAGGTCTGGCCGGCTTGCAACTGACGCGCGGCAGCGCCAGCATTGCCAACCTGAACAAACCCGTGGTGGAAGTCAACACCGCCATCAAAGGGCCTCTGGCCCAGGGCCTGCAGTTTGTCAACAACTCGCCGGTCTCTGCGATGCTCAGTAATGCACTGAGCCAAAGCAGTGGCACCGGCCAGCTCGACTACACCATGCGCCTGCTGCTGCCCCTGGCAGATCTCGCGCAGACCACTCTGCAAGGCAGCCTGACGCTGCCAGGCAATGACCTGCAGCTCGGATCGGGGATACCTTTCCTGGGCAATCTGCGTGGCGCTCTGACTTTCACCGACAAAAGCTTTCGCGTGGACAACGCCCAGGCGCGCATGCTGGGCGGCGAGCTGCGCTTTGACGGCGGCCTGCTTGCAGCCACCCCGCCAGCCGTAGCCGCCGGCCGCAGCGTCGAGCCTGTAGACGCGCCGCTGCTGTTTCGCGGCCAGGGCACAGTCAGCGCCGAAGGTCTGCAGCAAGCGCGCGAGCTGGGCCTCATCAGCGCGCTGGCAGCCCATGCCAGTGGCAGCACACCTTACAGCGCCAGCCTGGGTTTGAGGCGTGGCCGTACTGAAATCAGCGTCAGCAGCAGCCTGCAAGGCTTGGCTCTGAACCTGCCGCCGCCGCTGAACAAAGCAGCCGCAGATGCACTGCCCCTGCAATTTGACCAAACCCTGGTGCGTGAGTCGCTGGCCCCGGGCCAGAAAATGCAAGACCAGATTTCTTTCACCTTAGGCAGGCTGGCCAACGTACTTTATGTGCGCGACCTCAGCGCAGCCCAAGCCAGGGTGCTGCGCGGCAGCCTGGCCCTCGGGCTGGACGCCGACGAATCTGCTGCCATGCCGGCGGCCGGCGTGTCTGCGAACGTCAAATTGCAACGCGCCGACGTAGACGCCTGGTCCCGCGTGATGAACAAAGCCGGCATCAAAACCGATGCCGCTCCGGCAGCAGGCGATGCAGAGGCCAGCTACATCCCCAGCGTGCTGGCGTTGCGCGCTAATGAAATCAGTGTGCAGGGCTACCAGCTGCGAAATCTGGTGGCTGGCGCATCCCGTGAAGGTGGCACTTGGCGCGCCAACATGGACGCTGATGAGCTCAGCGGTTATGCCGAATACCGTGCGCCTGGCGCTGGCCCCAATGCCGTGGGGGGACGGGTTTACGCCCGGCTGGCGCGGCTGAATCTGGCCGCCAACACTGCACGCGACGTCGAAGCCCTGCTCGAAGGCCAGCCCAGCGCGGTGCCGGCCATGGACATTGTGGTTGATGAATTTGAGCTCAAGGGTAAAAAATTCGGTCGCCTTGAGGTGGACGCAGTTAACCGCAATGTGCAAGGCCCGGCACCAGGCAGCGTGCGCGAATGGCGGCTCAATAAACTCAACCTGACCATGCCTGAAGCCCTGTTTTCAGCCAACGGCAATTGGGCGGCAGTCAGCGGCAAAGAGCGACGCCGCGTACAGATGAATTACCGCTTAGACATCGCCAACTCGGGCGAGCTACTCAAGCGCCTGGGCATGGACGGCTTGATCCGCCGAGGCAAGGGCCGACTGGACGGCCAGGTCGGCTGGCTGGGCTCACCGCTGAGCTTGGACTACCCGAGCATGGACGGGCAGTTCAATGTGAACATTGAAAGCGGGCAATTCCTCAAGGCAGACCCGGGCATTGCCAAGCTGCTGGGCGTGCTCAGCTTGCAGGCGCTGCCGCGCCGGCTGACACTGGATTTCCGGGACGTTTTTTCTGAAGGTTTTACTTTTGACTATGTGCGCGGAGACGTCACTATCGAACAAGGCCAGGCGCGCACCAACAACTTGCAGATGAAAGGCGTGAATGCCGCCGTGCTGATGGAAGGCAAGGTTGACATTGCCCGTGAAACACAAGACCTGCGGGTGGTGTTGGTGCCAGAAATCAATGCCGGTACGGCTTCGCTGATCGCTTCGGTGGTGAATCCGGCGTTGGGTCTGGGCAGCTTTTTGGCGCAATTGTTTTTACGCAAACCCTTGATTGAAGCCAGCACCCAAGAGTTTCATATCGACGGCGCATGGGCAGACCCGCAAATCACACAGGTCGAGCGCAAGCCGCGCAGCAATGCGCCCGCTGGCCAGCGCCCATGATGCTGACCGCCCGCCCTCGACGGTTGCGTTACTCCCTGAAATGGAACCGCCGCTGGACACTGTGGGCGCTGTTGGTCGCGCTGGTGGCGACCCTGCTGGGCGCGCTGGTCTGGCTGGCAGCACGCTACGAAGCCAGCATGGTGCAAAGCCGGCTTGAACGCGACACCGCCGAGATCGTCACCGACATTCGCGCCGGCTTAACACGCAATATTCAGAGCCTGCAAGCCTTACCACCGATAGAGCGTAAGCCTATGGACTGGCGCGCCCAAGCTGGTGAGCTGCTGCGCCAGCACCGCGAAATCGTTCGCCTTGAGTGGCGAGATCCGTCGCTTAAATTAGGCCAGTTTTACGAGTCGGCCTACCGCTCCTCCGTGTTTGAGCGCATGGGCCGTGAAACGATTAACGCTGAAATTCAATTGGCCTGCAACACCGCGATGCGGGTCGGCGTACCGGCCTACTCCAGCAGCTACTTCTCACCGCAATTTAACGGCCTGGGGCTCGAACTAATCGACGTGTGCCTGCCCCTCTTGACGCAAGGCCGGCTGACGGGCTACACCTTGGCCACGTACTCGCTGCAAGATATTTTGAAGGAGCTGGCCGACTCGCAGCTCACGCGCGGTCAAGGTCTGTCTTTCACGGAAGCCGACGGCACGCGACTGGCCATCACTGGCACACCCGGGCGCGGGAACGGTTTTTATAACGCGCAACAACTGCTGGACCTGCCGGGCACGAATCTGGTGCTGCGCATGGACAGCTGGAAAGCCTCGCCAGACTTTTTCCCCAACATGCTCACCGCGCTGGTCAGCAGCCTGGCTTTGGCACTGATTGCGGTACTGTTGCTGCTGGGCCGCGACATACGCCGTCGCCTGCGCGTCGAGCAGGACCTGGCCAACGCGCTGGCTTTCAGGAAGGCCATGGAAGATTCGCTGGTTACCGGCTTGCGCGCGCGTGACCTGAACGGCCGCATTACCTACGTCAACCCGGCGTTTTGCCAGATGGTTGGCGTCCCAGCCAGGGACTTGCTGAACCACAGCTTTCCCAACCCCTACTGGCCGCCCGAGCTGGCCGGCGTCTACCAGGACCGGCAAACTATCCGGCTGGCCAGCAACAGCTTGCCGCAAAGCGGTTTTGAGTCGGTCTTCATGCGCAGTGATGGCACGCGCTTTCCGGTGCTCATCATTGAAGCGCCTCTCATCAATGCCAACGGCAAACACACCGGCTGGATGAGCGCCATCTTGGACATCAGCGAGCAGCGCCGCGTTGAAGAAATGTCACGCGCCAGCCAGGACCGGCTGCAAGCAACAGCGCGTCTGGCCATGGTCGGCGAGATGGCCTCGCTGCTGAGCCATGAGTTAAACCAACCGCTGGCGGCCATCTCCAGTTATGCCACCGGCTCATTGAACCTGCTGGAAGACGCAGATGCCAGCACAACGCCCCTGGCCGCCGACCTGCAACTGGCACTCAGGCGCATCAGCGAACAGGCCGAGCGCGCCGGCAAAGTCATCAAAAGCGTGCACGACTTTGTGCGCCGCCGTGACCAGGTGCGCGAGTGCGTCGCACCTCGCGCATTGCTGGACGCCATCATGCCGCTGGTCAGCCTACAGGCACGCAAGCTGCATGTGCGCGTGGTGATGGAAGTTGCCGAAAGCTGCAGCACCGTGCTGTGTGACCGCACCATGGTCGAGCAAGTCTTACTCAACCTTTGCCGTAACGGCATGCAAGCCATGCGCGAAGCCAACACACTTTCCGACAGAGAACGTGTACTGAGCCTGCGCGTCACGCCGGCTGACGACCACTGGGTCATGTTCTCGGTGACTGACCACGGCGTGGGTATTTCTGCGGCGGTGGCCGACAAACTCTTCACGCCCTTCTTCACCACCAAGGCGGAGGGCATGGGTCTGGGTCTGAGCCTGTGCCGCACGGTGATAGAACAGCATGGTGGCTTTCTGGGCCATGTACCGGCAACGCCGCGCGGCACCGTTTTTAGCTTCACGCTGCCCGCCAGTCTGGCCATTGCGCCTACGGCCCAATCTGCGTCCCCTCCGGTTTATGCTTGAATCTCCATGACCACCGAAACCGCAATATGAGCAGCAGCTACGCCACCGTCTACATCGTCGACGACGACCAGGGCGTGCGCGACGCCCTGGCCTGGTTGCTGCGCTCGCGCCGGCTTACCAGCGAATGTTTTGACAGCGCCGAAGCGTTTGACGCCCGTATCAGCCAGCCGGACAGCGTGCGCGAGCCTTCTTGCGTGCTGCTGGATGTGCGCATGGCCGGCCTGAGCGGCTTGGCCATGTTTGAAAAGCTCATCGGCTACGGCCTGCTGCCCACGCTGCCTGTGATTTTCTTAACCGGCCACGCCGACGTGCCCACCGCAGTGGCCGCCGTCAAGCGCGGTGCATTTGATTTTTGCGAAAAGCCCTTTTCAGACAACGTTCTAGTTGACCGCATAGAGCAAGCGCTGGCACTGTCAGCCGAGCGGCTGACGGCGCTGAACCGCTCCAGCAACCGGCAAGCCCTGCTCGACGGCCTGACCGAGCGCGAACGCGATGTGCTGCGCCTGGTGGTGGACGGTATGGCCAACAAAATGGTGGCCGACCAGCTCGACATCAGCGTGCGCACGGTGGAAGTGCACCGGGCACGCGTATTCGAAAAAATGGGTGTCAAGTCAGCGGTGGAGCTGGCCAACTTGCTGCGTAATGCCTAGGGGCCTAAGCGCCTAAGGACCCGGCTTGTTATCGTCGTCACGCGGGTCCGCCTTGATTTCACCGCCTTTTCTCCCTGAGAACATAGTCCACCAGACGATGAACACCAGTATCAGCAAAGCCCCTAAAGCTTCGAGCAAGAGCAAGACCATGAGCATTTATTCCCGGTTAGCGAAGACGCTGCTTATTATCTGCGGCAGCGCTTGGCTGGCTTCCTGTGCGCTCAATACCCCGCTGCCGCCATGGCCGCAAGCAGTGCCCGAGGCCGCTGCGCCGGCACCAGTACCGGCAGCTTCCACACGCGCACCTGCACCTGCCCCAGCTGCCGGCGTGTGGCAAGCCAGCAAAAGCCGCTGGGTGCCCGTGCCCTGGAGCGACTTGCCCGGCTTTGACAAAGACAACTTGTTTGAAGCCTGGAACGCCTGGATCAAAAGCTGCGAACGCCCCGGCCCCACTTTTGCGCCCCTGTGCCCCGACGTGCGCCGCTTGAGCATAGGCAGCGCAGACGAGCAACGCGCCTGGATGATTGAGCGCCTGCAGCCTCTGCGTGTGGAGTCCCTGAGCGGCGTCGCCGACGGCCAGCTCACCAGTTACTTCGAGCCCATCTTCCGGGCCAGCCGACACCAAAGCGCTGCGTTCAACGTGCCCTTGTACCAGGCACCCGCCACACTGCGGCGCGGCCAGCCCTGGTTCAGCCGGCAAGACATCGACACCCTGCCCGAAGCGCAAGCCGCCCTGCAAGGCCTGGAGATCGCCTGGCTTAAAGACCCGATCGACGCATTGCTGCTGCACATCCAGGGCTCCGGCCGACTGCAACTGACACAAGCCGACGGCAGCCTGCGCACAGTGCGTGTAGCTTTTGCCGGCTCTAACGAGCAGCCTTACCGCAGCGTCAACGCCTGGCTGCAAGAGCAAGGCGTCAGCAAGCTCAACCCCTGGCCTGACGCCACCAAAGCCTGGGCCACGCAAAACCCGCAGCGCGTGCAGCAACTGCTGTGGAGCAACCCGCGCTACATATTTTTCAAAGAAGAGGCCCTGTCCGCCGAAGACAGCAGCACCGGACCGCGCGGCGCCCAAGGCGTGCCCCTCACCGCTGGTCGCTCCATCGCGGTCGACCCGGGCAGCATCCCTTACGGCACCCCCGTCTGGCTCAGCACGCCCGGCCCCAGCGTGCAATTGCAAAAACTGGTGTTGGCCCAGGACACCGGCAGCGCCATCGTGGGTGCTGTGCGCGCAGACTACTTTGCAGGGACAGGCCCAGAAGCCGGCGCGCTGGCCAGCAAAGTCAATCAGCCGCTACGGCTGTGGGTACTGTGGCCACGCTGAGCCGGCGCCAAGACCTGCATCAAGACTGCCCCAATCAACCAGGAGCCAACATCATGCCTTTGCATCCCGTCATCGAATCCGCCTTGCGCGCTTCTTCTGTGCGCCCTTACCGTGAACTGGGTGTGGCGCAGGCGCGGGTGCAGGCCAAGTCGGGTGCGCCGGGCAAGCCCGATGTGGCTTTGGCGGCGGTGCAGGATGTGCTGATTCCCGGGCCGGGCGGTGACATTGCGGCGCGGGTTTACACGCCGCAGGGGCCAGGTCCGCATCCAGTGCTGATGTTTTTTCATGGCGGCGGTTTTGTGGTGCTGGACTTGGATTCGCATGACTACATTTGCATGCGACTGGCCGCGGGCGCGGCTTGCATGGTGGTGTCAGTGGACTACAGGCTGGCGCCTGAGCACAAGTTTCCGGCGGGGCCTGACGACTGTCTGGCGGCCACGCGTTGGGCGGTGGAGCACGTGGCTGAGTTTAGCGGCGACGGCACGCGTATGGCTGTATCGGGCTTGAGTGCCGGCGCCACCATGGCGGCCGTCACAGCCTTGCGTGCGCGCGACGAAGGCGGGCCGGCGCTGCGCGGGCAAGTGCTGTTTTACCCGGTGACAGACTACCCGTCTGCGCTGCCTGCGTCTTACGAAACTTACGCCAACGGCTATGGCCTGACACAAGACAACATGCTCTGGTTTTGGGAGCAATACCTGGAAAGCCCGGCGGCAGCTGCGCACCCGCACGCATCACCGCTGCGGGCAGCTTCGCTGGCCGGGTTGCCGCCGGCCTGTGTGTTTGTGGCGGAGTGTGATGTGTTGCATGACGAGGGCATGGCCTACGGTCAGCGACTGCTCCAAGCTGGTGTGGCCACGCACCTGCAAGAGTGCCCGGGAACAGCCCACAGTTTTTTAAAGTACGCCGGCGTGCTGCCCGAGGTAGATGCCCTGCTGGCAAAGACTTACGGATGGCTGCGCGGGGCCATGGCGGGGCCTGAAGGTTGATCAGGGCGCCGGTGTTGGCTCAGCGTCGCCACCCAATGCCTGGTACAGCGCCAACTGGCTGTTCAGGCGGGCCAGGAGGTTGTCGGCCAGAGCGATGTCTGCGCTGCGGCGCTTTTCCTGGGCGTCCAGCCAGGCTTTGAGGGCGGCGGCACCGGCGCGGTAGCGGACTTCGTACAAGCGCTCGGCGGTGCTGGCGGCTTGCAGGCTTTCTTGCAGGCGGGCTGCTTGCAGCGCCAGTTGCTGACGCGATGACAGGGCGTTGTCCACGTCACCGAGCGCGGTGTACAGCGTCTGGCGAAAGTTGAGCACGGCCTCTTCGTATTGCGTCTCTGACACCTGGATGTTCAGCTGCATGTTGGCACGCTGTAAAAAGGGCAGACTGACGCCCAGGCCGAGCGCGGCCACCGGGTTTTGCAGCAGGTTGGTGAGCTGCGTGCTGGAGGTGCCCAAGCTGCCGGTCAGGCTCAGCGCCGGGTAGTAGCTGGCACGGGTAGCGTCGATGCGCGTGAAAGACTGGCGCAAGCGCAGTTCGGCGGCACGCAGGTCAGGACGGCGGGCCAGCAGGCTGGCGGGCAGGCCAGCTTGCAGCGCTGGCAAATCGCCGCTGGGCAAGGCCGCGGGATTGCTTGCGGCTTGACTGCCGGGCGCGTTGTCCAGCAGCAGAGCCAGCGCTGTGCGTGCTTCTACCGCTTGCTGTTGCAAAGCGCTTTGACTGGCTTGCTGGCCGGCCAGGGCTTGCTGTGCCTCGGCCACTTCCAGCCCAGATGCCGCGCCGGCGCGGTACTGCGTTTGCACCAACTGGTAAGTGGTTTGCGCGTAGCCGATACTTTGCGTACTGGCGGCCAGGCGTTGGTTGACAAAGGCGAGCTGCCAGTACAACCTGGCCGTTGTGGCTATCAGCGCCAGGCGCGTGCTTTGGCGGTCTTGCTCGCTGGCCAGCGCTTCCCATCGAGCGACTTCGCGCTGGCTGCCGAGCTTGTTCCACAAATCAATTTCATAGCTGGCGCTCAGCGTCACACCGCTGCTGCGGGCGCTGGTGGCGTCGGATTCTAAAGAGCGCCGTGCGCCCGTGCTGGCGCTGCCCGCCAGGGCCGGTTGCAGCGCCCGGTCGGCCAGACCGGCTTGCAGTTGCGCTCGCCGCACGCGAATGGTGGCTGCGGCCAGGTTGTTGTTGCGCGCCAGCACCTCGGCCACCAGCTGATCGAGCACGGGGTCGTTCAAACGCGTCCACCACGGCGTGCCGTCAGTTACAGGTGTCACGGGCATGCTTACAGCGCTGTCCTGGGCGTACTGCGCGGGTATCTTCAGTGCGGGTGTGCGAAAAAGGGAGTTGAATGTGGAAGCACAGCCACCCAGCATGAGCAGGGCAGCCAGCGACAGGGGTCGGCGAAGCCATATTAAAAAAGCGTGGTAGGGTAGCGGGTTCATGCTTGTATTTATTCTCGAGAGAGGGCGTCGACCGGGTTGAGCTTGGCGGCATTGTTGGCGGGCAGGAAGCCGAAGATCACGCCGATCAGCGTAGAGCAGACAAAGGCGGCCACCATCGAGAGCGTGGAGTACACCAGCATGAAGCTGCTGCCTGATTTGTCAAAGCCCCAGCCCACGAGCAGCGACAGGCCAATGCCCAACACGCCGCCCAGCAGACACACCAGCACCGCTTCAATCAAAAACTGCTGGCGTATGTCGGCCTGGCGCGCGCCTACGGCCATGCGCACACCGATCTCGCGCGTACGCTCGGTCACCGAGACCAGCATGATGTTCATCACCCCGATGCCGCCGACGATCAGCGAGATGAGCGCGATGGCAGAGATCAGTAGCGTCATAGTCTGCGTGGTGCTTTCAATGGTCTGGCGGATAGTGTTGGTGTTGAGTACAAAAAAGTCTTGCACGCCGTGGCGTTGCAAAAGCAGCCGGTTGACGCCTTGCTCGGCCGCTTCGGCCGACACCTCGTCGCTGATGCGCACAGTGATACTGCGTAAATGGCTTTGGCCGGTCACGCGACTCATGGCGGCGGTGTACGGAATCCACACATTGAGCGCCTCCGAGTTGCCAAAAGCCGACTCGCTGCGCTTGGCCACACCGACCACGCGGCAAGGCACCTGGCCCAGCAAAATCACTTCACCCACAGGGTTGGGGTTGCGTGGAAAAAGTTGCTTGCGGGTGTTGTCGTCAATGACCACTTCTTGTGCCAGGCTGGCAACGCTGTCTTCGTCAAAGGTGCGGCCGGCGGCCAGCTGCACACCACGCACCCGGAAATACTGCTCACCCACGCCATTGATGGTGCCGTTCACGGCGATGTTGCCGTAACGAAATGTGGCCGAGGTGCTGACACTGGGGGTGACGCTGTCTACATAGCTTTGCGCTTCCAAGGCAGCAGCGTCGCCCGGCACCAGGGTGCGCACACGAGCGGCGCGCTGGTCACCAAAGCCGGAGCCTGAAAAGATCTCGATGGTGTTGGTGCCAATGGCACTGATGTTCTTCAAAATCTGCAAGCGAGAGCCCTCGCCAAGCGCCACCACCGAGACCACCGAGGCAATGCCAATGACGATGCCCAGCATGGTCAAAAAGGTACGCAGCCGGTGCGCGTTCATGGCCAGCACGGCCATGCGAAAGGCCTCGCCAAAGCGGTCATGCGCGGCCTGCCAGCGGCCGCTGGCAGGCGACGTCATTTTGAGCGCGGCGCCGGTTGGTGCGGCATCGGGCCGGGTCAGCCGGTCTGAGACTACGCGCCCGTCGCTCAGCTCAATGATGCGGTCAGCGTGCGCGGCCACCTGCATGTCGTGCGTCACGATGATGATGGTGTGGCCCTCAGCATGCAGCTCCAGCAAAATCTTGATGACCTCGGCACCACTTTGCGTGTCCAGCGCGCCGGTCGGCTCGTCGGCCAGCAGCACGTGGCCGCCATTCATGAGCGCGCGCGCAATGCTGACGCGCTGCTGCTGCCCGCCGGACAGCTGGCCCGGCTTGTGTTGCAAGCGGTCTGCCATGCCCAGACGCGTAAGCAACGCAAGGGCCCTTTCGCGCCGCGCTTTGCTTTGGCGGCCAGCGTAAACCGCCGGCACTTCCACGTTACCCAGTGCGCTCAAATCACCCAGCAAGTGGTAACGCTGAAAAATAAAACCGAAATGTTCGCGCCGCAACTCGGCCAAATCGTCGGGTCCCAACTGACCAGTCGGCCGGCCGGCCACGCGGTAGCTGCCGGCGCTGGGTTTGTCCAGGCAACCCAGAATATTCATCAGCGTGGATTTACCGGAGCCCGAGGCACCAACGATGGCCACCATCTCGCCGGCGCGTATGTCGAGGTTGACGTCGGCCAGCACGGTGATCGTGCCTTCGCCTGCCGGAAAGTCGCGCTGCAGCCCGCGCAGCTCGAGCAGCGCGGGTGCGTCAGCGGTATTGCCGGTCAAAGCCTCTGCCCTCAAAACCGGATACGCGGTGCCTGGCGCGGCCCGCTCTGGCTGCCGGGCGGCGGCGCTTCACTGAGCACCACCTTCTCGCCTTCGGCCAGGCCTTCCAGAATTTGCGCGTTCACGTTGTTGTTGATACCGACTTTGACTGTGCGCTTTTCAGGTTTGCCGTCGGCGCCCACCACGCGCACGCTGGCCGGGCCGCGCCGCCCCGCCTGCTCGATGGCAGCCGAAGGAATGGTGATGACGCCTTTGGCTTCGCTCTGCACGATGTAGACCTGCGCCGTCATGGAGATGCGCAAGCGACCTTCGGGGTTGGGCACGTCAAGCAGGCCGTTGTAGTAAATCGCTGCGTTGCTGCTGCTTTGCGTTTCAGTGGCAATCGATTCTGGCGCGGGCTCGACGCTGCGCAGCGTGGTGTAGTAACGCTTGTCGGGCGCGCCCAAAATCGTGAAGTAAACCTTTTGCCCGGGCTTGACCCGCACCACGTCGGCTTCAGAAATCTGTGCTTTGACGGTAATGGTGTCGAGCAAGGCCAGTTTGATGATGGTGGGCGCACTTTGATTGGCGTTGACCGTCTGCCCCTGCTGCGTGACGATGGCCACCACCACGCCAGCCATGGGCGCCACGATGCGGGTGTAGCCTACATTGAGCTTGGCGGTGTCAGCCGCAATGCGCGCTTGCGCAATCTGCGCCTCAGAAGTTTTGATGTCAGCGCGGCTGGTGCCCAGCGTGGCCTCGGCCTGCTCAAAAGCCTGGCGCGAAATCGCGTCTGCGGCCAGCAGCTCTTTTTGCCGCTCAAAGTTCAGCTCGGCCTGGCGCAGCAAGGCGCGACGGGAACCAAGCAGTGCCTCGGCGCTTTGCAGCGCGGCCTGCGTGGTGCGCAACTCGTTTTGCTGCTTGAGCGCGTCAATCTCCGCAATCAGTTGGCCTTTTTTAACGCTGTCGCCCAGTGCGACGGCAAGCGTCTTGATCTGCCCGGACGCTTGCGCGCCCACACTGACCTGCTTGAAAGCCTGCAGGGTGCCAGAGGCCAGCACCGACTGCTCCAGGTCCCCCAGCACGGCAGTGGCCGTGACAAAAGCCGGCGGCTTGCTGGCCGGGAAAAAGTAGAGCTTGACGCCCACGCCCGCCCCGGCCAACAGCAAGGCGGCCAGCGCATAAGGCCACAGAGTGGAGAGTTTGGAAAGACTGAATCGGCTCATGGGCTTGCTTCTGATTGGAATGAAGGGCTAACCCCGACTTTACAAGGCTGGCCGCCTTGTCCGCGACCGGTCCCCGCAAAGCCCCGGTAAAGATGCCGGCCTGAACTCTGCTAATCTCATCAAAAGTGGTGCGCCACCGAAACAGCTTGAGGCCTACACTTTGCCCTTATAAGTACCGGGAGATCTCGCCATGAACGCCCCACTGCCAGAGCACATCCGCCAGTCGCTGGAAACCGTCACGCTGGACGATAAATACAGCCTGGACTATGGCTACGCCTTCATGAGCGGCGTTCAGGCGCTGGTCAAGCTGCCCATGCTGCAGCGCCTGCGCGATGCGCAACAGGGCAAAAACACCGCCGGCTTTATTTCGGGCTACCGCGGCTCGCCGCTGGGTGGCTATGACCAGGCGCTGTGGAAGGCGGCCAAGTACCTGAAGGCGCAACACATCGTGTTTCAGCCGGGCGTGAACGAGGAGCTGGCGGCAACCGCCGTCTGGGGTACGCAGCAGCTGGGCTTTGCGCCACCGGGCACCAACAAGTACGACGGTGTTTTCGGCATCTGGTACGGCAAAGGCCCTGGCGTTGACCGCACCTCCGACGTGTTCAAGCATGCCAACATGGCCGGCACCACGCCCTGGGGCGGCGCGCTGGCGGTGGCCGGTGACGACCACGTGGCCAAAAGTTCGACCGCCGCGCACCAAAGCGACCACATTTTAAAGGCCTGCGGGCTGCCGGTGTTTTTTCCGGCCAGCGTGCAGGAGATTCTCGACCTGGGCTTGCACGCGCTGGCCATGAGCCGCTATGCCGGTGTCTGGGCCGGCATGAAGACGGTCCAGGAAATTGTGGAGTCTTCGGCCAGCGCGTTGATCGACCCACAGCGCGTGCAGATCAAGCTGCCGACTGACTTTGCGATGCCGCCCGGCGGCGTGCACATTCGCTGGCCCGACAGCGCGCTCGAACAAGAGCAGCGCCTGTTTGAGTTCAAGTGGTACGCCGCGCTGGCCTACATACGCGCCAACCGGCTGAACTACAACGCGATTGAGGGCCCGAACGACCGCTTCGGCCTGATCGCCAGCGGCAAGGCTTACAACGACACGCGCCAGGCGCTGGTCGATCTGGGACTGGACGACGCCGCTTGCCGGCAGGTCGGCATCCGGCTGCACAAAGTCGGTGTGGTGTGGCCGCTCGAGGCGCAGCTCACACGTGAATTTGCCACTGGCTTGCAAGAGATTGTGGTGGTCGAAGAAAAGCGCCAGGTCATTGAATACCAGCTGAAGGAAGAGCTCTACAACTGGCGCGCTGATGTGCGGCCGGTCATCCTGGGCAAGTTCAACGAGGTCGAGGGCGACTTCAGCGGCGGCGAGTGGGGCATGTCCAACCCGGCGGCGCACACGCTGCTGCGCGCCAACGCCGACCTGTCACCCACGCTGATCGCCAAGGCGATTGCGGCGCGCTTGCAAAAGCTTGACCTGAGCAGCGACATGCGCGCGCGCATCGCCGCACGGCTGGCGTTGATAGAGGCCAAAGAACGCGCCATGCAGGTGCTTGAGGTCAACGCCGAGCGCACGCCCTGGTTTTGCTCGGGCTGCCCGCACAACACCAGCACCAAGGTGCCGGAGGGCTCGCGCGCGATGGCCGGCATCGGCTGCCATTACATGGCGCTGTGGATGGACCGCAGCACGATGGGGTTCACGCAAATGGGCGGCGAGGGCGTGCCCTGGGTCGGCCAGCAACCCTTCACCACCGACACACACATTTTTGCCAACCTGGGTGACGGCACTTACTTTCACAGCGGCATGCTGGCCGTGCGCCAGAGCATTGCCGCCGGCGTGAACATCACCTACAAAATTTTGTACAACGACGCCGTGGCCATGACGGGCGGCCAGCCCGTGGGCGAGCGGCCCGAGGGCCATTCGGTGGCGCAGATCGCGCAGTCGATGCGCGCCGAGGGCGCTGTCAAAATCGTGGTGGTCACTGACGAGCCCGAAAAGTACGAGGGCGTGAGCCTGGCCGAGGGCGTGACCGTGCATCACCGCGATGCGCTGGACGTGATTCAGCGGGAGCTGCGCGAGATCAAGGGTTGCACCGTCATCATTTACGACCAGACCTGCGCCACTGAAAAGCGCCGCCGCCGCAAGCGCGGTGCGCTGGTAGACCCGGCCAGACGCGTGCTGATTAACCCGCTGGTGTGCGAAGGCTGCGGCGACTGCGGCGAGCAATCCAACTGCCTGTCGATCGAACCACTGGAAACCGAGTTCGGCCGCAAACGGCAGATCAACCAGAGCACTTGCAACAAGGACTATTCCTGCACCAAGGGCTTTTGCCCGAGCTTCGTCACCATTGAGGGCGGCCAGCTCAAAAAGAAAACCAAGGCCGATATTCGACTGAACCCCTTTGACGATGCCGCACTGGGCCCGCTGCCCTTGCCAGTTCTTCCGGTGCTGCCACTGCTGGACGGCGCGGGCGAAAGCAAGGGCACCAAGGTCTGGAGCCTGGTGGTGGCCGGGGTGGGCGGCACGGGCGTCATCACCATCGGCCAGCTGCTGGGCATGGCTGCGCACATTGAGGGCAAAGGCATCGTCACGCAAGACGCGGCGGGCCTGGCGCAAAAAGGCGGCAGCACGTGGAGCCATGTGCTGATCAGCCAGAACCCCGGCGACATCTGCACCACACGCGTGGGCATGGCCAGCGCCGACCTGGTGATCGGCTGCGACCCGATCGTTGCTGCGCACAAAGAAACCTTGCTGCGCATGCTGGCCGGCAAAACCCATGTGGCACTGAACGCCCACAGCGCACCGACTGCAGCTTTTGTGCACAACGGCAGCTGGGAAAACCCGGGCAGCGCCTGCCAGGCCGAAATTGCCAACGCCGTGGGCGCTGATGGCGTTGCTAGTTTTGACGCCGACACCGCCGCCACGAAGCTGATGGGCGACAGTATTTACGCCAACCCGATGATGCTGGGCTTCGCCTGGCAACAAGGCTGGGTGCCGCTGGGCCTGGCCGCATTGATGCGCGCCATTGAACTCAACGCCGTCGCGGTGGACAACAACAAGGCCGCCTTCACTTGGGGCCGGCGCGCGGCCTGCAATTTGGCGTCTGTGCAAAACCTGTTTGCGCCCGCGCAAGTGGTTAGCATGCCGGCACCGCGCCAGGCACTCGAAGCCTTGGTGGCTCGACGGGTCGAGTTTTTGACCGCCTACCAAAATGCGGCTTATGCCCTAAGCTACGCGGCCCTGGTGGCGCGTGTGCAAACCGCTGAAGAGCGCCTGCCCGAGGCCGTGCGCGGCAAGAACCTGTTGAGCCAGGCGGTGGCGCGCGGGCTCTTTAAGGTAATGGCCTACAAAGACGAGTACGAGGTAGCCCGCCTGCATACGCAAAGCGGATTTGAAGAACAAATCAAGGCAATGTTCGAAGGCGACTTCAAAATCAACTACCACCTGGCCCCGCCGCTGCTGTCCCGCCGAAACAACAAGGGCGAGTTGCAAAAAAGCCAGTTCGGTCCGTGGATGGCCGGTGCCTTCAGGCTGCTCGCGCGCTTCAAGGGCTTGCGCGGCACGGCGCTGGATGTGTTTGGCTTCACCGAAGAACGCCGCAGTGAACGCGAACTGATTGACAGCTATCGCGCCAGCATTGAAGAAGTCATCGCCGCCCTGAACACCGCCAACCACGCAGCAGCGATTGCGCTGGCGCGTATTCCGGAGCAGATCAAAGGTTACGGCCACGTGAAAGAACGCCACATGCTAGCCGCCCGACAGCAATGGGCTGCGCTGAGTCAGGCGTTTAAAAACGCCAGCTAAAAAACGGGGGGCTGTGCCCGGATATCCTCGCGAACGCGGGTGTCCATCCCCTAGCTTTTTCAATCTTCGTCGGCGCCGGAGACGACGCGACCAATGGCTTCTGCGCCAAAGCCCCGGGCCGCTAAAAACCGCGCTTGTTTGCCGCGCTCCGTGGCGCTAACCGCTGGCGCACCGAATTTTTTGCGCCAGACTTCGCGGGCGCGCTCGACCTCCGTGGCTTTGAGCGACTGCACGGCTGCGGCCACCGCCTCGGCCTGCAAGCCTTTGCCTTGCAGCTCATGGCGTATGCGCGCTGCACCAAAGCGGCTGGCGCGACGGTTGACAACAGATTCGATGACGCGGTGTTCGCTGATGAAATCTTTGGCTTGCAGGTCGTCGAGCACCTTGGCCAGCTGCCCGGCCTCTTCTTCATGCGGAGCGAGCTTGCTTTCGAGCTCTGCGCGAGAATGCTCGCGGCCGGTCAGCAGGCGCAGCGCCCGGCCTTTGAGCGACAGCGTGAAGCCACCGCGCCCACCGCCTCGCTTACTTGGCGAGGTGGCGGGCGCGGCCTCAGGCGGGCTGCTGTCGCGCTCACTCATGAGCGGCGCTCAGGCCGCTCGCCAGAGGGCGATGACGATTTTTTTCAAACCGCACAGCAGCCAGCTGCTGACGCTCAAGACATGGCGTGACATGATGTTTCGCTCCAGAAAAGTCTGTTGGAATCAGATGCCTGGTCTTAAACCTTGGCCAGCTTCTCGGCCTTTTCCACCTTGTCAGCTTTCTCGATTTTTTCTGCCTTTTCTGCTTTTTCCGGTTTGGCGGCAGCGGTGACGGCGATCAGCGGAATGCCCAGGGACTCGCGCACTTTGTTTTCAATCTCGATGGCGAGCTCGGGGTTTTCTTTGAGGAACTCACGTGAGTTGTCGCGGCCCTGGCCGATTTTTTCACCGTTGAAGGCGTACCAGGCACCGGATTTTTCGACGATGTTGCCGGCCACACCGAGGTCGAGCACCTCGCCCAGCCGGCTGATGCCTTCGCCGTAGAGGATGTCGAACTCCGCCGTCTTGAACGGCGAGGCCACTTTGTTTTTGACCACCTTGACCCGGGTCTCGTTGCCGATCACCTCTTCGCCCTTTTTGATGGAGCCGATGCGGCGAATGTCCAGACGCACCGAAGCGTAGAACTTGAGTGCGTTGCCGCCGGTGGTGGTTTCAGGTGAGCCGAACATGACGCCGATCTTCATGCGGATCTGGTTGATGAAGATGACCATGCAGTTGGCCTTCTTGATGGTGGCGGTGAGCTTGCGCAGCGCCTGACTCATCAAACGCGCTTGCAGACCGGGCAGCGAGTCGCCCATTTCGCCTTCGAGCTCGGCCTTGGGCGTGAGCGCGGCGACCGAGTCGATGACGATCAAATCAACGGCACCCGAGCGGGTGAGCGAGTCCACGATTTCGAGCGCTTGCTCGCCGGTGTCGGGCTGGGAAATCAGCAGCTCTTGCAGGTTGACACCGAGTTTTTGGGCGTACTGAATGTCGAGCGCGTGTTCGGCATCGACAAAGGCGCAGGTGCCGCCCAGCTTTTGCATTTCAGCGATGACTTGCAGCGTCAGCGTGGTTTTGCCCGATGACTCAGGGCCGTAGATCTCGACCACACGGCCGCGCGGCAAGCCGCCAACGCCCAGCGCAATGTCCAGCCCCAGCGAGCCGGTAGACACGACCTGGATGTCCTCAATGACCTCGCCGGCACCCAGCTTCATGATGGTGCCTTTGCCGAACTGTTTTTCAATTTGCAGCAGCGCAGCCTGCAAGGCCTTGGCTTTTTCGGTGTTCAGGGGGGAATTGGCTTTGACGGTGGCTTCCATGATAATCTCCATTTAAATCAACAAGTTACACAAATAATTCGTTTGCATCGAGTTCTTGCCGGGAGGCCAAAGCTGGATGCATGAACAGTACTTTATCAGCTGGTTTAAACTTGTAAAGCATATTTTTGGTCAGTTTGCCTTACCATTCGGCTATGGAAAATTCTGTGTTCGAAGACCCTCGCGCGCCTGCACTGAGCGGTACAGCCGAGGGCTGGCGCCAGACCCATCTGGGCCGTCTGATGGGCCATGCGCTGCGCCGCTTTGACGCGCGCGTGCTGACCCTGATGGCCAACGATGTCGCTGTGCCGCTGGCGCTGTCCAACCTGGCGGCGCGCTCGCAAGTGGGCGCGGCGCACATTCACATCACGCGGCATCTGGCGCATGGCGGCTCGCGCCTGACCGAGTTGGCCCAAAGCGCCGGCATGAGCAAGCAGGCCATGGGCGACCTGGTGGACCAGTGCGAGGCCTGGGGGCTGGTCACTCGCGAAGCCGACCCGCATGACCAGCGCGCACGCCGGGTGGTGTTCACCGCCACGGGGCTCTTGTGGCTGGAAGCTTTCAAGCAGGCCGTGGCCCGCGCCGAGGCCGAGTTTTCGCAAGCCGTGGGCCAGGATGTGGCCACCGTGGTGACGCTCGGTCTGGAGGCTTATGCAGGCGGCGACCAGGGCTGAATGCCGCCGCCAAAACTTTATGCCTGTCGCGCAGCTGCATAAGCCTAGAATTTGCCTTTGGCAGCAAGAACAACAACCCGGCTCAGCGGGCGACCGATGGCGCAGCCCAGGCGCCTCACACGAGGAGACAGCGATGCGAATATTGATTGCCGAAGACGACCAAGTGCTGGCCGATGGTTTGCTGCGAACCCTGCGTGCCTCGGGCGCAGCGGTGGACCATGTCGCCAGCGGCAGCGAGTGCGATGCAGCGCTGATGACAAATACCGAGTTTGATCTGCTGATCCTGGACCTGGGCCTGCCGCGCATGCACGGGCTGGAGGTGCTCAAGCGCCTGCGGGCACGCGGCTCGACCATGCCGGTGTTGATACTCACAGCCGCCGACAGCGTGGAAGAGCGCGTCAAGGGTCTGGACTACGGGGCCGACGACTACATGGCCAAGCCCTTCAGCCTGCAAGAGCTCGAGGCGCGCGTGCGCGCACTCAGCCGTCGCGGCATGGGCGGGGCGACCAGCACCATCAAACACGGGCCGATGGTCTACGACCAGGCCGGCCGCGTGGCCACGATTGACGGCCACATGATCGAGCTGTCGGCGCGCGAGCTCGGCCTGCTCGAAGTGCTGCTGCAGCGTGCCGGACGACTCGTCAGCAAAGACCAACTGGTCGAGCGCCTGTGTGAGTGGGGCGAGGAAGTCAGCAACAACGCCATCGAGGTCTACATTCACCGCCTGCGCAAGAAAATCGAGAAAGGCCCGATCCGCATCGCCACCGTGCGCGGCCTGGGCTACTGCCTCGAAAAAATTCCTTGATAACTGTGGCCCCCACGCTCCCCACTTCGTGTGGTTCGCTGCCCCCCGAGGGGGCGCTGTTTTCCTTGGGGCGGCCCGGCGGAAAACTCTTGGTAAATCTCGCACTCACGAGGTTGGCGCGACTTTGAAAATATTTCAACGTGGCAAGCGCAGCTTGTTCGGGGAGATCCTGGACTGGATGCTCACGCCCTTGTTGCTGCTGTGGCCGATCAGCTTGGCGCTGACTTGGCTGGTGGCGCAAAACATCGCTGGCAAGCCTTTTGACCGCGCGCTCGAATACAACGTACAGGCGCTGGCCAAGCTGGTGGTGGTGCGCAACCAGCAGATGTTTTTTTCGCTGCCGGCACCGGCCCGAGAGATTTTGCGTGCCGATGACAGCGACTTGGTCTACTACCAGGTGCTAGGCGTGCGTGGTGAATTTTTGAGTGGCGAGCAAGATCTGCCGTTGCCGCCACCTGAGGTAAAACCCGTCCAAGGCGAAGTGCGTTTGCGCGAAGATGTGATGCGCGGCGAGGAAGTGCGCGTGGCCTACACCTGGCTGGAGGTGGATGTGCCCAACGGTGAGCCTATGCTGGTGCAAGTGGCCGAAACACTGGAAAAGCGCAAGACGCTGGCCACCGAGATTGTCAAAGGCGTGATGGTGCCGCAGTTCGTCACGCTACCGCTGGCGGTGCTGCTGGTGTGGCTGGCACTGGTGCGCGGCATCAAACCCCTGGCTGAGCTTGAAAAGCGCATACGCGCCCGCAAACCCGACGACATGAGCGCGCTGGACGAAAGCGCCGTGCCTGAAGAAGTCGCGCCACTGGTGTCGTCCATCAATGACTTGCTGAGCCGCCTGAAACTGTCGCTGACCACACAAAAGCGTTTTTTGGCCGATGCCGCGCACCAGCTTAAAACGCCGCTGGCCGGTTTGCGCATGCAAGCCGACCTGGCGCAGCGTGAGACCGATGCCGAAGAGCTGAAAACGTCACTCAAACAAATTGGACTGGCCAGCATTCGCGCCACGCATACCGTTAACCAGTTGCTGGCATTGGCGCGCGCCGAAACCACGGGTCGCAGCCTGATAAAAACGCCGGTGGACATGGTGCACACGGTCTCTGAAGCCATTCAAGACTCGGTTCCGCGCGCGCTGGAAAAACAAATCGACCTGGGCTATGAAGGCCCGCCTTTAGGCGAGGTGGCCAGCCGTGTGCATGGCAATTCGACGCTGCTCAAAGAGCTGGTGCGCAACCTGCTGGACAACGCCATCAACTACACGCCGGCCGGCGGCCAGGTGACAGCACGCCTGTTGAAGGACCGCTTTGGTGGCGTGGTGGTCTTGCTGGTGGAAGACACCGGCCCGGGCATTCCAGAGTCAGAGCGCGAGCTGGTGTTCGAGCCTTTTTACCGGGCGCTGGGCACCAACGTGGACGGCTCGGGTTTGGGGCTCGCCATTGTCAAGGAGATCGCGCTGCAACACGGCGCCAGCATCGACATCGACGATGCGGACCGGCGTGGCCAAGCCCTTTCACCGGGCACCCGGGTCACCATCCGCTTTGGCGGCACGCAGGACAGCTGAGCCCTTGCCGAGTGCCCATGGACAGCCCCGGGGCGTCTTCAGGCGCTCAGGTGTTTGCCGACAATGCCGGCCAACTCAAACATGGTCACCTGCGGCTTGCCGAACACCGCCAGCAGCTTGGCATCGGCATTGATGGCGCGCTTGTTGGCTGCGTCTTGCAGGCCTTCGGCCTTGATGTAGTCCCACAGCTTTTTGATGACCTGGGTGCGCGCCACCGGCTCGGCACCGATGACGGCGGCCAGCGCCTCGCTGGGCTTGAGTCCGCTGCCGGGCTTGGCCACGCGCGGCACTTTTGGTTTGGCCACTTTGGCCACAGGCACTTTTTTGGCGGCAACTTTTTTAGCGGCCGGTGCGCCTTTGGCGGCGACAGTTTTACCAAAGGGCGTCTTCACGGCGCGCGCCGGGCCGGCAGCGGTCTTGCGCGGAGGGAACTTGGAGGGCGCGAACTCGAAATTAACTTTGCCGGCCTCGGCATCCCAGGCCAGCATGGCTTTGAAAGGCCGGCGCGTGCGCATCGAGACAAATTTGTCGAGCAGATCAGTCTTGCCGGTGCCCAGCAATTTTTGCATCTGCTCGTGGTCCACCGGCTGCTGCAAGATCATGGTGCCGGTTTTGAAGTCGCAGCTCGGTGTGGGCTGCGCCAGTGTCGGCACAGACTTTTCACAAACATAGTTTTTGCCGTGCTCGTGAACCGGGCTGCTGCACTTGGGGCAGGCGCCCAACGAGACTGCCGCACCGAAATCGATGATCTCGCCACTCTCGGCGTTCTTGTCCTCACCAAAGTCAAACTCAAGCTTGTAGTTCTTGGTTTCTTCGTCGAACTTGATGACCATTTCGGCCGTGAAGGGCCAGCCGGCCTTGGAGCGAAAGCCGTCGAGCGGGCCGATCTTTTTGTCGCGCAAGAACTGCTCGACCTCGGCCACTTCAAAGGTACGGCCGGCCGGCGTCTTTCCAAAAGAGAAGCCACAACCTTCGCTGGCGCCGGCAGCGCCCACGCAGGTGTAGCGGCGGTAGTTTTCCTTGATGATGCCGCCGCAGTTGGGGCAGGGCGCTTGCAGCGTGGCGTAGTCGCCGGGAATAGTGTCCTTGTCATAGCCCTTGGCCTTGTTGACCAGCCGCTCGGTCATGGTCGCGATCTCGGTCATGAAGCTTTCTCGGCTGAGCAGGCCCTGCTCCATTTGCGCCAGCTTGTGCTCCCACTCACCGGTCAGGTCGGCGCGTGAGAGTTCTTCCACACCCAGGCCGCGCAAGAGCGTCATGAGCTGAAAGGCCTTGGCCGTGGGGATCAGCTCGCGGCCTTCGCGCAGCATGTATTTTTCGGCGATCAGGCCCTCAATAGTGGCCGCGCGCGTGGCGGGTGTGCCCAGGCCTTTTTCCTGCATGGCTTCACGCAGCTCATCGTCTTCAATCGTCTTGCCCGCGCCTTCCATGGCGCCGAGCAACGTGGCTTCGGAGTAGCGCGCGGGCGGCCGGGTTTTCAGACCCTTGGGCTCGACTGTCTCTGCGCCTACCAACTCACCGGGCTTGACGGGCACCAGGTTCTGACCCTTGTCGCCGTCTTTGGGCTCGGGCACTTCGTCAGCAGCTTCCTTGCCGTAAATCGCCAACCAGCCCGGCTTGACCAGCACCTTGCCTTCGGTCTTAAAACTATGACCAGCGGCCTTGGTGATGCGGGTGGTGACCAAGTATTCGGCGCTGGGGAAAAACACCGACATGAAGCGGCGCACCACCAGGTCGTAGAGTTTTTGCTCGACCTCGCTCAGGCCGCTGGGCGCTTGCAGCGTGGGGATGATGGCAAAGTGGTCGCTGACCTTGGCGTTGTCAAAAATGCGTTTGCTGGGCTTGATGTAGCCGTTGTTGAGCGCCACCAAGGCGTGCGGCGCCAGGTGCTTCATTTCGCTGCCGGCGAGCATTTCAAAGGTCTGCTTGACCACCGGCACATAGTCTTCGGGCAGGGCGCGCGAATCGGTACGCGGGTAGGTCAGCGCTTTGTGGCGCTCGTACAGGCTTTGCGCAATCGACAGCGTGGTCTTGGCCGAAAAGCCGAACTTACCGTTGGCTTCGCGTTGCAGCGAGGTCAAATCAAACAGCAGGCCGGCGGCTTGCGTGGTCGGCTTGGACTCTTCGCTGACGCTAGCTTTCTGGCCGCGCACGGCGTCGGCAATGCGGCGCGCATCGGCTTCGGTCCAGACGCGGTCGGCCTTGAGCTCGGCATCCGGCTCGGCGTTGTCGGCATTGGCGGCGGCTTTCTTCCAGGCCGGGTCAAACCACTTGCCGGGGTAGTCGCCAGCTTCGGCGGCAAAGCTGGCGTGCACTTCCCAGTAGTTGCGGCTGACGAACTTGCGGATTTTTTCTTCGCGCTCAACGACCACCGACAGCGTGGGCGTTTGCACGCGGCCCACGGTGGTCAAAAAGAAACCGCCGTCGCGCGAGTTGAAAGCCGTCATGGCGCGTGTGCCGTTGATACCGACCATCCAGTCAGCCTCAGAGCGGCAACGCGCGGCGTCGGCCAGCGGCAGCATCTGCGCGTCGCTGCGCAGGCTGGCAAAACCGTCGCGGATGGCGGCTGGCGTCATCGACTGCAGCCACAGGCGCTGCACCGGGTGCTTGGCCTTGGAATACTGCTGGATCAACCTGAAGATGAGCTCGCCTTCGCGGCCCGCGTCACAGGCGTTGACCAGGGCGTCCACGTCTTTGCGCTTGGCCAGCTTGACGATGGCGTTGAGCCGGGTCTTGGTCTTGTCGATGGGCTTGAGATCAAAGTACGGCGGGATGACAGGCAGGTTGGCAAAGCTCCATTTGCCGCGCTTGACGTCAAACTCTTCCGGAGCCTGAATTTCAACCAAGTGGCCAACGGCCGAGGTGACGATCCAGTCATCACTCTCAAAGTATTCGTCATGTTTTTCGAACTTGCCAGCCGTGGGCGTGATGGCGCGCACGATGTCTTGGGCCACCGAGGGCTTTTCCGCTATCACCAGAGTTTTCATAAAAAATTCTTCAAACCTTGTACATCTTCGGGAAACAAGCTCCCGGATTCTGCAAAAACAACTTTTCCATCCCGACCGCGCGCCACCACCACCGGCAAGCCACGTGGCTTGGGCCAAACCGCGGCCGCCTGCGTCGCCATGGCTACCGGAAACCCGTAGCCCTTGGCCTTCAAATGCGCGCTGGCCGCCGCCGGCTGCTTGTCTATCGACAGCCCCAACAGCACCAGCCCGTCGCGGCGATGAGCCCGCCACAGCGCATCCATATGCGGCGACTGTTCAGCACAAAAAGGGCACCAGCTGGCCCACCAGTACACCACAAGCACTTTTCCCCGCGCCTGCTCTGGCCCCCAGACGCTGCCGTCAAGCAGTGTCAAACCGGGCACCGCGAGCGTACTGCCAAGGACCGGCAAGGGCGCACCCGGCTTGGCCGCCAAGGCGGCCAAGCCCAGAGGCGCCAGCCCCAGCGCCACCGCCCGGCGTGTGGCCAAACCCATGACGCTGCGTCTGTTCAACATGGCTTGCTCCTTACAATACGGCTCTACGTGCGCGCGCACCTGCGCGCGCACATGCATGAATTAACCATACCAAATTTTCAAACGTGTTCAAAAATCGGCCCTCCGCTCTTCCTTCGGCCCCGGCCGTTTCTGCTCCCGCAACCTCCGGCCGACGCATCCAGACGCGCCGCTCCGGCGTGCATGGCAAAGGCATGTTTGCCGTGCAAGACCTGGCCGAAGGCGAGACGCTGATTGAGTACGTGGGCGAGATCATCAGCTGGAAAGAAGCGCTGCGCCGCCACCCGCACGACCCGACGGACCCCAACCACACCTTTTACTTTCACGTCGATGAAAAGCACGTGATCGACGCCAAGCACGGCGGCAACTCTTCACGCTGGATCAACCACAGTTGCGCGCCCAATTGCGAGGCGGATGAACAAAAGGGCCGGGTCTTCATCAAGGCGCTTCGCAATATTCCGGCGGGGCAAGAGCTGTTTTACGACTACGGCCTGATCATTGACGCCAAGTACACCAAAAAGCTCAAGGCCGAATACCCCTGCTGGTGCGGTGCGCCCAACTGCCGCGGCACCCTGCTAGCACCCAAGGACAAGGACGAAAAGAAAAAGGCCAAGAAAAAGTCAGGCAAGAAATCCAAGAAACTCAAAAGTAAAAAACACTGAGCCACGCTTGCCTGCGCCCATGTCCAAGTCCGTCAATGCCGAAAGCCCCGCTGCAAAAACGCCTGTGCGCTGGCCCGCAGAAGCCATCTGGCAGGCCGTGGCGCCGCGCTTGCCAGCTTTCACGGTGGAGATCTTGCCGCAGATCGATTCAACCAACAGCGAGCTGATGCGGCGTTGCCGCGCCTCCGCTAGCGCAGCCAGCCCGCTACCACCTGAAGCCATCTTGCTGGTGGCAGAACATCAAAGCGCGGGCCGTGGTCGCCTGGGCCGTAGCTGGCACAGTGCAGCGGGCGCCAGCCTGACTTTTTCACTGGGCATGCCGCTGCAGCCGGCCGCCTGGTCCGGCCTGTCGCTGGCGGTCGGCGTGAGTCTGGCCGACAGTCTGGCGCCGAAAACGCAAGAGGGCGACAAGCTGAAACTTAAATGGCCGAATGACTTGTGGCTCAACGATTGCAAGCTGGGCGGCATTCTGGTGGAGACCGCCAGCTGGGGAGATCAGCGCTACGTGGTCATCGGTGTTGGACTCAACGTGATGACCCCGGCGCAAACCTTTGAAACCGCCGCGCAGTCCGGCACGCCGCGTGGCGCTGCCGCCACGTCCTTGCAGGCCTTGTGGCCGGAAGTAGACGCCCCTTGGGCACTGCACGCTGTGGCCGCACCGCTGGTCGCTGCCGTGCTGGCTTTTGAGCGGGAAGGTTTTGCGCCCTTTCAAGCGCGCTTTGCCGCCCGAGATGCGCTGGCCGGGCGGGCCGTGCGCCTGTCTGACGGCACCGAGGGCAGCGCCTGTGGTGTCGGCCCGCAAGGCGCCTTGCGCATGCAGACCGCGGCTGGCATGCGTGACATCAGCAGCCAGGAGGTCAGCGTTCGCCCGCTCACCGCTGCGTAACCCCTATTTGCTACAGTCGGGGCGAACCGCTTGTAAGGTCCCTATGCAAAAAATTTTGAGGCTCCCTCTTGTGCCTTGCCTGAGAAGCGCCCTGCTGCTGCTCTTAATAGGCCCGTTGGCACTCTTGGCCCAGGCGCAAACTTTCAAGCTCGAATGCGAGGCCGAAGGCGTCATTGCGCAGCTCGACAACAAAAAGCTGCCGCCGGCCAAAATCAGCATCGAGATACAAAACATCGGCTGGCACATGTATTTCAATGTGGTCGGCCCGCCTGATTACCAGATGCGCGTCAGCAGCCTGATCACCGAGCAGTACCAAGGCACCAACCTGAGCAACGCCTCGCGTCTGGGCGCCAACAAAAAAAACAAAAGCAACGGCCACGAAACCCAGGTCGTGATTGACCGGGCCACCGTGAGCTACAGCGGCTACAACGATGTCGATCAACGCGGCAAGCTGGTGCGCATCCTCTACGAGGGCAAGTGCAAACTGCCCGCGTGAAAGACCTGTACATGCCAAGCGCTGCCATCTTGAAGATCAAGCCACTGGGGTTTCCTTGGGAGACCATCGACCCTTTTTTGTTTTGCGCGTACCACGATGACGCCTACCCGGCGGGCAACGCCCAGATGGGGCCGGCCGCGTCGCTGGCCGGCCGGCAGCTGGGCCAGGACTTCAGCCGCCAGAACGGCTGGAGCATGTACCACGGGCAAACCGTGCCGGGCTTTCCATCGCACCCGCACCGCGGCTTTGAAACAGTCACCATCGTGCGCAAGGGCCTGATCGACCACGCCGACTCGCTGGGTGCAGTCGCCCGCTTCGGGCGGGGCGACGTCCAGTGGCTGACCGCCGGTCGGGGCATCGTGCATGCCGAGATGTTTCCGCTGCTGGCCACCGACCAGGCCAACCCGCTGGAGCTGTTTCAGATCTGGCTGAACCTGCCAGCGGCCAGCAAGATGGCGCCGCCGCACTTCACCATGATCTGGTCACAAGACGTGGTGCGCCACGTGACGCAAGACCAGGCCGGCCGCAGCACCGAGCTGGCCGTGATCGCCGGCCGCTTGCAGGATGCCGACGCGCCGCAGTCGCCGCCGCCCGACTCCTGGGCGGCACAGCTTGACGCCGATGTGGCGATCTGGACCCTGCGCATGGACCCGGGCGCGCACTGGACGCTGCCCGCCACCGCCGGCGAGCAGACGCAGCGCAGTCTGTATTTCTTCAAGGGTGAGCAGGTCGAAATTGAGGCTGAACTTTTAACGCAGCACGCCGCGCTTGAGCTCGCCCGCTGCGCCGTGACCTTGGTCAATCGTGGAAACACGGCAGCCGAATTTTTACTCTTGCAAGGCAAGCCGATTGGCGAGCCGGTGGCGCAATACGGCCCCTTTGTGATGAACACGCAAGCCGAAATCCGCCAGACCGTCGCCGACTACCAGCGCACCCAGTTCGGCGGCTGGCCATGGGACGACAGCGACCCGGTGCATGGGCGCGAGCCGGCGCGCTTTGCGCGCTACCCTGACGGGCGCGAAACGCGGCCGGCGTCAAACGACTGACGCTGCCACTCAAACCACAGCACCCAAGAAAAAACGCACCCTCGGGTGCGTTTTTTGTGAGTCGTTGCGAGCCTCTACTTAGCGATCACGCGCACCATCTCCAGGCACTTGTTGGAGTAACCCCATTCGTTGTCATACCAGGCGACGACCTTCACAAAAGTGCTGTCCAGCGCAATGCCGGCGTCAGCGTCAAACACGCTGGTGCAAGTTTCACCGCGGAAATCGGTGGCGACCACCTTGTCTTCGGTGTAGCCGAGGATGCCTTTGAGCGCGCCCTGGCTTTGGGCTTTCATCTCGGCGCAAATTTCCTGGTACGAAGCTTCTTTGTTCAGCTCAACCGTCAAGTCCACCACCGAGACGTCTGATGTGGGCACTCGAAACGAC
>Ga0214921_10000984_pt1 | contig 49976 bp, 93 predicted proteins | sample LL1505_MetaG_FD_177992 | JGI IMG/M metagenome (GOLD analysis project Ga0214921, IMG submission 177992) | Freshwater microbial communities from Lake Lanier, Atlanta, Georgia, United States - LL-1505 | ecosystem: Environmental > Aquatic > Freshwater > Lake | place: USA: Georgia | collected... | reverse complement strand
GGCACACTTAGAGGAAAGGCATTAGCATAATGATAAACTCCGTAATGGCTTTTAATTGTGATGAGTGTAATGGGCAAGGTCTTATCTTTTGGGGTAATGACCTTGACTATGATGTAGAAAAATGCGATTGTAATAATTTTGCAATAGGTAATTTATTTACTAGCGGAGAGGCTAACTAATGACTAGAAAAGACTACATACAAACCGCTAATATCTTAAAAAGTTTTGCACAAGATATTCCGCAAACTATTTATGAGGATTTAGTAGATACTTTTGCTGATTGGTTCAAAGCAGATAATGAAAACTTTGACTTTGCAAGATTTGAAAAGGCTTGCGGTGTTGATGAAATTGGTTTTATTAAAAACTAATAAAATAAAAATTCCTGAGCAAGAATAAAAACTGCTCAAACATTTGTTCTAAAAGCCCGAGGCGTTTTCCACAGGTTTATCCACAGGGCGATTATGTGGTTAAGATCACACTCCAGATTGTCCAGATTAGGGCGTCTGATTGGATTTTGTCAGTCCAGTCTGATAAGATAAAGATATAACGAAAGGAAAACTATGTGTAATATTTGTTACGCTACAAAAAATAATATCAACATGATAGACGCTAGTGTTGAAACTATGTGCGATAAGCACTATACTGATTGGTGTGCTGAAAAGGCTTTAGGAGAGGATTGGTATTGCTAATGGGAAAATTCAAAAATACCTTAATGGAAATACTTGCTCATGATGAGTGCTATGGGGCAGGTTGGCAATTTACAGGTAATGCGATAGACTATGATGTATGGGCGTGTGAGTGTAATCCTTACAATATCCCTGCTGATGAAATACAGGAATACCACCAATTATTCAAAACTAAGGAGAACGCATAATGGAATATACTTATTCACTTACTACTTCATATGATGGAGAGTTAATCAATACCCTGCGAGTTAGCGATATGCTAGAAGCAGTTAGGGCTTGGGATAAATGCGTGGACTATGGCTTTGCTAAAGAATACGCAACCTATAATTTGTCTGACCCAACAGGTAAAATGTATACTAAAACCTTCTACACTAACGGAGAGGTCGTAATTAAATAATGGGAAGCGTAACCGCAATTGGATTAGCAGACACAACGCTAGACTTAGAAACACAATTACTTTATCACTTGCGTGGTAATCACTATCCACCAGTACCTGCAGAAATGGTTAAGCCTTGCATTGAAGCAATTGACGCATACTATGATAAAGATTGGTCACGCATGATAGATATGCCAATGGTTGGTGATTTTCAGATTACTTACAAAGGTAGTAAGCAAGCACCAGCAAGCGCAATTGTAAGTCAGCACCACTTAGAGTGGTTTATTAACCCAGTAGATGAGGAAGAAAATGATTGATCTAGAAAATGATGATACTATTCAGATTGTGGAATATGTAAAAGTTGATATGCTAACTTCAGGGCAATTAGAGATTGATGATAATATCTTAATTGCTGATGAGGTTGTGTCTATTGTAGATATAGTTTCACTACCTGATGGATATACTTTAGAAATTGTAAATGATTTTGGTGAAAGAGAAATAATTCAAGTTGGCGAATATGATCAATTTGATTTAATGATGTTGCAGTAAAAAGCGGGGGCTCGGGCGATTTGTCCGATTTGTACTAATTAAGGCGACTTGATATTTTTCCCATATTCTGCTAGAATTTTTATATGACACCACCACAGTTAAAAAGATCGTTTGACAGAAAGGTCGCTAATCTTGTTACAAAAAATGGAAAGCAAGCCGCCATTGCAAACACGTTCGGTCTCCCTGCTGGAAAAAATTACTCATGCCCTGGTGCCACTAGTGTTTGTGAAAGTGTTTGCTACGCAGGAAAACTTGAAAAGTTATTCAAGGGAGTAAAGACTAATCTCCTACATAATTGGGAGTTACTAAAAGACGCTGATGAACCTACCATGGTTGATCTATTAGAAAACATGATTGCTGATTTTAAAAAAGATTGTGAAAAGAAAAATGCGCCATTGCTATTCCGCATTCATTGGGACGGTGACTTCTTTAATGATAAGTACACTAGAGCATGGCAATATATCATCCTTAATAATACAGATATAAAGTTTTGGGTATACACTAGAGTACACTCTGCAGCGGTAATGCTTAAGGGTATACCTAATCTATCTTTATACTATTCCACAGATAGTGAGAATAAAGAGATAGGTGTTAGTTTAAAGAAAGATCATGGTGTGCGCCTTGCATACCTTGCAAAGAATTTTGCCATAGGTCAAGCAGATATGAAAGAGTTATTCAATAAACCTGGTGCTAAGTGTCCTGAAAACTTAAAGTCTATTCCGCTTATCTCAACTAATGGCTCCGCTTGCGTATCATGCGGATTGTGTGTATACTCTAAGAGCGATATAGTTTTCTCATCGTCTAAAAAATAGGGGTAATCGTGGAACTAGCAATTCTAACTATCTTATTTATCATTGTTTTATTCGCAGGTCTTGGGCATAAGTAATGTCCGTTTTGTCCGTTTCGGTATGGTGGTGTGAGATACATCACAGATACCATATCTCAAAATATGAGAAATCTAAAAAATGGATTTGTATTTTTATCCAAAAAATGTTAGACTTAAACAGTAAGTAAAACCAACCAAAGGAGAACCATGTCCGTAGCAAACGCAATATACAAAGTAGGCGATACCTACACAAGCCAAAAGTCAAAAGCAACAGGCGTTATCAAAGAAATCGTGCCACAAGCAAATGGTAATGTTCGTGTTAAATTAGATGTTAATGGCGCAACTCGCTGGACAACTTGGACAGCAAAGTAATCTTAGCCTAGTGGCTAAATGTCCTGAGCATGACAACTAAAACTGCTCAACTTAATACCCCCATCAAACCCACCAAACAGAAACGGAAATAAAACAAATGGCAAGAAGCAAACCCATCAGCGTAAAAATCGCTACTGCTAAGGTTATTACCGCCTTAGAAAATAGGTTAGCAGAATTAGAGGCTAACTATAAAACACAAGACGAGAACGAAGCAAAGTTCCAAACCGCAATAGACGCTTGGAAAAAAGAACTATTTGCTTTTGCTATCGCTAATATAGATAAGGCTCAAAATGTGCGAACTAGTTATCGTCAATGGTCAAACAACCTTAATGTTGATTTTGATTTAACAGTTAAGGAAAATGAGTTCCCTGCTGAGCCAACAAGAGAGTTTGAGCAACTCCCTGCTCATACCTATCGTGAGCAAAAAGAGGAAATGGAAAACGCTATCCGTATCCTTAAAATGACAGATGAGGAAACAGTTAGCACTAGCACATATAACGCTATTGCTCGTTATCTTTAATTAGATAATTAGGTGGGGAAGGGTATTTGACTTCCCCCCCAAAAAATGTTAGACTAAGTAAGTAAGCAACCACCACAACAGAAAAGGAAAATCATGACACTAGGCGGATACACATATCAAATCGGTGATTTATTCACCACTAGTAAAACAGGCGTAACTGGTAGAATTGTAAAGTTCTCACCAATTAACTCTAAACTTACTAGAGTATCTCTAAAGTTAGCAAATGGCGCACAACGCCTTGCTATGGTAAGCACAACTAAATAAATAATCTTGGGGTGGGTTTGTAACGTGTAATCACTTAAGTCCCCACCCCAACCATATTTATCTCTGATAAGCACTTGGCTTAATTGCTAAGTTATTCCTGAGATAAGACTCCTGAGCATGAGTTCTAAACTGCTCATCTTTTAATTGCCCCTGCAAAAATCCCCCGAGTGGGCGTGATCTAAATCACATCTCATTATGTGAGACACTTTAAGACCCAACTTGAAAATGTCAGGGTATTCATGTAAGATTATACTAATAAGCAAAAGGAGAAAAATGATAGCCACCGCACTAAAAATACAAGATGCCACTAAAGAAGCAGTAATGGATAGTTTAACACTATACTTTGCAAAAGATATGTACGAAAATAAAGATACTATGGATACAGAACAATTTGCACACGCTATGTTCAATTACTCTGCTCATCTTTCTGCACTTACTGCTACCTTGGTAATGGAAGCCTGTTTGACAAAATCTCAATTAAATGAGATGATAGATACTATCAAGGAAATGGAAGCCCTAGGAAAGGATGTCACCAGTGAGTGAAGTATTAACACAGGAGCAGTTAACTGTTTCGTATAACCCCAACCTGCTCGTTACTTATAAGTATGTTCCAGAGACCTTTGCAGCGCCAGAGTCTCCTACATTCATGACTGATAAAGTCACGGATATTGAATGGCAACTACATAAGTCAAGACAGTATGCAGATATTGCTGCAGAGCGTCGTAGTGATATTTCATGGCTTGAAGATCAAATTGCTGAATGGTATGACCCTAACTATTCTAAAGAAGATGTACTACAACAACTTGCAGAGCGCTTCAAACTTAATCCTACAAAACAGATTGAGGTACAAGGTACTGTTTCATTCAGCGGAACAATTAATGTTCCAGTGTCTGAATTGGATGGCTTTGACCTAAGCAATGTAACGATTGATGTTGATCTAAACTCATATGAGTATGACGCAGATCTTAATGTGGACGAAGTGTCTTTGGAAGACCACTACTAAATTTGATAGGGGGCTATCAAAACGGACCTGAGCACGTCCTAAAAAGGCTTTATATTTCTGTAAAAAACTCGGGGCGCCTGAAATGTCCGATTTGTTACGATTTAAGAACCTTATCCCATTTTCCCCAGTCTTAATTGACATTGTCTGCCATTACTGCTAAACTTAATTAAAACAACCGAAAGGATAAAAATGGCTCATGATTTAGAAACTCAAAATGGTGTTGCATCTTTTGCATCATTTAGAGAGCCTGCATGGCATAATCTTGGTACCGTATTTGATACTGAGAAAAATACAAGTGAAATGCTTGTTGCTGCTAATCTTAATAATTGGAATGTTAGGTTAGAAGAATTAACAATTCCATCTAACATGACATCTGACAAAAACTACCAATATGTAGTTCGCACAAATCCTACTGACAAATCTCAAACTGATGTTTTGGGAATTGTTGGTGAGCGTTATGTTCCATTACAAAATGAAGAGTTATTTGCTTTTGGCGATAACATTCTTGATGGTGGTGGGCGTTGGGAAACTGCTGGCTCAATTAGTGGTGGGCGTGTAGTATTTGGCTCTCTTGCATTAGAGCGTGAAACTGTGTTAGACCCTAATGGTGTTGCTGATGTTGTAAAGACTTATTTACTCATTAACACATCACATGATGGCTCTATTGCAATTCAAGCAAGCATTACACCTGTTCGTGTTGTGTGTGCTAATACTCTCAATGTTGCACTTAATCGCACACGCAAAAAAGATGGCGTCAAGCAATCTTTCAAAATCCGTCATACCCAAACTGCTCAGGGCAAGGTTGCTGTTGCTCGTCAAGCATTAGGCATGGCTAACTCATACATGGACGCATTTGATAAAATGGCTCATGCTATGATAACAAAAGAAATCACCGCACAAGATTTCAATAACATTATTCTTGCTGCATATCCTAAGCCTGAAACTGATGCTAAGGGTTCTGTAAAGAAGTGGGAAAACAAAGTAGATATGATTAACGATATCTATACTGGCGAATATAATGGCATGATTGCTGGCAATGCGTGGGGAGCATTTAACGCTCTTACTGAACGCCTTGACTGGTATCGTACTGCTCGTACTGGTAATGGCGAAAGCATGTTTGCTGCTGCTAGTGGATTTGACCCTGCAACTAACGCAGAAAAAAATCGTTTGCTAACTATTGTGCAAAATACTTTGCAACTAGTTTAGTAAAAAAATCCTGAGCATGATTTAAAACTGCTCCGCTGGTCCCATAGATCAATTGGTTAGATCGTTACCCTGTCACGGTAAAGGCTACGGGTTCAAGTCCCGTTGGGATCGCAAGTGCCCGAGTGTAACATTTTTGTTATAATTCTATTACGTTGACATAACATTTTTCCCATTTTCTCATTACGGATAGTTGACTTTTTTCCCATTTTGTAGGATAATAAATACATGACCCTAAATGTAGAAATATATGAAATGGATTACTCATGCTCTCCTGGTGGAGTTAATTGCTGGGAAGTATCTACTGATGATGAATTGTGTACCACTGGCTTTGCTACCGCAGGGGAAGCACTACAACACGTACTTGACAAATATCCAAACCATGAGTTAAACTTAAATGTTAAATCCCTCAACTGGTACTTTAAGGAGTTTGCAGATGAATACGCAGTATAAACCTTACACAATAGACGAACTTGTCCAAACCATCTATGAGCAAAACCTAGAACATTTTGAGTATATAGATGAGATGAATGCTGGTGATTGTGATTGTAATCTACATATGACTCTTAATACTATTATTAGATATTGGGGTGAGTAATGTTAGGTTATACTAAGGAAGATTTAGATAATGCTTCATATGGAGTTAGATTAGCGTTAGAGGCTCTCTCTGATTCCCCTGCCAAATATGCAAAAGAAGACATTCAAAACATTAGAGGTTTGGCTAAGGATGGATTACTAATAGCACAAGGACTCTTAGATGGTCTATGGGCAGAGGGATACTTTGACCATGTGTGATTAAGATCACACTGATATACCTTGCAAAATTCTGCAGGGTACAGTAAAATTGTATTAAGAACCTAGAGAAAGAGACCCACAATGCACACGCTCCATTGGATAGCAACAAAAGCAAAAGATAGACAAGAAGCCTTTGACATTGTCACTGTTAGTCTTATGCCAAACGAAGACGGAAACCGTATGGCTGACTGGTCAGACTGGCATGTTGTAGGTGGTGGCCGCTGGTCAGAGAGTGCCTATGAAAATTCTTCTGACATGATTATTTCATATGCTGAAAAGCCTGATGAGTTCAAGAAAACAATAGAGGACATCAAGCGCTATCGCATTAACTACATGAACGATAAACTTATCAAACTTGATAATGCCTTTGACAACCTTAAGTCAGATGTTGTTGATTATATTAGCAATGATTGCAAACTAGATGATAAGAGACAGTTTGATTTTTCTCGCTGGGAAATCAAAGAAGCCATAGATATGCTTAATAGTCATTGGACCTGTGACAGTGCATTCTTTGACCATAATGAATTCACATCTAGCCTGCACTATCTTGAAGAGCGCCTTGACAAACCTGAAGAGGCTGCGCTACACTATCTAGTACCTGTAGACTTCCACTTCTAAGGAGAGCCATGAATGACTTTATAGAAATTACAGAGGAAGAGTGGTTTGATAAATTCAAGCCAATCCCAAACCATATAGACGACAATGCCTCATTCAGTGACGGGGACAACGGCTACATGTTTGAAACCTATGGTGAAGAGTTAGACTTTGTTAAGTCTCAGGAGCCTAATAGGATATGGACTTATTGTGACGGAGACGATAGGGGTACCTATATATTTGAGGGTATGCGTATAGTTAATAGAATTGGGTACTTTGTAACTACCGTGCCCTTTGATGCTAACAAAGCCTATCAGATACAGATTAGCAGTGATGATGTTTACGAATGTCCTAACTGTAATGAGATATGGGAAGATGAAGCAGCAGCCTTACATTATGACAAATTTGAGGATTTGGAAAAATGTGCTGGTTGCGCTACAATAGAAGAAATCAAAGAACTAGAAGAAATGGAGACCCACGATGCCAACTTACGAAATTAAAATCGTAGGACAAATTGCAAGAGATTTCATTATTGAAGATGCTGATAATGAAGAAGATGCTAAAGAAACTGCACTAGGACAATTCTTAGATGAATACGCTCCAACCAGTGCAGATGGTTTAGGAATTGCATGGGACCTAATTGGACCAGTAGAATCTAAGGAGACCAAGTAATGGCCAAATGGGAAGTTGAAGTAATATTTGAGCCCACAGGCGATTACATGAATTTTGAGTATGAGACTGACAATGAAGATGAAGACAGCATCTTTAATGAGATATCTAACCAACTATCAATCGTACCAAATCTAATTGAGAAGAATGAGGAAGAGTAATGGGAGCACGTTGCACATTCGTTTTTAAACAGTCAGAGGATCTAGCAGTAGCGCTGTACAGCCACTGGGGCGAAGACAGTATGTATCAAGATCTTGCTCAGGCCCTGCAGCATGCTAAGCCACGCAGCGGGGATAAAGAATACTACGTCCGTATGGCCATTAGTTACTTGATGCAAGACTCTGTTCTGGATGAGACAGGGTTTGGCATCTATGCCTGCGATCCTAATGACCTAGGTTTTATGGACCATCCAATATTAATTGACCTTACAGATAATACTATTAGTCATGATGGTGTAGACCATAAGAGCATTGATAGTTTTATTAAATATAATTTGCCTAGCGACGTCCTTTCCGTTGTGTAGGCATCATAAGCGGAGGTAGGGGTCACCTCTCGCTATAGATAGGGGGAGGCACAGGTTTGTGGTGGGCTTGTGCTTCCCCACACTTTTTGATAGAATTGGGGTATGGGATTTATGCGTAGGTCTATTAGGCTTGGAATAAGTAAAGAGGAAAAGGTCGCAGGTAGAATAACTACTTTGCTATCTGACTTTACTCTTGACTTAGAAGCCATAGGATTTTATTTAGCAAAGGGTTCTCCCCATATTATTTATACTAGGGCTAATGAGGTTTTAGAAGCCATGCAGTATAATAAAGAAGTTGATCAATTAGATAGAGGAGTTTACAATGGCAGGCGGTAATACTTTTGAAAACAAAATAACTATCCTTGCTGAGTTGTGGATGAACTATCGTGATGATGAGGACTTACAAGATTTTGTAGAGTATAACGATTTAGGTTTGCCACTTGCTTATTTCTTAATGAACGAAATTGTTTTGCCAACAAGTCAGTCAGAGATCTACATTGATGAAACATATAATCTATTTGTTGCTTCTCTTGGTGTTGAGGATAAAAAGTGGACAAGCCTTGACGAGTTGCTTGGCGACCAGGCATAGCCCTGCGCCTCGGGTAAACTATATCAAACCACCCAAAACGGACATAGATTTCTCTAAAAGACATTAAGAACCTTTTCAAAAAAATCCCAGATCGTGGGAGATTACGTAATCTGTAGAATTTTCCAGATTCATACCAAACCTTCAAACCTTCCAATCTCAAACCTTCAAACCTCATATCTGCCAAACCTTTCTATCCAGAAGATATGGTTTGTATACTACTAGGAGTATTGGTATATCTTTTTATCCCCGCCGATTTTGCGTCCCCGCGGGGCGCTGAGTCCTAGTATAAATAGACATTACGAAGCGGGAATTTAAATTGCGAATTATTTAAAACTTTTACCATAGTTATCAAACCTTTCTAGATTTTTTCCTGGTGTTTTAAAAGATTTTGCTATATTTTTGGGGCATTTTTTTAGGCTATAAAGGTTTGACAAACCATGGTTTTGGGGGTATAATGCATGCCAGATATGCAGGATAGAAAGGTTTGGAAGGTTTGGGATAGGGAGGTTTGGCCGCCAGAGGATTACGACGCCATCTATAAAATCGCTCAATCACCCACTATCCTCCACTTTCCTCCCTTTTAACTATAATTAAAAAATATCAGTAAGATTTATTTCTATTACCAAACCACTTTAGATAGCATTTAAAAGCCTTCCAAGCCTTAAATAAGCGGGTATCAAACCATCGCCCTGGCTTCATATTGTCCATATCAAACCAGTGTAATTGGACATACCTACCAAACCTTTATATGGGGATATCAGGCATATCTGGAATATAAGGTTTGTTATTACACTGGGGGTTATAAGGATACTTTTGACTTCCCCGCGAAAATCTGAGATAATAGAATCATGTCAAGAACAGTTATCTGTCCTATCTGTAACAAGGAGTGGGAACTTAGATGGGCTATCTTTGCTCACGACTCATTGGCTAGGCATATGAAGGACACTCACCGCTAGTGCCCTCTTAGGGCATTGGAAGGTTTGCTATTCTATTTTGCGCCTTGCTTTTTTTGCCGAAACTTGATATGATTAGTATATGACTGAGATGACTAGCGTTGAAACAGATTTATTAGATTGTGAATGTGAACCCTGTATGGAAGATTTGGAACATCTTGGAAGATCCTAAAGTCTGCAAGGTCTGTGATCCAAACCATAAACCAGGATGTCAATTAGCAACTACCTCTTGTCCTTATCGTGATATAGATACATTGGATAACTAATGGATACAAACCTTACTTGGGCAGAAGAAGAAGTTAACCTTTGGAAGGGCTGGACATATAGCCCTGAAAAAAATAGGTATTACTTTAATGATATTGGAAATGAATCACTCGCTGCTTTTTGGGCAGATGAGTTTTTAAATCAGGCATACTAAAGTTTAATATCAAAACTTTCTTCACATTTCTTACAGTATGAAGTAGGGTCATGTTTAGTATGATAAGTAGTGGATACTAAAAATATCAAACCTTGCTTATGCATATCTAAATATTTAGGGTTAGCGTATCCGTATAATATTGGGATTAACGGGGTATTGCAATGTGGACACATATCAAGGTCTTATCCTATATGAGTATGTGTTAAGGGGATCATAGTTGGTTCCACCAGTGCTTTTGTTATACCGTGCCACAAGTAAGTTATATCTATTGATAATGTCATCAATTACAGAATTTGCTTTATCTACCGTCCGAACATGGGCATCTTGCTCTTTTATTAAATCAAGACGACTACTAGCAATAATATCACTTGTGTATTTTATACAAAAGTTACTTTGATCTAAAGTCATCTTACGAGTCTGTTTTAGATCCCCGCCAATAAATAACATAGACAAACCAAGGATTAGGATTAAGGTGGTTTGAACCCAGATAATAGTTTTAATTTTAATACTCATACTCACCTATTATAGCCTACAGTTGATATAAAGGTCAAGTTAGGGGTATACTAAAGGAATGGAAAATCTTGTTCAATTAGCAATTACAATGACAGAGATAGACACAGGCACGGAATTGCCCTTAAAAGAACGTGAGTTAATGAAACAAAGGATACTAACAAAACTAGAAGATATTAATAAATAAGGATACATATTGCATAAAAAAATACTTTCTGCTACAATAATAAGAATGATGAGAAAAAAACCAATATTAGAGTATGAGTCTGGAGTAGATGTTTATCCTAATATCATAACCCCAGCAAAAGATCATATACCACAATGGTATAAAAAAGTAACTAAATGGAAAAATAATGAAATCTTTAATTTTGAAACAGGATTTGATGGATCTCTTAAACGCTGCGTCCCATTCTTAGACACTTTTTTAACTGGATATATGATTGTTTTGCCACATGATCTTTATGTTAAGAATAACAATGGTGAACCATATCTAACTTGGCGTGAAGGTGGAGTTAAATTTCCACCAACTTGGAGAAAAGAAGTCTCAGAACCAAATTTAGTACCTGCTGGCCATTATTCAATAGAATATGAATGGCATACATCTATTGCAAATACTGTTCCTCTTGGATACAGTCTTTTAATAACACATCCATTGAATAGACACGATCTTCCATTTACAACACTAAGTGGAATTGTTGATGGTGGACTTGTAATGGGTCCTACTGGCAATATTCCATTTTATATCAAAAAAGAATTTGAAGGAATAATTTCTCAAGGAACTCCAATAGCACAGTTAATACCATTTCGTCAAGAAAATTGGAAGTCTAAACAAACAAGTGGATTAATTGAAAAATCTAATAAACACCTTACAATGACCCAGTCTTTAATTTCTGGATGGTATAAAAAAACATTTTGGCAAAAAAAAGAATATTTATAATAATATAAATAGTTAAAAAATTTATAAAATAATGAAAAAAATAAAAAAATTTAAAGAGTTTGATAAGCCTGTTGATTTAGTTGTTCATACAAAATGTCCAGATAAGTGGTTGCTTATAGATAGAGAAACTGGAGAAATATATCAAGGAAGTTCTGCGGGGTACTGGAATAGACTTGATCCAATTATTAAGGATAACCATAACTTTACAAAACAATCTGAATAGGATATACTTATAATATGAAAAAAATAATCATAACTTTTTTATTAATATCGCTGTTAATTCCTACTACATCTGCTCAGGCTGCAACAAAGTCATTAAACACTAAAGCCAATAAGGTTTCTTGTAAAAACATTAAAACAAAGTATGAGTCAGATGTAATGTCTAAGTGGTCTAATGGCTTAGCAAGTGATCAAGATGTGTTAAAAGAAATAGATTTAAACATAGCCATGCTTACTGCAAAACAAAAATCTACAACTGGTAAAATTAAAACAACCATTGCCTCTTGGATTACAGCAGAAAAAAATACAAAAATTGCTTTAATGGATAAAAATGTTAAATTAATTACTGATGCGATGAATTTAAAAATTTCTTCAATTACCAATTTTGACAAATTGTGTAAGTCAATAGAAAAATAACATATAAAAGTATAAGTATTTTAACAAACACTAGTAGCCAAGTTGGTTAAGGCCCCAAACTCATAATTCGGATATCGTAGGTTCAAGTCCTACCTAGTGTACTATCTGGTATCATAGAAGTATGTTTTGTGAGAGTTGTGGTGGCAAACTTATTAATGGTGACTGCTCCAATTGTTATACCAACTCTGCTGCTTTAAGAGAATTTGAGGAAGAAGATGACTAACTGGACTGAAGAACTTAACGATAAACAAAAAGAAGATGTCTGGAACTTTGTTGTTTTTACTGTTAAAGAAATAAGGGAACAGATAGCCAAAGATATTGAAGCAACAATTCCACTTTGGAAATCAAAAGGTTTTTTGAAATCTCGTAGAACACAAAGAGCGTTTGAAGCATCTGCTGCAATTGCTAGAGGGCAGAACGAACAAATAGATGGCTAATATAGTTTTTCTTGGTAACTTTGAAGTATCTTATAGTAGTGAGAATCATCATGCTAAGTCTTTAGAGTCTCTTGGCCATACCGTGCAAAAATTGCAGGAAAAGAAAGCAACAAGCGAAGAAATATTAAATACATCATTAAACTCTGATCTATTCATATGGGTACACACACATAAATGGCAAACCCCAGGATCTAAAACAATGACGGATGTATTAAAAGAATTAAAGTCTGCTGGTATACCGACCATGACCTATCATTTAGATTTATGGTTTGGGATTGAACGCGAAAAAGATTTAAAGAATGATGACTTCTATACAAACATTGGTCACTTCTTTGCTACAGATAAGTTAATGTGTGATTGGTTTAATGAAAACACACAGGTCAAAGGACACTTCTTACCTGCTGGAGTATATGATAAAGAATGTTATATCCATGAAGAGTATGATCCACATAACTTTGAAAACGATATTATCTTTGTTGGTAGTAAGGGTTATCATCATGAACATAAATACCGTCCAGAATTGATAGACTTTTTAAGAAAGACATACGGCAAAAGATTTCTACACGTTGGTGGAGATGGCGACACTGGAACTGTACGTGGTGATGCGTTAAACCGTATCTATGCAAGAAGCAAAGTAGCGATAGGTGATAGTTTAAATATTAATTTTAACTATCCTTACTACACTAGTGATAGGTTGTTTGAGAGTACTGGTCGTGGTGGGTTTACCATCTACCCTCGCATTAAAGGGCTTGAAGAATACTTCAAAGACGAAAATGAAATTGTATTTTATGAACATGGCAACCTTGAAGATCTAAAAAATAAGATAGACAAGTATTTGTTGGACGGGGTATCAAGAGAAGCCATCAGACTTAACGGACACGAAAGAACAAAGAAAGAGCACACTTATGTTCATAGATGGGGTACAATTATAAGTGAACTAGGGGTAAAATGAAAAATATAGCAATAACTGGTGCCACAGGACTACTTGGATCTCACCTATCAAACCACTACCTATCAATAGGTTATAACGTATTTGTACTGCTAAAAGATGAGCATAGTCGCACAGAACTCTCTAAAGATGTAAACAGAGTATATGGAAGTATTAATAATAAAACAGATGTTGATTTCTTTATAGAAAAATCAAGACCAGATTATTTTATTCACCTTGCAGCACAGACACAGGCTTATGATTCAATCAAATACCCATACAATACATTTTATACAAACGCTGTTGGTACCTTAAATGTGCTTGAATCATTAAGGGAATATAAAGAGTGCAAGTCAATTATTGTTGCTTCTAGCGACAAAGCCTATGGTGAGTTAACTAATGATGAATACTTTGAAGACCACATTCTTAATGGAATATATCCTTACGATGCATCTAAGTCTATTACAGATATTATGTGTAACTCATATAGAAATACTTATAGTATGCCAATTGTTACTACCCGCGCCTGCAACATTTATGGAACTGGCGATAACAATACACAAAGATTAATTCCTGGAGTTGTAAAAGCATACAAAGAAAATGCATTATTTACAATAAGAAATGATGGAAGAGATATTAGAGAATACATTAATGTTAAAGATGTTGTTTCAGCATACGCTAGTATTCTTGCATACGGAGAAGAAACAAACAACATTCCATCATTTAATATATCGTCTGGAGAAAGATATTCCACGCTTGAAGTATTTAACATTATTAAAGGTGTAATTGGTAAAGAAATTAAACATGAAATAATTAAGAGTGATGGATTTGAGATTAAGAAACAGTTTATGAATTCGTCCTTGCTACAAGAAAAAACTAATTGGAAGCCAAGTCATACTATGAAAGATAGCATGAAAGAAATTGTTGATTTTTACATGGACAGTAAGTGAATATAAACTTTGGATGTGGAAGCATTCAGCCTTCCAATTGGACCAACATAGATCTTGATCCAGAGTTTAAAACTGAATATAAAGATTTAAGTTTAATCCCTGACAACTCTTGCGATACTCTTGTTTGTCATGCAATAATTTGTTGTGTTAAGTATCATGATATTGAAAAGGTGTTGTCAGAATTTTATAGAGTCTTAAAGCCAAATGGAGTTGTAAGAATTAGTCTTCCAGATATCGTGTCTGGATTTGATGCATATAAAAATAACAACATTAACTTTTTTCCTAATTCAGAAGATGACTTAGATAAAAGATTTTCTGCATGGCTAACTTGGTATTCACAATCGGCATCATTGTTAACAAGTAAAGCATTGCAATATAAACTGCAGGCTGTTGGTTTTAATGACCTTGCTGAAACACAATTTAAACAAACAAAATATTCAAATGAAAAAATATATGAACTTGACACAAGAGAGCATGAATTTTATTTTGTGGAGGCAATGAAATGATAGAGATGATTAAAACAATTTTAAATGGAGAGTTTGAAATTGTGCTTCCAAAACACCGTGCATATAGACCAGAATGGCATAGTGAAGCAGGTTGGGAAAAGTTAAGACTTAAATCAATGAATAAACATATTGGTAAAAAAGATATTGTTTATTATGTTGGTGCAGAAGAAGGAGAGTTTCCAGCATTATGTCAAATGTGGGGAGCAGAGGTTGTACTCTTTGAACCAAATCCAAAGGTTTGGTCTCATCTTCCAGAAACTTGGTCTGCAAATAAATTAAAATTGCCAATGACTTGTATTCCTGGATTTGCTTCTGATAAAACAAATGATCTTGCACGTTTTTATTATAATGAATGGCCACCAGAGGCTGATAGTGAAATTGAAGCAGCACATGGATTCAAAGAGTTGTATCTTGAAGGAGATAATTATGGTCAAACAACTATAGATAATTGCGTTTATAATTTATTGATTAAACCGCCTACCGCCATTTGCTTGGACGTAGAGGGTAGCGAATGGAAGGTCCTAAAAGGGGCTGAGAGGGCTATTAGAGAGTACAAACCTAAGATTTGGTTATCTGGACACCCTGAGTTTATGCTACAACAATGGAATGAATCTTTATATAATCTTAGACAATGGATAAAGGGGTTTGGGTATAAAGAAACTCTTTTAGATTATCAACATGAGGTACATTTATTTTATGAATAATCTAATATTTTGTGCACACACAGATGATGCAATCTTTTCATTAGGTGATTATATTATTGATAATGATAATATTTTCACAATTGCTGCTGCTTTTGCTGGCATACCAACAGATGATATTGGATATAAAAAACACATAACATTAAGAAAAGAGCATGATGAAGCCTGCTCTATGATAAATGCTAAAAGTATTAATGGAGATTTGTTAGATGATGTTTATGGAAAACAAGATGAATCTTTATTGATTAGTTGGATTAAAGAAATTATTGTTAAACACGATGTAAAAGAAGTTACTAATCTGAATGTCTTTATTCCACTTGGAATACATCACCCAGATCACATACTACTAAGTGATTGTTTATTTGAAATTATAAGCCAGTATAACTGTACATTCTTTGTTTATGCAGAACTACCATATCGGTTAGCGTATCCAGAACTATATAAATCAAGGTTAGAAAAGATTAATTCAATTTATAATTTAGAGAGTCTTAGTGTTAATTTTACACAACATAAGATTGATGCAATAAAAAAATATAACTCGCAAATAGCGTATGTAGATAATCCATCATATATAAATGAAGAATTAATTGGAAAACTTATTGCAGAAGAAAAAATATGGAGAATTAAAAATGATTAACGCATATCTTTATTCAGTTAAAGAAGAAGATTGTGCTGCTGATAAGTGGGACTACGGATTACTAAAAGAGTTTTTTGATAAAAATAAAATTATTCCAGAAAGAGTTACAGCATTATTTCCTAAAGATAGAGCCTTTGTCGTTGTGCCTGGACCACAAAATATAGGTCATGAGGAACTAATATCAGATGAGTTAAATAAAATAGGCAGAGTAGTCTTGTTTATTACTGGTGATGAAAGTGGATCTTTTGATGTAGATAAGATTAAACATAACAATATTGAGATATGGATTGCATGCCCTCACAATAAACATAAAAAATATAATAGGTTGGCCCTTGGTGTTCCACAGCACCTAAGTAAAAATTTACCAGAGTATCAAGATAAATCTTATGATGCATTTTTTGCGGGACAAATAACTCATGTAAGAAGAAAAGAGTTAGCAGAAGTCATGCCATCAATACCAAACTCTATTTATGAACCAACTACTGGGTTTGCACAAGGCTTAGTTCCTAAAGTGTATTATGACAAAATGCTCATTAGTAAAATTATTCCGTGTCCAAGTGGTGCAGAGGTAATAGATTCTTTTAGATTTTATGAGGCTATAGAAATGCTTTGTTTGCCAGTAGGAGATAAGTTAGACTCAAAAATGCAAGAAACAAACTTCTTTACTCTTGTTTTTGGTACGGATTTTCCAATACAGGTTACAGATAATTGGCATAATTTAAAAAAAATAATTCCTGGATTGCTTGAAAACTATCCACAAAATATGCATCAAGTAGTTTGTTGGTGGATAAAATACAAAAGAGATCTTAGCATTAAATTAATGAGGCAAATAAATGCATAAAAGAGATATAACTATAATTATTGCAACATCTGTAATTCCAGATCATCCTAATACTGCAATGATAGAACAAACTATTAATGATATACGATTTCATTTTCCAGACAATGAAATAATTATGCAAATAGATGGATTAAGAGATGAACAATTTAATCGTAAAAAAGATTACGATGAATATAAAAACCGCATATTGTGGAAATGCCTACACCAATATAAAAATATACTACCAATAATTTTTGATGAACATAGCCATCAAACCACAATGATGAAAAAAACTATTAAACTTATAGATACTTCAGCAATGCTTTATGTTGAAGGTGATGCACCTTTAGTTACAGATTATGAAATTAATTGGCAAAAGTGTTTAGACATGTTAGAACTTGGTCATGCCAATACTATTCGTTTCCATCACGAATCAGAAATTCCAGAGCCACATAAACACCTTATGATAGGGTTAGAGAATGGCTTTATGAAAACAGCACAGTGGAGTCAGAGACCACACTTAAGTACTGTAAAATATTATAAAGATATAGTTTTACCATTCTCTGATGAAAAAACCTTTATTGAGGATAACTTTCACGGCAAGGTTCAAGATGATATTTTTCCTTATAATGCTTTTAGTCAAAAAGGATGGGATACACACAAACTTTGGATTTATCACCCAGAAGGACAGATCAAACGTTCTTACCATTTAGATGGTCGTCAGGGTACAAGAAAATATACTAAGGATGATGATGCTTGGGGGTATAAAGAATGAGACTAGGAATCATAGCAAGATCAGACAACACTGGCCTTGGTAATCAGACTAGAGAGTTAGTTAATATGCTTAATCCTGATAAGATTCTTTTAATTGACTCTACCCCGTTTAATAAAAACAAACAACACCCAGAATGGTATGACAAGTATAGTTGTATTAAAACACAAGGTTTTCCATCTATTCAACAAATAAAAATGTTTTTAGGAGATGTAGATGTTGTATTAAGTTGCGAAACCTTTTACGATCAAAACTTTATAAGGTTTGCAAATAGGCGTGGGGTAAAAACTATTCTTCAGTATAATTATGAATTGTTTGGCCACTTAACAAACCCAGAACTACCACTACCAACTATCTTGCTATCTCCTAGTTTATGGCAAATTGAAACAATTCAAAGTATGTTTGGAGATAGAACAAAGGTAATTCATCTTCCACCCCCAACTACTCCTGAGTTGTTTGCAACTGCAAAAAACAATAATATTTTTAAATCGCACAATAGACTATTACACATTGCTGGAAAGAAAGCAGCGAAAGATAGAAACGGTACTGAAACCGTAATAAATATGTTAAAGCACTCCAAAGCAGATTATGAATTAGTTATTAAAAGTCAAAGCGAAATAACAACTAATGTAACAGATTCAAGGTTAAAGATTGAAATTGGTAACCCAGAAAACAGGGAAGATATGTATAACGGCTTTGATGCTATGGTATTACCAAGACGATATGCGGGACTGTGTTTGCCAATGAATGAGGCTCTGCTTTCTGGTCTTCCCGTTTTTATGACAAATGTTTCACCTAATAATCAGATCTTGCCACAAGATTGGTTAATTGAGTCAGATTCTATAGGAACAATTAGAACAAAGGTTAGAATTAATTTATTTGAAGCAAACAATGTTTTGTTAGCACAAACAATTGATAAGTATATGTCTATCAATGATAAAACTAATTATAAACAACAGGCCTATGATTTAGGATTTAACAATTTTGCACCAACAATACTTAAAGACAAATATTTAGAACTTATTTCTCAAATTTAGTTTTTTTATCAAACTTGATCTTAAGTATTTTATTAAATATATTATTAAATGAACTGTCGGCACTAGACAAATAAGTATGATCATTTATGTTTAAATTATAAGACTTAAGAACTAATGGTCCAGAATTGTAAACTTTAACGTCCTCCATCTGTGTGCCACCGACATCAAACTTGTTTCCATATATAGATCTCCATAAAAATTGATCTAAAAGTTCTAAAACTACCTTTAATTTTTCTTTTTCCATAATCATGGGGACGTGGAGTTCATAGTCTAAGGGGTTCTCAAATCCCAACGCTTTAAGTTTTTTATATGTGCCTGAGAGTTTTCTGGTGTACTGAGAGTTACCATTAAGTTTTTGATATAAGTTTATCTTATCTAACAGTAATCCACTATGAAAATTTTCTATCTTATTTATTTTTTTAATAATATAAAAGTCATCATTCATTAAAATAAACGATTCTGATATTTCTTGTGAAAAACAAATTGTTTGTAAATTTTTTACAGCATTTTTATATTTTGATTCTTTTTGTTCTACTTCTATATAATTTCCTATATACCAGTCAGGCTTGCCACCAACAACCCATATATTTGCTTCTGGAAAACTTTCAACGACAGATCTAATTGAATATTTTAATTCTTCGTTAATACCTTCTTTGCAAATATAAACAAAATCCATTTAGTTAATTTATAAAAAATGGTTTATAGAAATCTTTAACATCTACCATTTTATTAATTCCTTCCATATTTTTTTTAAAGTATAAATCTCTTTCGTCTTCTTGATATTGAATTATTAAGTTGTCTTCTGTAATTTGTGCATAGTATAATAATTCATTAAATCCAAAAACAGATCCACCTGCGTTTATTCTTATATATCTTAACAATCTGTGCCAATATTCTGTGTCTGCTCCAAATTTAGAATTATCAAAATAACCTAATATGTTAAAAACTTTTTTATTAAAAAAAGCATGAGCGTGATTTGGCATTGTTTTTCCTAACTCTATTAACCAACTTGGTGGCATACCTCCAATTTTTAATTGTAAATCTTCCAGACCAAGTAAATTATCATTATTAAAAAATTTAATTATTTTTTCAAATCTAGTAGAATCAGAAAAATCATCTGCATCGTGAATGGTGTATATATCAAAATTTTCTTTTTCTAATAACTGCAATCCAGTATTTCTAGAATAATAAGCGCCCATATTTTTATCATTATTAATCAATCTAACTTTGGAGTTAGATAAGTATTTTTCTATTTTGTTTAAAGAATTATCTGTTGAACAGTCGTTAATTATACATAATTCAAAATTTTTAAAGGTTTGATTTAGTATGCTATCAATTGCTCTTTCAACATATAGTTCATCATTATACAATGGCATAATAACTAATAATTTTTTCACAATAATTCCTTAATTAAAAAATGGGCCTAGAATAATACCAGACCCATTTCCTAAGATTAAACTACTTTTTCTTAGCAGCCTTTTTCTTTGGTGCGCTTTTGACAGGCACAATCTTGCCAAGAGCATCTGAAATTGCTCCTGTGTTTGGCAGTACGCCAAATGCCTTGTCATTAGGATTAAGCGCTCTTAATGCAACAGGCGCTAAAGCAGCAACTAGTGCAGCCCATAGATCCTTTGGATCTGTTACGCCAGCCATGTAAAGTGCAATTACTGAACCAAGGACAGATCGTCCGTATGATGCAAGCATTGCCTTTGTCTTATCGTTTAATAGGTTATTCATTATTCCTCCTAGGATATAACTTTTGTTATTGTTGTAAAACCAATCCATAAACCAATAATTCCTGCGATTCCCGCAAAAACTGGTGGTGCTGGGACTGGTAATTTGAATGCAGCAAATACAACACCACATCCAAAACCTGTAATAGTTGATAATAAAATGTCTCTCATATTATCTTTTTTCTTGACCCATCTCTGGTAAAAGGGCTAAAAGTTTTTCGGAATAGTTATTCAAACCTTTTACCCTTAATTCATCTGAAACTTCTTTAATGGTTTGCTGTGACCTTTCAATATACTCAAAAGCCCAATCTCTTGAGTCAGATAGAAACTTTATAAAGTTTTCTTTATGTATTGTGTCGTCAGACATACTGATGCCGTTATCTATTTGAGAGTTTAACTCTTCAAGTGCCCTGGTTTTTATAAAAAGTTCAGCCAACAATAGGTTAGACTTTTTTAGTTTATCAAAGGTAGCCCAATAGGATAGCCCAAAGGAAAAAGACAGGGTAGCAAAAAATATCAAAAACATCATTTCCATAATATCTATTGTACTCTATCCCTAATGACGTGAGTTGTCCAATAGTATAAACACTTATCGCAACAAGGTTTGTTATATTCACTCTGAGTATCTTTATAAAACTCTGCATAATAAATATAATCTTTACGATAAAGGTTGGCTCTATGGGTAATATTGACACGATTTACATGAGATGCCTTACTCCAGACTGGCTTATCAGTACCCCACAGATGCCCAGAAACGGCCTTCAGAGCCTCTATGTTGGCCTCATTCTTGTCTGTCTTAATACCTCTAAGGCTAGCCTCTTTAATCATGGCTCTTGTATACGTTAGTAATGATTTTTCAGCATTCTTCCACATCAGTACCGCTGGGTGATTACGCCATGCACCTGAAGAGGATTGACCAGATAAAACCTTAAGTATCTGATAAGACTCTAGTATTTGTTTATTTAAACGCTTATTATCAAGAGTCTCAGCGCATTGATCAAAATCTTTGTATGGTAAAAAGGTTTGCACTATTCTTCTTCTTCAATGTCAAATAAATCTAAGTCTGATAATTGACTAAGCCTTGAAGCAAAGAATAAATTAATTGCAATAAAAATAGATATTGCTGACAGTATTAATATAATTATTTTCTTTTTCATTTTGTTACTGTTACTCCACATCTTAGACAGGCTGAATAACTTTTACCAGTAAATGGACAAGAGCCAGCGTCAACAAGGTTATGTGATTTAATTTTACAAATAAAAAACAATCCAATCTGTTTTATCATTTTACTGCCTCTCTGGTTACTAACACAATTGCTCCATTTATTTCTAAAGCCTTTTTTATTTGAACAACATACTTTAGTGCTTCTATTTTTTCATCATGTAACATTTTTAGAAATTTATACTCATCTAATTTTACTGTAAGGAAGTGCTCATTGTCAATAATCTCTATGCCAAACCCTTTAGGCGGTGTAATTGAGTGTACGGCCCTACGCATTTCATTCGTATACATCACTTTCTACCCCATTGAATTTTATTCCAACCACGTTCATGTGCGTAGTAAATAAATACTTTAACTACTGTTTCCCAAAATGCAATTGTTATAGATAGTGAAGCATTCTTTGTTATAACATAAGCAACAACAACAGAAGAAAGCGTTCCCCATATGCGATAACTTAATGCCTTTACAAAAGATCTAGATTTAGTTACTTTCATTATCTATATCTTCTTCAAACATATTTCTAACAAATCTATCTTCTGCATCTGCAATACCTTGACCAAAATTAGATACCCAGTTCTTTACGTTTTTCAGTAGCCGAAATAGCATGAATGTCTGCCCCCAAATCTACTTGCTCAATTTTGTATCCTACGTCACGACCATAAACAATGTTTGTAATGTTTGGAAGTCTAAGTACCATTGATTCATCCATAAACTTATCCTTAGCAATATATTCTTTTACCTGATCAAACTTAAGTGGATCTTTTTCACTTGTATTGTATGTATTTCGGACTCCAAGCAATACTTGATTAGTTCGCTTACCCGCTTCTTTATATAAAGCGTGATGCCCCTCATGCCATGGTTGATAACGACCAAGCATAAGTGTTGTTGGTGCAGACCAATCATGTAGTTTAAACAAAGAAATAATTAAACTTGCTTTTTCGTATGAATTTTTTTCATGATCAGAAAACATAAAGTCAAATTCTTTTGGTGCTACAAACATCTTATTTGTATCTTTAAATCTGCCTTCTTTAATTGTATCCATAAAAATTAGAATATCTGGTTTACCAAATGCTTCCCTTGTCGCATCTGTTGGGCAAACAAAATCTACAATAACTGGAGCAACTCCTTGATTAACAATAAGTCTTGCCATAGCCCCCATACGTCTTGCCTGCTCTATGCGATCTTCAAGGGTAAATCCAAGATCAGAATTAACTGTAGCACGTACCTCATCTGCATTAAGATGAATAGCATTGATCCGCTCTTTAAGGGCTTTTGCTAGTTCTGTCTTACCAGAGCCAGGTAGTCCAATTATTTGTATAATCATTTTTTCTCCATAACCATTATATAGCATATCCAAAGAGGTTGGCTACTTCTCCAACATTTTTTACTACATCGTTTATCTGACTACTGCTTAATTCTTTTTTCCATCTATCAGTACCGTCAAAAAGTGGTTGTTTTACTTGCCAAGATCTTCTTATTTTGTGATTACTAATGTTATTTTTATAGTATTTATCTTTTCCATCAGTATCTTTAGGATTTTCTACTCCATACCAGTTTGGAGCATGCTTATAATATTCTAACATATTTTCATCAAAATCTATATCTATATACTTACAAATATCAATAAAAGTATTTTCAAAGTTATTAACAATATCTTCATATTTAACTAAATGACCAAATGAATAAAACCTTTTTATGTAATCAAAATCTTTTTTAAGCCTATTAATTGATTTATTCCAGTCTTCAAATCTGTTATAAAGTGATGATGCTATATCTCTTGGGTCTCTTATATTTAATATAAACTTAGCATTTGGATATTCTTTTTTTATTTTATCTAAAACATATATATGATTTGGCGTTTTTTCTATAATCATAGTTTCTTTATTTGAATAGTTATTAAAAATAAAATTATTAATATCATATGATTCATCAAGGAACATCTTTGTTTCAATTGGAATTAATAATAAATTTTTATGTGCACCCAAAACAGTTGCTGTTAATGTAGTTCCAGAATGACCACAGCCAGAGATAGAAATTAAATTTAAGTTATTTAATAATTTATTTTCCATACTCTATTCCATTGTTAAGGCTTGCCAAGTAATTGACCAGTCTTGTTTTGTTTTATGTTTGTTAAATTCTCTTGAAACTTCTCCACCCTCTAAATAAACTCCACCCCAGACACCCCATTCTTTTCCAGATATGCCATTTGCAAAGCATACTTTTTTTACTGGACATTGTTTGCAAAGTGCATCAACACTTTTTCTAGATTTTTCATGATCTTCATATTTATCAAAAAATGAATTGTTTTCCATTCCCAAACACAAGGCTTCGTCTTTCCACAAATGTTGCTTCAAGATTAATCCTTATACTTATTTGGTATATCCCAACCATTACGACCAGGCTTATAAATTCTATGTAAATACCATTTATCTTTTATTCTAATACCCATAGGAGATGTTTTTGCAACGTCTGATTCTTTTAGATCAATGACATCCCAACCATTCCATAACAAATTTTTATTTTTATTTATAATTTTTTCCATTGTATTTAAACTTCTAATAATCATTCTATTCTCCTAATACCTAAAAAGACCAACATCAATGTTGTTGGCTTCTGCAATTAAAACTAATTTTGATTTTGATTCTTTTGGACGACTTAAAAAAACAAAATAATTAATTTGATTTATATTTTCGCTTAACCATATTGGTGCAGCATTATAAAATTTAATCTTCTTGCCTCTTGCTTTCATTCCTCGTTCTGATAAATTAGAAAATTCTGAAACAAAGTGATTTATTCTTGATGGACCAGCAGAATAGATAATAAAATCATTATCTCCATCTTTCATACCAGATAACGCAACGCTCATAGCACGAAGGAATACGTTATAGTCGTTAAATTCCTTTGTTCCCTGTACTGCTACTATCATTTGGTCCTACCCCTTGTTTTAAGTCATCAAGTATTGATAACATCTTATCTAATTCTTTTGTTGACATATTTTCAATATCTAATGGTTGTATTGTCTCTTCATCTACCCTGCCATTTATGGCATTTGCAGTATAAAAAACATTATTTAATATCCAGTATGCACTTCCGTCTGCTATTACGACCCTTAGCATATTTTTTTGAATATGTCTTTGAGATTGCGTTATAACTTTAGGCTTATCAAACCTTTGCTTTGGAACAATATCTTTAACCATTTCATAGATAGAACTTTGTCTATACTTATTTTTGTTTAAAAATGCCATTCTTTTTTTGTTTGATATTTTAATTATAGACCAATAAGACAGCAATGTCAAGCCTATAACTAATAAATATTCCATATTATTTAGTTTTTTTAACTGGTTCTTGGCTTAAACTTAAAACCATAGAGTTAAGTTTATTAACCTCAAGTTGTAGTTTTAATAACTCTAATTCTACGTCAGATAGTTTTTGTTTATAAAATCCTACTAACTGAATTAGTTCATTTTTTTCTAAATTTTCCATTACCCCCTACTTTCTTAGATCAAAGGCAGTTCCATGCCACATTTTTTCTAGTTTTTTCTTTTCTCTTTCTACAATTGCACGGCTCCATGAAAACCCTGCATCTCCACCCCAAGCATCCCACATAATTCTTCCATTGGAGGGAAACTCTGGACCATCATAAAAACCTTTGCCTTTTTTATCTACTTCATGACGTGAGAAAAAAGAATACATTCTTTTAACAGTACTAAGAGACATTGCTGATCCATTTACAATATCAGTTGCACGACCCCAACCTACTGGAGTTCCTGCTCCCTTGGCTTTGCCATCTGCTTTCCATTTTAAAGCACGACGAGCAGCAGCCTTCATACCAGATGTAGGAGTGTATGTATCAGCCATTTTTCTTATCTTTTTTTTGTTGTTTAATAGCACGTTTTTCTTTAAGAGTCATCTTTGGCTCTTTCTTTTTATTAGCATTACCTTTTTGTTCTTTATTTGCCATTGCTAGCCCCCTTTTTTATTTTTGGATACGGACCAAGATCCGCTTTAATACTACCGTCTTTTCTTAAACGAACTATTCTTCCATTTTTTATTTGTAATGGATTAAACGCATAGTTTTTAAAAAAAGATCCTGAAGATTTTTTAGACATTATTTTTTAAACGGATTTAAATCAAATATAGATCCGCTCCAGCCCTCTGCTTGTTTGTTAATTGTATTAGACTCAGGAAAAAGGTTTACCACTCTTTTTGGTTTTTCTACGCTTTTTGCAAAGTCTTCAAACAATGATTTCTTTGTTGACCTTGAATGTCCTTTTGGAAATAAATCTAAGTCAAATGGTTTTCTTGGGAATCTTCCACGCAGCCCAGCCATAAATGCATTTACTCTGCCCATTGCCCATTGTTCTGCGCTAGAAACACTGCCACGTACTGATGAGGGATTAGTTCTATACGCTCCAATTCCACGATTATATACCTGTCTTAATGCTCCTACTGTAATTCTACTGTCGCCTTCTTTATTTTTATTATATGCATCTGCCAATTCTTGTAGTCTTGCTGAAGAAACCTTTTCCATCTCATTATCCATTTCATACATTTTTTCATTATCAATTGGTTCAGAAGAAACTCTTAAGGATTTAACTGGTTTTGCAACACGTCTATCTGTCTTTGTTCTTTTGCCTTTTTCATCTGTTGCATAAACTCTTATAACTGCTACAGGATTATCTGCGGATGCTTCTACTTTTTCATTAGTACCTGCAATGTTTACAGTTCCAGAATGTTCAACTCTTTCTACAACTCCGTGTGCAGATTCTGTTTTATCTGGTGGTTTTGGAACTCCAAATGTTACATGATCTCCAACAGAAACTGATTTTGCTTTTTCCATATCATCTTCCATATCATATGTTTTTTCAACAGGAACACAATTAGGAACCATGCGTCCACCTTTATTTTTCATTCCTTGTTGTTCATATCCAACCCAACACTTTTTTGTCATATTGTCCCATTTATCTTCATCTTGATTATCTGAGTGATAAGATTTTCCTACTTGAGTATCATTCATTGTCATGGCAACTTCTGAATTTATAGCACTATTATTTTGAAGATCTGGAATAAATAATGGTTTAATTTTTGTTATCATAGAAGCATTTACACCAATTAAATTTTCAGTTTCATCCCATCCATAACCTTCTTCAAACTCAAGAATACGAACTAAAACTACTGGTTCTTCTGTTGAGGCTTTTAAAGAATAATCAGAATACTCTATTCCAAACATACCATCTGTCATTACATATTGAATAATTCCAACATAAACTTCATCTTCACCAGATGCAATAACAAAATCACCTTCTTTTGGCATTGATTTTTCTATAATAGAAATAAATTTTTGTGCAGTACTAGCATAAATAGCACGAGCCTGTGCTGCTGCTTTAGCCTTTGTTGGATGACATCCATGAACTGTTCCATCTGCACTTACTGTTGGATATCCATCGCATCCATAAGAGCCTTTTGCTCCTGCACGGTATCCCCCCGTTGGCTTTCCTTTTCCGCCTACTGGCATGTCAAACCTCCTAGTTTATATGTTGATTATATCAGACTTATTTTTTACGAGTTAGGCGTTTAAGTTCTTCTATAGCCCAAACATCTTGCTTGCGTAGTTTTGACATTTCTACAGGATCAAAAGACTTATTTGTTATTGTCACTACTGGCTCTTTTGCCAAGAAGTCTATGTCTACATAGCCTCTTTCCCATAATGAAAGTATTTCAGCATTGACTCTGTTAAGATGGTCATGATAAAGTTCTGGCATTACCTGCTGAATTTTGGAGGTAAATGAATATAGCAGTGACCCATCTTCAGAATCAACACCAGCAACCTCAAGGGCTCCTTCAAGAATTAACTTTTCAATCATTTCGTTTTCGTCTAAAGTCATACTTTTCCCATCTGGATTAAAGATCCTTTTGAATAATTTCTTCATATTGTCCTCTTTCAGCAAAAGATAAAAACTCTTGTAATTTTTCTTTTGTTTGCATTCCAATCAACCTTGTTATTTCTTTACCTTGACTAATAATTATAAAAGTTGGCAAAGATTGAATCTTAAATCTTTGAACCAATTCTTGTTCTATATCTGCATCAATCATATGAAATTTTAATCCAGTTTTATCTCTATTTATTTCTTGTACTATTGGTTTAATATTTTTACATGGTTGGCACCAATCTGCTGTAAAATAAAAAAGATTTACGGATGTTAATATATTTTTATCTATGATGTCTCTTCTTTCTTTTTCTGAAATTTTTTTTAAATTTAAATATAAGCCATACTCAAATTCTTCTTCTTTTCTTTTTTTCATTCTTGGACAATAAATTCTAGTTTGTCTCATACATTCTAAATGTATTGGATGAATATCAGAAAAAACAAAAGATTCACCATTTTTTATTTGATCACTTTTTGGATTTTTCCACTTAACAACTTCTTCATTATTATTTATTTTTATTCCGCAATATGAGCATAAATCTTTATAATAAATAATATCTTCATTTTCTTGTATTATTTTTAAAAATCTTTCTTGATCGTTTTTTGCTCCAGACTGCCATGGAATTGGAACCTTTGCAGAAAGTTTATGTCTTTTACGGTTTATTGGTAAAACTTTTGCAAATGGTCTTGGCAGCCCAGTAAAATTTTTATGTTCTTCATGCCACTCAATGTTTCCAAAAACCTTATCAATCATTTTATTTTCCAGATTTTATTCTGGCTTTTTTTAATACATCAAAATCTTTGATTTTTGTATCGCCAAGATATCCCCAGGCATATCCGTCATTAATCATTTTATTATTAACTGATTCTGATTCTCCATTAACATATACCCAACCAAGAATACGACCATACTTTTCTGATGAATCCATTTTTTCTGTACGAATAACTACAGACTTAGCATCTTTAAGTTGTTTTTTTAAATATTCTTTAGCCTCAACACCTAAAGCCTTTTCAGCCTTATTGGTTGTACGTGATTCTGGTGTATCAATACCAGCAAGGCGAACACGGGATGAAAATAAAATATCAAACCCTAAGTCAATAATTACGTCAATGGTGTCTCCATCAACAACGTTATTTACTTCTTTTACAAAATATTCATACATATTATTTTTCCTTTAGTTTTTCTCGTTCGTCAACTATGTTGTGAGCAAAAAGCATTAAATTTGCATACCCAGAAGGTTTTGATATAACTTTATTATAATGATGTCCACAAAAATAAAGTGACCCATTTTTTCCTTCTGCTTTTATAAAGGCCTGTGATAAACATAAATCACAACGATCTAAACCACTAATTTTCCAGTTTTTTTCTGTAAAACTTGGATGTTCTTGAACAATGTTAGTCATAGTATGATTATACATCTACTTTCTGTTGTCTGTGGAATAAAAACCCGAACCGTTAAAAATTGCACTAGGAACACTCCAAAGCCTTTGCATAGACTGATTACAACACACTGGAAGTCTTTCTTCATCAAATTTTTTTTCAAACTCAATTTGTGAAGAACAGATAGAGCATTTGTAGTCATATCTAGGCATAAACTCTCCTTTAAGTTGTACTATTAGTATATCAAATAATAGGCAGTTTTACAACATGCCCAGGTTGTTATTTTTATTTTATTTTAATTACTTTTGGCTTTTTTTCTTCAGGAACAACACGGTCAATACTTATGTTAAGCATACCGTCCTTAAGGTCTGCGCCAGTGACCTCCATATATTCACCAAGAGCAAATGATCGTACAAATTTACGACCAGCAATTCCTTTGTGAACAACTTCAGCATCTGTAACTTCTGTAATTTCACCCTTAATCACAAGAGTTCCATTGTCTACTGAAACATCAATATCATCTTTTGTAAACCCTGCAATTGCAATTGATAAACGATATGTGTCTTCGTCTAGTTTAAGAAGATCATATGGAGGATATGATTGTGAATTTACTTTATGTGCTGTATTTAAACGGCCTAACTCTCTGTTAAAGCCAATAAAAAAAGGATCATTGAATAGATCCATTGCGAACTGTGTTACCATTTTATTCCCCTTTCAAGCGAATAAGTTAATATACCCCCCTAATGGGCAGGTATACAACTATTATATCAGAATTTTGTAGCCCTACAGAGAATTGAACTCTGCTCACCAAGATGAAAGCCTGGTATCCTGACCACTAGAAGATAGGGCCTTGGAGCGGAAGACGAGATTTGAACTCGCAACATCTACCTTGGCAAGGTAGTACTCTACCATTGAGTTACTTCCGCAACAACTTTAGTTAAGAACCCATCTTCCTAACATAGAAAGAATAAGACTTATTTGCTCTCTTATTTTTGTTTTAGACTCTTCAACTATTTGTGCTAAAACTTGTTCATTTGTTTTGCGCTCAGTAAATGATGTAACTTCTTCATTTAATGTAGTTAAAATGTTACTTACTTTTTTTGAACAAACTGTTGATGACTCTTCGCAAGTAAATTGTTTAGTGCTTGTAGATACCTGTGCGCTTGTGTTTTGAGCAGGAGCAACCTCAGTCATTTGAAATGATCCATTTGTATTTGTGAGGTCTTGAACTCCAAACTCATAATTTCTTACTGAGCGTGATACTGAAACTTCAGTTTCAATCGCAGATGTGTTTGAAGCAGATTCAGTAACTGTTTGGCTTTGAGTTGTATTTGATTCGGCAACTTGGAAGACATTACGGTTATCTTTATATGTCACATTTGGTCCATGAATACCTGCAACATTGCCATTTTGATCTGAAGTTGATTGTTGAACTATTAAACAACCTGCAGGGCAGCCCATATATTCATGCCCCATAGTTCTATTGTTGCCACCAAAGTATGCAACACTTCCCACGATCACACCATGAACAACTCCTGTTTCAGGATTTACTACCGCAAAACCACCAACTGCAGATTGTGCTTGTGTTGGAGGTGTTGTGCCAGAGGTGCCGTCACCATAATGATAAATTGTTTCGCTTGCGCTAGCAAGATTTATTGTAAAACTTGACATTGTTATTGCTAACAAAAAAATGCTCAATATTTTTTTCATTTTACCCCTTAGTTAGTTATTATTTTTATTACTACTTGACAAGGGTCTCCGCCCTTTTCCCACTCTTGTGCTTCTTCTTCACTCATATACGGATCTCCGTCATGAGTATTACAGAACGGGTTTGTTATCCATTTCTGTTCAATTCCATTTTCAAGCCAAATCTCAAACTTTTTATCTTTTGATTTTTTGTATTTAATTTTTTTTAATATTTTATTTAAATTTTTCATATATAAATAATAACATATTCTAATCTAAAAGTCAAGTTTTATTTTTAGGAAGTTGATGATCTATAAACTTATTTTCTTCAATATCTTTGCCAGAATAATATAATCTATCACTTTTTCCATTATTTTTATTGTTTATTTCTCTTTGTTTATTATGTTTATTAACTATCCTTATTTCTTCTTCTACGACTTCTTTATTAAATACATCATATGCATTTTTTAATTCAAAAGAATCACAAAAATATCTTGGGATTGGCAATAAACCTACTAATGGTGTATCTTTTTCTATTATAATATTTGTATTTGAAAGATTTATTTTTATGTTTAACGTAAATGAAAATCTAAGATTATCTGATTCTACAACGCCAGTCATTGGACTTAAGCCAGCGAGTGGAAAATTAGGTGGAGCAATTGTCATTAAATTTATTCCTGGAGGAGTTTTTAACGTTAATGGAAAATGAATTGTTAAAATACCATGACCAAACTCTGAAGACGGATGTATAAAATTAATGTTTTTATATTTTTTAAAATCTTCTGTATAAGAAATTGTTAAACCATCTGTGTGATTGCTACCATTCCATAAAAGTTTGATTGTGTATGGTAAACTAAAAATAAATCCTTGCATATTTCCAATTGCTAATGGCAAGCATTTGTAAAAATGTGCATTAAACCAATCTCTTTTGTTATTTGTATTTAGTGGTTTTAAAAATAAACCTATATCCTTTAAATTGAATGGCTCCAAGCCATTTGCAGGAATTATTGGAAAAAATGCAATAGTTTTATCTGGAACAACAACTCCATCACCTTGATTAATTATCATTATTTTCCTTTGTTTTTATCACACTTAATAGTTGTTATATAAAAATTATACATCATTGGCTTCCCATTGTCAAATAATCATCTAATAATGTTGTTATTGTACTTTTTTTCCCACAAAAAAATATCATTTTTATCATTTAACAATGGTTGTCCCTTAATGTTTAAACTAGTATTAAGTAAAACAGGAATTCCAGTTATTTTATAAAATTTTTCAAGAACGGTCCAAAGCCCTAAGTGTTGATCTTTATTTACAGTTTGAACTCTAGATGTTCCGTCAGCATGGACAACGGATGGTATTTTTTCTGGCTGTAAACATTTTACTGTATATTGCATATACGGAGAATTAAAATTCATATCAAACCATTTATTTGCATATTCTTCCATGACTACAGGGGCAAATGGCCTAAATATTTCTCTTTCTTTAATTAAATTAACTTTATTTTTTATATTTGGGTCTCTTGGATCAGCAAGAATGCTTCTATTTCCTAATGCTCTTGGTCCATATTCTGCTCTTCCAGTTGCCACTGCTACTATTCCATTTTTTAATATACCGTCAATTATTTTATCAACTGGATATTCTCCGCCTAAATCGTGACCTAGGTACGGATCTTTCCATTCAATATGTTTTCCATACAGGGCTGCTGCTGCTCCCAAAGAACTTCCAGCATCTCCTGGGTTGGGCATAATCCAAACATCACTAAATATATTCCATAACAATGTATTGGCAGAAGAGTTTAAAGCGCAACCACCCATAAATACAAGATTCTCTTTGCCAGTTAGGTTATAAGCCATACACATAAAATCATTTAGCCTTTGTTCGTAAACAACCTGAACTGCAGCAGCAATATCAAACCTATCTTGTTCAGTTATTTGCATTCCCCAGTCATTAATTCCTTTGTGAAAATTATATTTTTGTTTATTATATTTTGGAAAGTACTTATCTACCTGTTTATAATATCTTGTCCAGTCTCCATAGGCTGCCATGCCCATCATAATATATTCTTCCTGGTTAGGCATAAGTCCAATTAGTTGTGTAAAAGCAGAATAAAATAATCCAAAACTAACTGGATAGTTTTGTTTATACCTAAGTTTAATTTTTTCACTTTCGCCAACCCAAATTGTTGAAGTGTTATATTCTCCTATTGCGTCAATAACTACAATTGCTGCATCATCAAACTTGCTTGTAAAGTACCCAGCACAGGCATGAGAGTAATGATGCTTAAATGATTTTCTTGGAATGTTATCTATTTTAAATTTTGGAAGCCAGTCTCCTGAGCCACCACTAAAAAAAAGTCTTGATTTTTTTAATAATGGTTTTTCGTAATATGCAACATAGTCTGGTTTACCATATTGCAATGCATCCTGGATTAGATTATCATTAACGTACCAATCATTTTTCTTTTTGCTATATCTTTCTGCATGTCCTGCAAATAGTATCTTTCCATTTTTAATTAATGAGATTGATGCATCGTGAGAGGTTTCATTAATACCAAGAATAATCATTTATTTTTTTCTAAATATTTATTATAAATAAAATTTGACCAATACAAATGTATTCCATTTCCTCTATGCTTATTATCTCTTGCTATATCAAAAAATAAATTATCATGTTTTTGTTTTAATAAAAATAAATCATTATCTAACGTTTTTTTTTCTATATAATAAAATGTTTCAAAATTATATTCTTTAAAAGTATCATTTGTTGATTTAATAAAAATTTTTTTATTTCTATTAAAATGATAATTGTCATACAAGTTCCATGTAAAAGATAATAATTGTATATTATTTGTTTTACAATATTGTTCAAGCATAAAATAATAATTATAGATTGTTAATCTATTTATGTAATAATTTTCATAAAAATTATTATATGATTTTATTTTATAAGTCATATCATTTTTTTCAAAATCAAAAAATCTTGAATGACATGGTAAATTAATAAAAATTGTATCTGGATTTCCAAATTTTTTACAATATTTAAAAATGTTTAAAATAGAGTTAATAATATTATTTCCATTTAAACCAATATTAAAATATCCAGAAGAACTTTCTATTTTATTTATTTCATTATAAACTTTATAAGCCCAGATTTCTTCTTTTTTTAAACCAATTCCATAGGTATTAGAGCATCCAGAAAAAAGCACATGCTTGCCTTTATGATTTGTTAGGAATTCATCACAACGGTAGTTATTAGAGTTTACCTTGTAGTCTGAGCCATCTCTTATTGGTACTTCTCTTATGTCAAGTTCTTCAGAAAATCCTTGTATTGAGTGCCACCAATTAAAATTATCAGTAGACATACTTTCTTTTTCTTTCTTGTTTTTTTATTTTTTTAATATAAAAATATTTTTTAATTTTATATATAATACTTTTCATATACTTACTACATCAATTGGACCCATACAGGTGGGGCTAAATTTTATTGCTGCACTAATTGCTCCAACAACGCGATTGCGTGGATTTTTAGATTTTTCTGTAGCAGATAAATATCCATAAGCATATTCTGCTCCTGAACCCATTGCTAAATAATCTAAATTATATTTTGATAATGACATATCAATAGCATTATGTTCATATATTTGACCTTTGATGCAAATAATAAGACCTAAATCTCCTTCTTTGGTTGTATCTACCCACCAATCTTCATAAAAATTTCTAAGTTGTTTAATAAATTTAGTTTGCATAAACTTATCTAAATCTTTTATATCTGGAACATAAGGATTAAAATTATAACGAATGCGCTCACCATCTAAAGATCCAGCATATCCAATTAAATATGGACCAAGTTTCCAAACTTTTGGAGATGTTAGTGGAAGAATTGTATTATCATCTGAGGCACCACGATCACCAGCCATATATATTTTATTGGTTAATTGATCACGCACAACGGCAAGTACGGTCATAAGATCCCCCTTTATACTATAAAATTAAGTATATCATAAAAATTAAATAAACTAATTACGCTTATTAATAGTATTTTTCTATAAAAATGTCTTGTTTTTTTAAATTTAAAAGAATTTCATCATATTTTTTGTTAAAATTTTTCCATTCTTTAATATTATCTTTCCAAACTCCAATAGAAACTTTATTAATATTTATTTCATTATTTAAAAAACTTTGACATTTTGTTTCATTTTCTATATTCAAAAAATTTAAAATTTTTAAAAAAGAATTTTGTTTATCATTTATAGCAAGATCTTCAAATCTTAAAGATAAATATTTATTATTATTTGTTATTTTTAATTCATTAAAAGATTTGATAATTCTTTTTTCCCACCAACATAAAAGTTCAATTTCTGTTTGAGGTCTAGAAAATATTTTAAAGCCTCCAGGATATTTTTTAGTATGCAAATATAAAGAGTATGCTGTATCTCTACCATCTCTTATTAAATTTATAAATTTTGCATCTAAAAAAATATTGCTAATTCTTGATATATTTATTACGTTATTAGGAGTGGAATCTCCTAAGTATGTTGCATTTTTTTTAAATTCAATTTGATTTTTAAAAAAATTAAGGTGTTGTTTTTTTACTTGTTCATTAGTAATTTTTTTATTGTCAAATAAATCTAATAATCCATTTTCTTTTGTTAAGATTTTTATTTCATCTGGAACACTTGAATAAAATTTTGAATGTTTACCTAATAATTCTAAGGTTATTGTTGTTCCACTTCTTGGACTTCCTCCAATAAAAATTGGAATCACTTTATTTAATAGTTTGACCGCATGCTGAGCATGTTTTAGACTTAGCAGCACTCTTTTTAGCAGTAGTTGCAGGAGCAGAGCCAAACTTCGGTCTGCCAAACCCTACAATTGAAACCATAATTCCTTTTTTGTTTTTTTTAAAGGCACGAAGTTTTTTACAAACCTCTCCACCATTACGTTGACTACCCTTTGGATCTCCTGAAGTATTTCCTTCAATACACCAGACTGTTCCATCTCCATTGTCTGCTACTACTATTGCTACGTGACTAATTCTGTCTACCCCGTCAGATGGAAAATCAAAGTATGCAATATCTCCTGGCTCTGGATCTGCTAAGTCACCGTCAATCCATGAGTTTGCTTTTTTAAATGCTTGTGCGCCACCAGGAGTGTAAACAGTATTTGGAATTTTTACTCCTGCTTCATTAGCACACCAATTTACAAATGAACCACACCATGGTTGAAAATCTGCTTTAGTAAACTTACCATACTTGGTTTCATTGTCTTTAGGACCTTCAACAGTTCCTACTTCTGCAGTAGCAACTTCAATAAGACGGGCTGCTGTACCTTGCTCCGCCATTATTTATCCCAATTTGCATCAACAGGTTGTTCCTCTGGCATTGCGCCATCAGGCTTGTTTAATCTCCGTGCTTTTGCTTCATCAATTTCTGATTCAAGTTTTTTATCTGCTAATGTATTTTTAGAATCCATTTCTTTGTTAGACAACTGTGCATCCATAATATCTTTTGCACCAGACTGACCAATTAAAATACCTGCAAGTGTTCCAGTAATAAATGTTGCTACACTACCAAGAACATTAAAAAACATTTTATCGTTTTCAGATTGACCAGTTAATGGTTGCTCAACAAAAACTAAGGCATATAAAATACCCATTGTTGTAAAAAATAAAATTGCCCCTAAAGTAAGACCTAAAACAAACTTTAATAAACCATCTAGTTCTGCTTGCGTTCTTCTTTTACCCATTATCAGTTTCCTTTACTAAGTCTTTTGTACATACTCCGCTTGCTTCACATGTTGGCGGAATGCACAATTTGTCTTTCCAATTTGCTGGATCTTGGCACTTGTAACGATATTTACTTTCTAAAATACCACAGCCTGAAAGACTTAATACAAGTATACCGCAAAGTAGGGTTGAAATCAATTTTCTCATATTTATATTATACTATACATTAAAGAATGAATTATAGTATTATTAAATAAGATTATTAATCTTCTTTACGAATTCCTATGGTTGCAAACCATATGGCTACTGATACTAGGGTTACATACCCTACTACCGTCTTTGCGCTACCCTCTAAAACCACCCATGCTACAAAGAAGCCCAGGAATGTAAAGTTTTCATTTAGGGCTGCCATGCCCCATTCTTTTAACTTTTTCATTTTATCTCCTTCTTCTAGGTGCAGTAGCAACAATTAATTGACCAGCAATTACTGTTACTACCACAATATCTTCTGCTTTTTCACGTTCTGGAATGGACATATCAGCACCTATGCTAAGCAAGGCTTTACCTAACTCACATTTTTGCTCTTTTGTCAAACCCTCAATTGCTTCATCTGGATTAAAACAAGTAGCAACTGCACCAAACAATGCTGCTGGACTTTCTAATACAAGCAACGCTGAAGCCACCTCTGCAGTAATAACCACAGGGTTACCGCTAGCATCTTCTCTTACTTCTACTGGAATTGTTGGAGGAAGATCACGATATTCAAGTCCCGCTGCTTCTATGTTGGCAGCAGTTACAGGTGCTCCTTCTGCTGATTTTATCAATACATCTGCAACTAAATCTTTTTCTGCTAAAGTAAATTTGCCGTCTTCAGATAAGGCTTCAGATAAATTAACAACTTCTGCAGTTGTTATTTCTCCATCTGCAGAAAGCATTTCTGTAATAAATTCTGCTTCTGCTTCTGTTAATCCGCCCTCTGATAAAGATTCAGATACTTCAGCAGCAATTTCTGCAGACACTTCTCCACCTTCAGCAATTGCTTCCAGTACGGCAGAAATCTCAGATGCATCTAAACTACTATCGCTAATTAAATCAGTAACAACGTCTTGAATATCTTCTACAGAAAGATTTGCACTACTTTCTGATATTTCTTCAATAGATACTTCGCTTTCTTCAAATACAGCCTCTACTTCTTCTGCAGGAGTATCAACAGGATCTGTATCTACTGGATCCGTATCCACAGGATCTGTATCTACTGGCTCTGTATCTACTGGAGTTGTATCTACTGGTTCTGTATCTACGGGGTTTGTGTCAACAGGAGTTGTATCTATTGGAGTTGTATCTATTGGGGAACTATTGCCGCCAGTAGTTAAATTAGAGCCTTGTGGTACGGGTACAGAAATAATAGTCTCAGTATATTGACTTACAGGTCCAGACCAGTTGGCAACTCTAACAGTATAAGTAGCACCTTCTGTTAAACCACTTAACTGAATAGATGCAGGAGCACCATTTGTATTATATGTTCCACCAGCATATGGATTATCCGCATTTGGATCATCTGTTATTACTTGATAGAACCAAGTGTTTGCTGTATATCCTTCAGGTAGGGATGGTGTAATAGTTGCGGTAGTTCCTGCAACGATTGGAGTTGAAATTATTGGGGCAGGGGTTGGAATGTTGTTATTAATTGCAGTAACTAGTTGACTTGATTTAGTATTTAATGTTGACTGAAGAGAGGTTTTTGTTGATACCGCTGAGTTTACGGTGTTGGTTAAAGATGTTGTGTTAATTGCATTTATGTTAGAAGTATTTGTAGTATTTTGAGCAACAACTGGGGTAAGGCTTGAGTTTAATTGTGCAATAGTTGCATTTGCTGCGTCAACTGCTGCCTGAACTGTTGAAGTATTTGGATCTACATAAGGTGTAAAAGCAGGACCTTGACTTATTTGTCCAGCAAATCCAGCACCAGAATTAGTGTCTGTAATATTAATTACTGCGCCACCAGTTGTTTGTCTGTAATTAAATCTTGCTTGGTTTGGAATTGGTCCATTAGCAGTTACATCTGCAATCCATGCACCATTACTTGGGTTTACATCAGCATTAAATCTTACTTGAACCATTTGCGTTGAAGCATCCCGTTGTGGATAAGGTCTAAGATCCCAGGCAATGTCTAAACTTGTACCAGTTGTTGCATAAGTAATACCTGTTCCTGTGCTCCAGGTTGTCCAGTCCCATCCTGCTATAGATACAGATGGAGCATTTGGAGTTGAATAATAATTTGCCCCTTCATTTACACCAAAAGTTATGGTTGCATTAGATCCAACAAATACATTGTTATATACAGTTCCGCCCATTTGCATACCAAATGGAAGGTTCATTTTAACGCCAGCGTCGTCTACTCCCGCCAAAACATTTGTACTGGTTCCAATAGTTGCTTGTAAGTTGTTGACTGCTGTTTGAGCATTATCAATTGCAATATTGGCTTGAGTTAATTCAGTCTGAGCGGTTGCTTGTGCTGTAGATGCTTCTGTTTTTGCTGCAACGGCTTCAGATATTGCTGTTTGAGCCTCTGTTATTTGTGTTGTTATATTATTTATGGCGGTAGTTGCAACAGTTACTGTAGCCTTTGCATCTTGAACTACCTGAGAACTTTGATCTATTGGAGTAATAGATAAATCAATATTATTAATAGTATTAATAGCAGTTTGAACATTATTTATTTCTGTATTAGCCAAAGATATTTTTGATGCTATTTCTGCCGTTACAGATTGGGCTTGGGAATATTCGGTTTGTGCTTGTCCTACCTCTACCAAAGCACTATCAGTGGCTGCAATAGCCTCTTGAACCTCTGTAGTGGCTATTCCAAGGGCTGTATTAACTGCTTGTTGTGCTGGACTTACAATAACCTGTTCTTGATTTTCTGTAGCCCCAGCATGATCTGGTGCCATTATTCCAAAAATTGTGACACATAAACCCACCCCAAAGGCTATTATAAGTTTACGTTTAAGGTTTATCAATTAGGGGCTAACTCCAATGTGTAATTATATTATGAATTATATCATTTTTTAATTATAAAAAAAGAGGGTAGAAATTAATCTACCCTCTAATTTAAATTAAGTTATTACTTAATTTTTAACTTCTTCATGATCTTAGCGATAAGAGCATTTAAAGCCACGATTTTTGCATTTAATGCATCAAGTTGTGTTAATAATGCTGCATTTGCAGTAGCATTTGCATCTAATACATTTGCTGTTGTTGATAATGCAACCTTTTGTGCTGATAAAGCAAGTCCAGTAGCAGTACCAGTTGTACCTGTAACTGTAAATGGACCAGCAGATAATGGAGCATATAGATTCCATGTTGCAACTCCACCAACAAATGTTGGAGTCTTAGATCCAACCAATGTTGCTCCACCTAGTTGAGTAGATGAAATTAGGTCTGCTAACAATAAATCAGTATATGAAGCGCCACTTGCAGCAATATCTGAGATTGGCTTACCTGAAGCATCTACTGCTTTCAAAGTAAGTTGAACCTTTTCTCCATTGATATAAGATTTTTTATCAAATGATAAAGTAACAGATGATGCCACAGAACTTCCAATTGTAACAACTGTACTTGTTGAAACTGTGGGAGTTGTTGTTGCATTAGCAAATGTAATTGCAACGTCTCCAGTAGCAACTCCATTAATAGCAAAATATGCTACTCCTCCAGTTGTTGTTGTTGAGGCAGAAACTGTTGCTACAGATGTAGATGCTGATGTAGCATAAACTGTAGTTCCGTTAGATACTGGATTATTATTTGCATCTTTTACGGCAATTGCAACACCATAAGATGTTGAAGATCCATCAGTTCCGTTAGATCCAACACGGTAGACTGAAAAACCTTTTGTTGCAACATAAGTTGCAGCATCTCCAGCAAAAATAACTGTTTTAGTTGCTAAAACTGTAGAACCACTTGAAATTGTAATTGTTGATGTTCCTGATGTTCCATCTCCAAATACGTTTACAAAATATTGTCCAGCAGTTCCTGTAACAGCACGACCTTGTGAGGCTGCACTAGCCTGTGTTGTACCAAGACCAATCATTCCTGGACCAGCAACAGTAACTGTTAATGTTCCATTTGAAATAACATTATTGTTTCCATCTTTTGGCGCTACAAGAATATTAGCAACTGCATTTGCTGCTGCTGACTGTGCAGTTTTTGGAGCAACAATTGATACAGAATTAGTTGTTGCATCTGGTGCAGCAACCCCTGCTGCAGAATAAACTGTTGTATATGACGGAGATACTGATAAGGTACCAGAAGTCGTCCATGAAATTGTTTTAATTACTTGTGTTCCTGGAATTCCAGTACCAGCAGTAATTGGAGTAACAGTTACTGTAGATGTACCAGCAGTAGGGCTTGAAATAATAAGAGTTGAAACTCCTGCGCCGACGTTGCTAGTTGTAATCTGATAATAACCATTAACTGGCGTTAACAGGGTAGTGTTTGATCCTGCAGATGCAGATACAATTGAACCTACACCAGACAAAGTAACAGTTGCTACCGTGTTTGTGTCTGTATTAATTGTAAGAGTTGCAAAACCACCAATAACCTGAACACCGTTTGTGGTATCGTACATTGTTGTATTTACAATTGTCGGAGCAGCGTTTGCTGGCGTAGCGACAAGTGTGGTGCTAGTCAAGGCTGCAGCGATGACAATAGCAACTTTCTTAAATGAATTCATTTTTCTCCTTGTTTGTTTGTACTATATGATATTTAACTTATCAAGAAAATCTCTAACATCTTTAGGCATTTCCTTGTTATCTAATTCTACCATAGCCTTCTGTTTCTCTGCAAGTCGTGCAGAGGTAGACCAAGTATGTATCTCAATCTCATGGTTAGAATCTTTAGGTGTATGTGATATTGCTCCAAATACAGCGCCACATACAGCATCTGCTAGGTCCTTAGATTTTTTACGTGGATGATCAACTCTAGTATTTTTCATAATTTTAAGTTCTGACATTTCTTCCAGTAACAAAGGAATTCTTGGTATTGCAACTCTCTCTTCATATATCATCATTGCTAAATCTTCGTAGTGTTTTTTTGCAACAGAAACGGTATCAGTCTTTATGCCTACCGCTTTTAATTCCTGTTGAATATCAAATGATTGCCAACGGTCAAATGAAACAACTCCAATATTAAATCCTTGTCTGCGTAGATTAATGATCCATTGTTTTACTTCTGACAAATTAACTGGACCTTCTGCTTTTGGTTCCCACCAAGCAACTGCATCAACAATAACCATTGGCGCTACTTGCTGATAATCTTTAATAACTTGAATGTTTACCCACTTGTCTACGTGAGCAATTGCTACAGCACACTTGTCGTGTTTCTGTGCAAGGTCAGCATGAATATAATACATTTTTTCTGGATCAGGTTTAAATGATTCGTCAAACCTTCTAAAGTTATCAACTGGATTTCTTAATGTCATACATTTTTCTAACTTATCTTTTTGTTTAAAAAATGCATCTGATGCAAATGTTGGGGTACATGCAAAACGCATCATGGCATCACCAAGATCTGTGTAAAATGCTAATTTAAAATCATTTATTTTTCTAGTAGGGTTTACATCCCATGTTGTTTTTTTAAGTGCTAAAACTTTTGGAACTTTGTAAGAAATAATTGTGTCTTCTTCCCATGTAATTTCAAATTGATTATTTGGATCATTATGTGGCAGATCTTCGTTCATAATAAAAAGATGTTTTTTTTCAATAGTTTCTTTTTCTGCAATAACATCTTCGTATCTTTTAGAAATAAAGTCACCTTGATAACGAGGAAACGAAAGTAATACTACTTTCCCCAAATCTGGAAAACGAGAGTCTACAGATCCACGGAATGCTTTATAAATATTTTCTGCAGTTTTACCTTGTTCATTACCAGTTTCAACCTCAGATGCAAAACCAGAAATTTCATCAAGAACTGCAAGCAACAAATTTAAACCTTCATGTGATTCTCTTTCTGAATGTCCAGAGTAAACTGTAATTGATTTATCAAACTCAATGTTATCGGCCTTTGCATTGTATTTTCCTGCAAACCATGGTGATTTTTCTATCTTAGTTTTAAATCCTTTAAAGAATACGTTCTTTGCTTGTTGTGCGTTAATGGCTACGTTGATGATATCAATTGCATCCCCGCTTGGTTTTCCATAATATCTGGCAGGATCTTTAAGACATAACAATTTATATACTATATATGCACAGGCTACTGTTGATACAAAGTCTTTTCCAGATCCTTTTCCAAGTTGCAAAATAATTTCATTTTTAGTGTATTTATCAAAATATTGAGCGCCAACAACAGATCCAAATATTTCTTGTAATTCTTCTTTACGATAAATTTGACTCATTGCTTCTACAATTTCATATTGAATTGAAGACAGTTCTGGCTGGCCAAGATAATCAGCAGACTCAACAAATGTTTTTGCGTCTACTGGAATTTCATCAAATTGGTTTTCTTTTAATACTTCTAGAAAATCATTAAACATCTTGGACAATTGTAATTACCTCTCCCTCTTTAGCAATCTGAGAAAGACGTCTCATAATTAAATCACGAACCTCTGGATGGGTTGAGGCAATGTCTCTTAAGATTTCAACAAGAACTTCTTGTCGTCTTTCTATTTCAACCATTTCTTCTGCAAGTTCTTTATTTTCTAAAAGTCCTGCTTTTTGTAACATCTCAATTCTAGATTTTTCAATATCCATTACTAATTTAATTGCTTGAGTTTTTGCACTAAGATTATTAGTCATACTTGATTCATCAATTACTTCATAAGCCTTCGTAATAAGTTTAGTATAGTGTGTATCAGCACCAGCAAGGGCTTCTTTAGCACGAGCACGAATTGCATCATTTGCAGATGCCATAACTTTCCACTCATTAATTAATGAAACAACACGAGTACGTGGAATGTCTAACTCTTTAGAAATTTTTGTGGGATCTTGACCTTTAAGGTATTCTGTAACTACCTTATTAATTTCATCAAGATGTTCAATTAATTCTGTTTCAGTTGACATTTTTTTCCTTTGCTATTTTTAACAAAACTAAATACCCTATTAGATCATCAATATCGTTGTCTCCAGGATAGTCTGTGCCTTTCATAAGACGACTTAGTTTGTCATCAATTCTAACCTTAAGTTGTTCTGCTGGATCTGACTTGCTAAAAATTCTTACAGGATCAAGAGCAGAATCACCATATGCTATATTTTTTTCTATAAGTATTTGCGCTATAGAGTGACATGCTTGCCAAATTGCGTTACCAGATGGTGCCCTAACTGATTGCAGGTAAAGATCATTACACTTAAAATCTTTAACATCTTTGTATACTGGTTTTAGTTTCATTTATGTTCCTCTGTTTGCCATGCAATATAGTTTGGTCCAAAAACTTTTTCTGCTTTTCCTGCTCTATAGTTATAAATTGATTCACTGTGTATTTTTTTTGCATCTTTTCCTGAATAAATGATAAAGTTATCTACATCGTAAGACATAATAGTTTTAAAAATTGAATTTGAAAACGTTACATATCCTGTTTGATATATTGAATAATCTATAACATTCTCATATGTTATATTGTCTATTTTATTAGTATAGTATATGTCTTGAATTTGTTTTAATACGTTTTCTAAAAATATATTTTTTTCAGAAGATGCAAAAATCATTTGAGTAAGTCCAGGATTATCTGGTTCTTTTGATACTGCAAAGTCTAAATCTAAATCAATCCAAGATTTTAAAGGTTTTTTACAAAATATGTCAAGATCTGCATAAAATCCACCATTAACATATAAGCACATATATCTCCAAAGTGTTGATCTTAAAACATTTACAGTATAAGAGTTATAAATTGTAAGCCACTCTTTACCAAAATTATTTAAAACAAAATCTGCTCTTTCTTTTCCAGATACGTATTTATATTCCCAATCTGGATTTTTTTCTTGCCAAGAATTAGCACACTCCAAGGCTAGTGGAGGTAAGTCTTTATATTCTGATTCATATGTTTGCCAAATAATTTTAGGTATCATCGTTTTGATTTTCTAAATCCAAATTTTGCAAGGTATACGTAGATAGTTTCAACACTAGTTCCACACTCCTTAGCAATGTCTTGTGGAGACTTTTTATCCATAACAAACCTTTTACGGAGCCAAGCCTCGCTTGTATACAGTTTAGCAGCCATGGTATTATTTGTCAACTTCTGCTTCAGAGATGTCGTAGTCGTATGCGTTTGAGTCTTCTAAAACCCACTTATCGTAACTTTCAACATCCCATTTATTTGTATTTATAAGTCTTTGTATTACTAGATCTTTCTTGGTTACGAATGATGGTTCTTTTAATCTAATACGGTTATTAGGCTGTACCGCAAAATTTCCATCATCTCTTTGAATAACATGACCACATTTGTGTTGCCCTGGACTTTCTGAATATCCATCATCCAGAATGTTACTTTCTGGATTATGCCAATCCAAAGTAAATAAATATTTTCCACCAATATTATTTTTATTTCTGTCTATGTAAGACATTCTCATGTTACTTAAGTTTTCAAATTTTGTAACTGCTATGTGTGGACTAAAAGAGTTCCAAAGCACAAGGTTGTAGATTGGCTCTTCAGGAACTCCTGGCTTTGTGCAGAATGCATTGATTGGCATTCTCCACCAAATTCCTCCATCTTCCATTAAGAAATGAAATAAAGGGCTTCTACTTTTAATACTAGACACACCAAAAATTACACATGGAAAATATTTGTCATGACTATCTTCTTGATCTCTTAAAAAATTACCACGTACATAACACTCAATTGGTGGTATGTTAGCGTTTAACTCTGGCATTATTCCTCCACTCTCATTGCTTTATTCCAGTTATTAATAGCCCAATGGCCGATACCACAAGCATCAGCAACATCATTATCGTCAAGACTTTTATCATAGTTGATTTCAATTAGTTTAATCGTCCTTTCCTTTCTAATTTGTCTTTCATAAGACTTATACCAAGAGTCCGACTTCCCTGGATTTTTTGCTCTAATATTTATTTGTTCTTCTTTTGTTAATCTTTTATTTCCTAAATAGTTTTGCCAAGTAATTGGTGCGACTGTTCCTATTTGTTTTGTTCCAGTCAAGCCTGCTGCCCCTAAAAGCGCTCCTTGAACAAGTGCAAGATCAGCAGCAGTTTTTGGGCTATTCATAAAAACTGTATGCTCTATTACAATTGCTTCAAAACCACCAGAGTATTCAAAAAATGCTTTTGTTTTTGCACACGCATCCATTACCTTTTGATAGTTTGTATTTCCTTCAAATTTTATTTTTCCAACTGTGGTAAGTTTTTTATTGTTAAATAATGCAAAGGCAAGACTTGTAGTGCTTGCATCAATAGCACAAATTGTTTTAGGTTCACCATTGTTGTTCATAATCAATAAACCCCTTTATTTGTTTTAACATTTTATCTACTTCTTTTTTATTTATATTACAATTAGGACAAAACCCAGAATCATTATATATTGAAAGTTGTTCTCCACAACCACCAATACAAAGTCTTTTTTTCCCTATTCTTCTTTGTTTACGAGTTATTTGATATCTTTCGGCTATCTTAATTTTGGTGGACTCTTCTCTACAAGCATCTCCACAATAAATCTGATAACTTACTTTTGGTTTAAACTGGGTCTCGCATCTTTCACACAGTTTCACATTAACGGGTCCTCTTCATCCTTTAATAATATCAGAGGTTTGATCTTGATTGTTCCAGTACCTGCTTCAGCGCAGGCTTTTTGGATTGGACATACCTTACAAATTTTTGAATTTGAGCGATAAGGTACCTGTGGCAACTCTTTATCTTGCCAATTTTTATAAACCATTCTCATCCACTCAAAGGCCTGCTCTACCCAATTGCGATAATGTTCGCTTACAACTACTGGCAAAGTAAGTAATTCGTGATTGTTTTTATTTTCATAAATCATTACACCCTTACGAATTTTCCAAACCTTCATATACATTAACAATTGCATTAAGTGACCCATTTTAGGTTTTCTACTTATTTTCTTATATTCAAAATCATCGTTTCTTATTGTTTTAATTTCACCAACAAGTCTTTCACCTTTATAGTCAATCATGACATCGCCATAACCATCAAAAGGTGGGTCATCAATCTTAACTCTAAACTCCATTGCTGGATGAGTTTGTTGATTATACTTTCTTGGTATTGGATCAAACTCTAAGTCTTCTGCAAGTAAGCCAGAAGCCTCTATTGCTTCTTGAATTCTTCCGTGTCCAAGACTTCCCTGTGTTCTATTTGCTACACCAATTGCGTCTGAGTTATCATAAAATATTTGACCATCAAATGCTAGATACCAATACCTTGGACATTCTCCTGAGCCGTAGGTTAGGTTGGATGCAGAGAAGTTAGTTTTCTTAGTAAACTTTGGTTTTGTTTTAGTAAGGTAACCAGCATTTATAGCAGTTGCCAAACCTTCAACAAAATTTTCATCTTCTTCGCTATTTCTTTTTTTCTTTTTGGTATTTTTAACCATAATCTGTTCTAATAAATTTTTAGCCATTTTTATCCTTTGTTTATATTAATTATAGCAGGTTAGCGCATTATGTATTTAAGCGCTGATACCAAATCGTTTATTGCTTGTGCTGCTGTAAAGTATATGTTTTTCTTTGCCCTGTCGGATTTGTCAACATTGGCCATCCAAGTGGCTTTAAAGGACATCTTTGCTGCAATGGCTTGTAGTCTCACAATTTCAAGACTAGCAGCCTGAAGGGGAATATCTGGCTTTATGATAATCTTTGCAATCATAGTTAGTGCAACGGTCAACTCTTCGTCTTGCATATAGTCTGCAATCTCTGTTAAACCATTTACCATATCAAGTGTTGTTTTTTGTGATCCTGTTTCAGACATTATATTCCTTCTCTGTTAATTGTTCTAGCATATTCATTTCAATTATAGCAAGTCTTACTTTTGTGTTACCTTCTCCAAGAATTACAATAATGGCTGGAGACTTATCTTTACCCGCTTGAATAGAATCAGTAACAGCCTTTGCCCATACATCTTTGTTTAATGTAAAAGATTTACTGGCTTCTTTAAAATCAACTACAAAATTTCTCCAAGTTGCGTCACCTTTTTGAGTATTGCGACCAGAGTTTTTGTGTTGTTTGGCTCCAATTCTTTTTGATTCATTTTTTTCAGTCACTACTTTATCCAAGCCCAAGCATTATCATGAACACTTAATGTATTTTCGTTTTTTACATTTTTTTTAAAATCTAATATAGGTTTTTGTAAAACATCCCAGCAGTGTCCAGAAAATATTCCATTTGGTTTTAACTTTTTATACCATTTAGAAATATGATTTAAGGAAGTATTATAATCTAAATTAATATCATAAAAAATTAAATCTATTGAATTATCTTCAAACATATCTAATGAAGAAATACAGTCAGATTCTATTAAATCTATTTTTTCTTTAAACCCAGAAAAATTAATATTGTGTTTTGCAACCATTCTTGCAAATTCAATTTCTTTTTTACCCATTGGAAAGGGACCATATTTATTTTCATATGGTAAATATTGATCTATTGTATATATTTTTTTAATATTTGAACAATTTTGTGCAATCATGCAACTTGTTTGTGCTTCAAGCGCTCCAATTTCTACGATTATAGAATCTTTAGGCAAATATAGATTGATTAAATGTATTAAACTTTGTCCAAAAATATTTTTATTAATAAAAGTATAAAAACCAGTATTAATTTCATTATTATTATTTTTCATTTTAAGTAATCCCTTTTCTTTTTCTTTTGTGGAATTAATCCAACCTTTGATATATGTTTTTGTGTACACATCCAGGTTGCATCCCCAGTTTCCTTCCAATATCTTAAAGATGTAACAATTTCTTCACAAGTTTTACATGGCCACTTGCCAGGATATACGGTAAATTTTTGCTCAAGCATTAATTACTTTTGCCTGAATCTGTTCTTGTAGTACTAAGTCTTCTTTAACACGTTCTATAAAACCATCACGGCCTTGTACTTTTGTTCCATCATCTAACTGATACCATGCGCCAGTTCTATTAACTAGCCCCATTGATTCTGCGGTATCAACTAAATCTCCTATTGCATCAATACCAATATCGTCACCTCTAAAATAAAAATCATACTCACCAGATTGGAACCCTGGAGAGGTTTTAGAGAACTGCAGTTCCCAACGAATCTTTCTACCAATCTTTTCTTCAATTAATTTATCTCCAATCTTAATCTTACCCTTAAGTGCTTGATTTTCTGACTCAGAAGAAAACAATTTAATTACACAAGATGAATAAAATTTAGTAGCCTGTCCGCCAGAAGGTTGTTGGCTTGTGTACATTGCATTAATATTATTTCTTGATTGTGAAATAAGGACAAGCAGCGTAGGCTTCACTTTGTTGTTAGCATAGTTAAGCATTTTCCAAGCATTGCTAAAGTCTCTAGACTCTGCACCAATTTGTTTTGTATTTTCAAGTGCCTTCATTTCATCTGAATCTTTTTCAAAATATATAGCAGGAAGCATTGATGTAATTGAGTCAACTACAATAAGATCAACTCCAGCATTCATAAGCCCAACACCAACATCCACCATGTCACTAATAGTTCGTGCCTGCGAGTAAATTAGTTTTGTTGGATCTACCCCAAGTTGTTTTGCCCAATCTTCTGAGTAAGACATTTCAGAATCAATCCATGCACAAACCTTACCTTCTTTTTGTGCTAAAGCAATCATTTGTAAACACATAGATGATTTAGCGGACGATTTGCTGCCCCATATAAGAACTTGTCTTCCATACGGTAACCCACCACCTAGAGCACGATTTAAACCAAAACTTGGAGTTGGCTGATACTCAAAGGTAATTCCCTCTCCTGTTCCAAGACGTTTTCTAATTCTTGGGTCTAACTGCGATAGTACATCTTGTATGTTAACTGACATTTACATCCTCCATAATTACCGTGCCATCTTTGGTTTTACCAAAACTAAATTTATACGACTTGCCTTCTTCAATATGCATATATGCTTTTGGAAACGCAGTAGGAAATACTGTTACT
>Ga0214921_10000983_pt1 | contig 50003 bp, 41 predicted proteins | sample LL1505_MetaG_FD_177992 | JGI IMG/M metagenome (GOLD analysis project Ga0214921, IMG submission 177992) | Freshwater microbial communities from Lake Lanier, Atlanta, Georgia, United States - LL-1505 | ecosystem: Environmental > Aquatic > Freshwater > Lake | place: USA: Georgia | collected... | reverse complement strand
CGAAATATCCCGCGCTGCGCTTCGCGCCCATCCCGGGTTCCCCCTTCGGCGCTCATCCCGCCGTGCTCACCCGCTTCCTCTTCACGCAGTCGAAAGGCTTCACTGCCGGACTCCGGCTCGTGCGTTCACTTCGCCCGGCCGGCATCATCGGCTTCGGCGGCTTCACCACCGCGAGCGTGATCTTGGCCGGTGCCCTGCACGGAGTGCCAGTCGCCCTGCACGAGGCCAATCGCGTGCCCGGCAAGGCCGTCCGGCACCTCGCTCGACTCGCCCGCCGCGTCTACCTGCCGCCCGGTATCACCCTACCCGGCGTGGCCACCGCGAAGGTGCGCTCCGCCAGCCTGCCCGTGCGCACCGAGATCCGACCTCTGCCCCGCACCGAGGCCGCCGCCCGCCTTGGCCTCGACCCGGCCAAAAAAATCTTGGTGGTATTTGGCGGCAGCCAAGGCGCGACCCCGCTGAATACTTGGGCCCGCTCCGCCGCTGGGGAATTCGCCGCCCGCGACGTGCAGCTTGCTTGCGTGACCGGCCTGGGGAAAGGCGACGCCGAACTCACTACCGCCGCTGGCCCTCACGGAGAACCCGTGCGCGCGATTTGGATACCGTTTTGCGACGACGTCGCTGCGCTGCTTTCCGCTGCTGACCTCGTTGTCGCGCGCGCTGGCGCCGGCAGCCTCGCCGAATTTGCCCGCATCGGTTCGCCCGCCATCCTCGTGCCCTACCCCCAGGCCGCCGACGACCACCAGCGCGCGAATGCCACTTGGTTCGCCGCCCAAGGCGGTGGCGTGGTTCTGGAACAGGCCGCCCTCGCGGAACTTACCCCACTTACCGCCTATCTGCTCGCCGACCCCGCGCGTTTGTCCGCCCACCGCGCTGCTCTCGCCCGCCTCGATATCGCCCCTGCCCTGGATTTCATCCTCGAGGATCTCGATACCCTCGTCGCCCCACGCCTGCGCGCCGCCTCCCGCGCGACCGTCGCCGCATGAACACCACCGAACCGCTCCCCCTGCTGTTTGGCCGACCCGTGCGCACCCTGCATTGCATCGGCGTCGCCGGCATGGGCCTCGGCCCGCTCGCGATCTACGCGGCCGGCCTCGGGTTCACCGTAACCGGTGGAGACGACGGCCCCATCGGCGCTATGGCGGCTCATTTAACCCGCGCCGGCATCAACCTGCTGCCCGCCGGAAGCCTTCCGGATGCTACAGAACTGGTCGTGTTTTCTTCGGCCGTGCCCCAAACGCATCCTGCCCTCGCGGCCGCCCGCGCTCGGGGCCTGCCGACCATGCGCCGAGGTGAATTGCTGGCGGAGCTGGCTCGCCACCGCCGCCTCGTGGCTGTGTGCGGTTCTCACGGTAAAACCACCACCACCGCGATGCTCATCACCGCGCTGCGTGCCGCCGGCCTCGAGCCCGGCTACGTGGGCGGCGGACTGTTCGGCGACGACTCCTTGCCCCCCGCCGCCGCCGGTCGCGACCCCTGGCTGGTTGCCGAGATCGACGAGAGTGACGGGACCATCAACCAGTTCACACCCAGCCTCTGTTTGATGGTCAACCTGGACTGGGACCACCCCGACCACTACCCGACCGAGAACGAGCTGCTCGCCGCCTTTGCCGCTCTCATCGCCCGCACCTCCGGCCCGGTTTTACTCAACGCCGCCTGCCCGCGCTCCCTCGCCCTTGCCCCTGACCACGCGGAAGTCACCACTTTCGGCCAAGGAGGCCATTACGCTCTGCTTTCTGACCAACCGGACGGCCCGGTCGGACTGGCCTTGAGCTTAGGCGGCGAATTCCTTCCCTCACTACCCGACGCCAAGGTGAGGGCCTTCGGCGCTTTTAACGCCCTTAACGCCACCGCCGCCCTCGCCGCCGCCGCCCTGCTCGGCGCCCGCCTGCAATCCAGCCTCCTCGCCAATTATCCCGGCGTCCGCCGCCGTCAGAGTATCTTGGCAACCGGCGCCGGCATGGTAGTGATTGAGGATTACGCCCACCACCCCGCTGAAATCGCCGCCCTGCTGAGCAGCCTTCGCCCCCGAGTGCCCGCACCCGGTCGGTTGCGGGTCGTATTTCAACCCCACCGCTTCAGCCGCACCGAGCGCTTTCGCCCCGCCTTCGCCGCCGCCCTCGCCGCCGCCGACACCGTGACCCTACTGGACGTCTACGGTGCGGGCGAAAACAGCCTGCCCGGTGGCACCACCGCAGACCTCGTGGCCGATCTCACCGCCACGCACCCCGCGCTTCCCGTCATCTATCTTCCCGGCGAACACACCCAAACGTTTAAGCGTCTGTCCGCCGACCTATGCCCAGGCGACCTTGTCGCGATCATCGGCGCGGGCGACCTCGATGTTTCCGCTCGCGCTTGGCTCGCCACCCGAGATTCCTCCCTCTGGTGGGACCACGTGGCCGCCGCCCTCGCACCCGCCGTCTCCGGCGCCACCCCGCTCTTACGCGAAGCCCCACTGGCCCAACGCACTACGTTAGGCGTCGGCGGCGCCGCCCGCCTCTACGCCGAACCTAGCAACACAGAGGACTTACTAGGCCTAATCCGCGCTGCCCATGCCCTCGGGGTGCGACTGCTGCCACTCGGACGCGGGTCCAACCTCCTCGTGCCCGACACCGGGGTGGACGCCCTCGTCGTCAGCCTGCGCCACCCATTTTGGGAGAGCTTTGAACTCCTGCCCGACGGTCGCGTCCGAGTCGGCGCTGGTCTTCGTTTAAAAAACCTATGTGGAATCGCCGCTAAGGCCAGTCTCGCCGGCTTTGAGTTTCTTGAAGGTATTCCCGGCAACATCGGCGGCGCCCTGCGTATGAATGCCGGCGCGATGGGTGGCTGGATGTTCGACGTGGTCGAAAGCGTCGAGTTAATCACCCTCGCAGGCGAAGTCCGCACCCTATCCAAGGCGGCGATGCATGTGGATTACCGTCACTGCGCCGAACTGGAAAACGCCATCGCCATCGCTGCCATCCTCCAACCTGCCGCCACGATGCCCAGCGAGAGCGTGGCCCGCCAAGTGGACGTCTACCGCGACAAACGGAAAAAATCCCAACCCCGCCAGCCCTCCGCCGGCTGCATCTTCAAGAATCCCATCGGAGACTCCGCCGGACGCCTCATCGATGCCGCCGGGCTTAAAGGCACCTGCGAAGGCGACGCCGAGGTGTCGCCCGTCCATGCCAATTTCATCGTCAATAACCACCAAGCCAGCGCGGCAGATGTCATCGCCCTCATCCGCCGCGTCCGGGCCAGCGTTGAACAAACCCACGGCGTCCGCCTCGAACCCGAAGTCCTGCTCTATGGTCGGAATTGGAAGGACGTGCTCTGACGGCAAAGGAGTCGGAAGCCAGCGGTCAGTATCCAAAATCCAAACCTCCCTCCCGACTCCCTGTCTTCACCCTGCGCACGCCGATTAATAAATCCTTAAACCTGATTTCTAATTTCTTTTTCTCTATGCCCCCCCCGATCCGCATAACCGTGCTTGCCGGCGGAGTCTCCTCCGAACGAGAGGTCTCGCTCGGCTCAGGCGCAGCCTCCGCCGCCGCCCTCTCCCAGCTTTGGCCCACTCGGTTACTGGACGTGACCGCGGCCAGCTTGCCGCCCGGTCTGGATCCCGTCCGCGACATCGTTTTTTCTACGCTCCACGGCACCTTTGGAGAAGACGGAGGCATGCAACGCCTGCTCGACGACGCCGGCATCTTTTACGCCGGTTGCGATGCCGCCGCCTCAGCCCTTACCATGGACAAAGCCGCCACCAAACGTGCGGCCTCCGCCGCGGGCGTTCGCGTCGCTGCTGACGTCACTTTCCGCGTGCCTGGGGAGTTACCCACTGCCGAGTCGCTCATCGCCACGCTCGGCACGGAAAACGTGGTGCTGAAACCCAACGACCAAGGCTCCTCCGTCGGGCTGGCCCTGCCCGAAGGCCGTGCCGCACTCGCATCCGCTCTCCTCGCCCTCACCCCCGGTTCTTGGCTGGCGGAGCCACGCCTCACCGGACGAGAACTCTCCGTGGGCGTGCTGAACGGCTCCGCCCTGGGCGTGGTCGAGATCCGGCCCCGCTCCGGCGTCTACGACTTTGCCAGCAAATACACGAAAGGGGCCACCGAGTATTTCGCCCCCGCTCCGCTACCAGATGAAGCCACCACCACCGCCGCCGTCCGCCGAGCCGCCGAGCGCGCCTTCGAAGCATGCAGTTGCCGCGACTACGCCCGCGTTGATTTTATTCTTATTTCGCCCGCAGAGTTTTATCTGCTGGAAATCAATACGCTACCCGGCATGAAAGAAACCAGCCTCCTCCCAATGAGTGCGCGTTGTGCAGGACTGGATTTCACGGGATTAGTCGAAAAATTGGTAAGTCCTGCCGTGCGCCGTCTCATGGAAAGCCCAATTTCCCAACGTTCGTGAACCACGTCCCGATTATTCCGCAAACTGCTCCCACCTGGAGGGATGCCATAGTCCAAGATACGCCACCGCGTCCGCGCCACCGCGCGGCCCGACGCCGTCTAGCCATGGCCAGCGTCCGGCACTGGGCCGCGGTTGGTGCGGCTGCCGCGTGCCTGATTTTTGGATACATAGGCTGGCGCGCCTGGCGCGACAACCCCGCGGTGCTGGCCGCTCCCGCTTCCTCTGTTCCAGTGCGGGAAATCGCCCTTCGCACCGACGGTGTTCTGACCCGGGATTGGGTGGAGCGAACGCTCAAAATAGACCGTCGGGCCGGCTTGATGAATCTCGACCTCGCTGCCCTGCGCGATCGCTTGCTCCAATCTGGCCAGATCCGCACCGCCGTGCTGGCTCGTCGCTTTCCTGACGTGCTGGCCGTCATCATCGAGGAACGCAGCCCCGTGCTACGCACTTACGCTCGACCTGGCGCCGAAAAAGAAACCAAAGGGCAAGACGAACTCTATGTCGCGAAGGATGGCTTTATTTTTTCCGGCGAGCTCTACCCCGCTCACTTGATCGAGTGCCTGCCCCTGCTCGCTGGTGTCACTCCGGCGCGTAACCCCGCCGGTCGCGGCTTTGCGCCGATCGAAGGTATGGAGTCTGTCACGACCCTGCTCGGCACGGCGCGCTCCTCCGCTCCTGCCCTCGCCAAGGAGTTTCAGGTGGTGTCCCTCACCCGCTTCGCGCGCGACGGGGTTATTCTCGTTCGCACGCCTGAAGTAGCCGAAATTGCCTTCGGCACGCGTGACGACTTTTACCTCCAGATCGCCCGCCTCGACTACATCTTGGAACAACTTCGTGCCCGACCTGCCGGATCAGTGCCAATTCACTCCATCGACCTTTCGGTGGGTAACCGTCAGGTGCCGGTAGCCTTCGACGCTCCGCCAGTCCCGAGTAAACCCACCCCGTCACGCCCGGCTGGGCGCACGACTGAAGCGGCCCGCTCACCCCGCATTTTTTTTCACCCCTGATCTCCCCGCCTGCGCCCACTACCCACTTTTCCGCACCGTGCCCACCTTCTCCAAATCCCGCATCGTCGGTGCCGTAGAAATCGGCACCACCAAGGTCACCGTCCTCGTCGGCGAAGTCGCCGGCCCTAGTTTGAATGTAATCGGCTTCGGCGAGTTTCCCTCCCGCGGCATCGTTAAAGGCATGGTAGTGGACAGCAAAGCTGCGGGTGAGGCCACCCACCGTGCGATTGACGGGGCCGAAAAAACGGCCGGGGCTCGCCTCCAGCAGGTGTTTCTCGCACAGAGCGGGGCCCATATCGATGGCTTTTACCATGAGGCATCCGTCAACGTCGGCGGTCTCGAAGGCCGCGTGAGCCAGTTCGATATCGATAACGTTTACAAACTCGCAAAGCACAAAGCCCTCCCCGCCGGCCGGTGTATTATCCACTACCTCCGCCGCCCCTTCTACCTCGATGGCAAGTTGAACCCTTCCCCCGAGGAAATCCGCGGAGACCGCCTCTCCGTCGGCGTATGGCACGTCCACGGTGACCAGCATCGAATCGCCGATAATGTGCATATTATCCGGAATTTTAACCTGCCCGTGAGCGAACTCGTTCTCTCCGGACTGGCCGCTGGAAATATCCTGACCACCCCCGAGGAACGCCAGCATGGCGTGCTGGTGATTGACCTAGGGGGAGGCACCACTGACTTCGCCTATTACCGTCAGGGCCGCGCGTGCCTCGCCGGCGTCGTCGCGGTCGGCGGCTCCCACCTCACTAACGACCTCGCGCTCGGTCTACGCATCACCGAAAGCCAGGCCGAAAAGATGAAACTGCTCCACGCCCGCGCCACCATCACCGCCAAAGACCGGGCCGACTCGGTCTGGCTAAATGGCGACATGGGTATCGGCGATCGGCGGTTTCCCCGCATGACCATTGAGCAGATCGCCGCCGCCCGCACGCGTGAAACCCTCGAAGTGGTCCGGAAAAAGCTCGGCTCCCTTTACAGCCCGGCTGAGACTATGGCCGGCGTAGTGCTCACTGGCGGAGCCTCAGCCCTGCCCGGTATTGAGGACGCCGCATCACGGGTGTTTGAGGTGCCAGCCCGCGTCGGCACTCCTCACGTTGAAGTGATCGAGTCGCTCCGCCAACCTTCCTGCAGCACCGCCCTGGGGCTGCTCCACCAAGGTATTTCCCAGCAACACGAGGCGAATGCCCTGCAATCCCAATCCGGCCTCGGCGCCAAATTCAAAAACTTTCTCGACCGCATAGCCTCGGTTTAAGTAAGAAACCAAGATTTAGTATTCATAATATAACTACACTGCTTCGGCTTTTTCTTCTTTTTACACCGAGTGCCACACTCAGGATTACATTTTCCGACCTGCGACTTCCGCCTCCTGAATTGCTAGTCCTGATTCCTTTTCCACCATGTCTTCCGCCGAGAATATTCCCCCTGCCGCTGACGATCTTTTCACCGATCGCCGTATCGCAATAAAAGTAATTGGCTTGGGCGGAGCCGGCGCCAACGCAGTCGACCGGCTAAAAATGGAGAACCTGGACCGCCTCCAGATGGCGGTGATCAACACGGACGCTCAGGCCCTCGCCGCCTCGCCCGTCCAAGATAAGGTGCTTATCGGCGCGTCCGTAACCCGCGGCCTCGGCGCTGGGGCCGATCCCGACCTAGGTCGCCAAGCCGCGGAGGCTGACCGCGATAAAATCACCGCCGTGGTCAAGGACTGTGATTTGGTCTTTCTTCTAGCAGGGATGGGCGGCGGCACCGGTTCAGGCGCCGCGCCTACCGTAGCCGAGATCGCAGCTGAACAAGGCGCGCTGGTCATTGCTTTCGTCACCCTGCCCTTCAGCTTCGAGGGGGGGCGCCGTGCCAAACAGGCCGATGAAGGCCTGATCGCCCTGCGCAAAATCTGCGACGCCGTCATTCCACTGTCCAACGACCTGCTCCTGCAGGAAGGCACCGATGGAGAGACCGTCCTCGACTCTTTTGCCCGCGCCGACGAATGGATCGGACGCGGCGTCAAATCCATCTGGTCGATGATGTTCCGGACTGGGTTAATCAACTTGGACTTCGCCACTCTACGCCAATCGTTCCATACGCGTGGCGGAAAAACGCTGTTTGGACTAGGCACTGGTGACGGGGAAAATCCGGTGGCTGAAGCGTTGGAAAGCCTGAAGCTTTGCCCCCTGCTCGCCACGCCCGAATTTGCCCGCAAGGCTGACCGTCTCCTGGTTAACATCGTGGGGGGCACGGATCTCACCCTGCCCCGGGTAAACGAAATCATGACCGCTGTAGCCGACCAGTTCGGCAAGGAAGCGCACGTGGTAATGGGCGCGGTCATCGACGAGACCAGCCATGGCCGAGTCGAACTGATGGTGCTGGGCACGAGCGACTCAGGCTCGCGGGTTTTCACCCCGCGCCGGAACACGGCTAGAAACCGCCAGCAGGCTAGCCCAGAGCCAGCCCCCGCCGAAGGGCTGCCGCTTGCCGGTCCCGTAGGGTCCTCCACGGAGACGCTCGCCCCAGCCGCTGCCGCCCCCGAAAAAAAATCTCCCATTCGCGAGCGCTCCATTGCCCCACTTACCACCGCACCCGACCAAGTTGAGCTAACCCTCGGCGAACACGAAACGCGCGGCAGCTTCGAAAAGAGCGATCGCAATCTATTTGAAGGCCAAGACCTAGACGTCCCCACTTACCTCCGCCAAGGTTTGAAACTTCACCTCTGAGCCTGAAACCGCAGGGCAGGTGATCACGTTACCCGAGCAGTCGGCTGTTTCCACCTTGCAGGTCCGCACCCGCGCACGGCGTCAGCACAAAGCCGGTTGCATCGTCGCCAAAGACCTCACTGTGGTGGCCCGCGTGGTGAACATGCCAGAGCGCGATCAAGGCGCAAATCCAAGCGTCCAGCTGGTCTTCCACCGGCTTGCGCCACTTTGTAGTCAGCAGCGCAGACGAGTCGGCGTGCCAGGCAAGGTAGGGAAATTGATCGGCGCACAAGCCGGCCAGTGAACGCTGCAACCGCGCAAACTCAGCGTCGCTGCGAGCACGCGGGCGACCAGCCTTGCGTTTGTATTCCAAGATGCGATCCAGCCCGAGCCAGCGCACCAGCGCCGGGTGCGGAAAAACCTCCGCGGCCACTCTGGGCATGGCCACCGTGGGTAAACCGGACGTAAGCGCGAACCCAGAGGCCGCCAACCGCGCCGCAATCCGCAGAGGTCGCGGCGCAAGCCGGAGATTCACCGGATAGCAGCCTGCATGCTGGGAACGAAAGGCGGCACTGACCAAGCCATCTACGGGGCGACGCCCGGAGGCATTGACGCAGACCAAGGGCGCATCGAAGGCAAAAAAGCGATACACAGGCATGTCTGGCGTCGAGACAGCGAGCGCGGAAAAAAGAGCCTCGTCGCCCCTTACGTGGGTATGGGCAAGGATGCGGGCGCTCGCCGGCTCTTGCGTAGTGGCAACCCGATACGCAATCAGGCAAACGCCATCGCCGTTTTTCTCCCCCCAGGCCAGATCCACACCGGCAAGGAGATAAGTCACGGCGGTTGAATCACAAGTGGTGGCGCTTGAGGTCATCGGAGACACAAGAGCAAGTTCCCGACCACACAGCCAACCGCAAGCCTCACGTCAAAGCTGAGGGACGCGGACGCTTGGCGCGAAGCCTGCGCAAGCAGGATTCGTGAAAAGCGTTCACGTTCCCTCTAGCGCCTTGTTGAGGTCAGTCTTCATTTTGACCATGTGGAATGATGAACAGCCCAAAATAGCGCCAATGCTGGAATGCTGCCAAAAAGGCAAACAAGAGCCCACATTGCTGGAGATAGAATTTTTACAGATGAGGGGCCATTCTGATTCAGCTGCTGAGCATCACGGTAAACCCCGATAGCAACGAAAATATTCACAATTGCTGCGCAAATAATAATCGGGCCACCGAGGGCAGCGACGATAGAGCTTATTGTGTTCATAATTTATTGGGTTTTGTTTGTTCTGCCTCAGCGCGTAATTATTCCAAAGCGCCGACTCAACCCACTATCCGATCACATTCTCGCCTGAGGATAACTTGGATAATCGCGGATTAAAAATATCCGCATATAACCGCATATTCTTCGTTAAAGATCGCAATTACTTACCGCGCCAGCAGCCAAGCGGCGACTGGGCCTTGGAAAAAACCAAAGATCACGCTGCCGGCGGCGAGCAAGGCGAGGGCGAGGCCAGCGGAGAAGCCAACTGGGGTGGCGGTGATCGTGGCCGGTTCAGTCTCGACAGATGCGAGGGGCGGGCGCCATGAGCTAAAGAAGGCGGCCTTGATCCAACCGAAGTAGTAGTAAATCGATAACACGACACCCAGAATCGCGATAGCCAGCAGCGGGTAGAGGCCGGCCTTGAAGGCGGCGATAAACACCATGAGTTTACCCATGAACCCAGCCAGAGGCGGGATACCAGCCAGTGAGCCGAGGCCGATGGCGAGCACACCCGCGAGATAAGGGCGATTTTTGGCAAAATCAGCGTAATGATCGAGGTTCTGCTCGGCGTCATCAGCACCGGCAACATGGGTCATGACGGCGAACACAGCAAAGGAAGCCAGAAGGTAGGCGAAGAGGTAGAAGTAAATCGCTCCGACCGCTTGGGGCACGGTCTGGGCAGCGATTACCCCCATGAGCAGGTAACCTGCATGAGAGACGCCGGAGAGGCCGAGCAGGCGCTTGACGTTGTGCTGGGTAAGAGCAGCGAGATTGCCGAAGAGGATGGTCGCGCCAGCCATGATCGAGAGCACTGCGGTAACGAGCCCGGCGTAGGGCTGAAACACCGGCAGCAACCCAAGCAACACGGCAAAACCGGCAGCCTTGGAGGCGACCGCGAGGAACGCGGTGACCGGAGTGGGCGCGCCTTGGTAAACGTCAGGAATCCAGATTTGGAAGGGGACGGCGCCGATCTTGAAGGCGATACCGGCCAGCACGAGAACGATGCCCACGGAAGCAAGGAAGTTATCGGGATTCGCCTCGAGGAACTGGCGCACGCCGGCGTAGCTCATAGGGGATGCGGTCGAGCCGAGGGAGTTTGGGTTACCGGCCACGCCGTAGAGCAGGACGATACCAAAGAGCAAGATGGCGGAGCTGAGGGCGCCCAGCACAAGATATTTCAGGCCGGCCTCAAGTGAAAGCGGGTTGGAGCGGGTGTAACTGACCAGAATGTAAAAGCCGACCGTGATGGTCTCGAGGGCGACAAAAAGCAGAACGAAGTTGGCCGACTGGGCTAGAAGCATCATCGCAGCGGTGACCACCAGCACGATGTGGAAAAATTCCACGCGGGGCATCTTCTGCTTAGCCAGCGCCACCACGCCGAGGACAGAAACAAGGATTGAGCTGACCAAGAAAAAGGCGCGCAGGTATTGGCCGTCACGGGAGTGGTGGAGCAGGCCGTTGAAGGTATCACGGTCGAGGTAGGGCGAGGCGGTAAAGTTCAGCGCGAGGGCGGTGAGGATACCGAGTTGGCCGGCGATGGCGCAGGTGGGGATGACGACGTGGCGAGCCTTGGGCAGGAGCATCTCGAGGACGAGCAGCAGCAGCGCGAGCACACCGAGCGCGATCTCGGGGGTGATCGCGGCCCAGAGATTATTGGCGGCGGCGGCTTGAAGTTGGTCGATGGTCATGGGCCGAAAAGGGAGGGAGGAAAAAGGAAACAGCTGCCGGGTTACTTGCCGAAAGTGGCAGTGATGGCGGTGTCGACTGGCGTGGAAAGACTCTTGGGCCAGAAACCGATCGCCAGCAGCGCGGTGAGCAGAAGGAGAGCGGGAATTTTCTCACCCCAACCGAGATCGGTCGGGGCCTTGTCGGCGGAGACCTTGGCAAAGGCGGGCGTGACCGGTCCGAAGAAAATACGGGCTACCGAGCGCAGGCCATAAACAGCGGAAATGATCACGCCGGAAACCGCGAGCGTAGTGTAGACAGCGGAAAATTTCCACGCCCCGACGAAGATGGCGAGTTCACCCCAGAAGTTAGCCAGGCCGGGCAGACCGATACTTGCCATGGTGGCGGTTACGAAGAAGGCCGCCAGAACCGGAGCCTTTTGCGCGAGCCCACCCATGTCATCCATGTCGAAGGTCTGGGTGCGATGGTAGACGCTGGTCGAAAGCAGAAACAAGAGAGCGACCGAAAGGCCGTGGGCAACCATCATCAGGACCACGCCGCCGAGGCCGATGGTGTTATAAGCGGCGATGCCGAGGAAGGCGTAGCCCATGTGCATGACCGAACTATAGCCGATCATCTGCTTCAGGTCGCGCTGGGCGATCGTCACGAAGCCGATGTAGAGGACGTTACCGCCGACCGCCAGCAGAGCGAGCCAACCGACCCAATGGCCCACGCCCTCAGGCAGGAGGGGAAGGGCGATCTGGATGAGCCCGTAGAGACCGAATTTCTTTAAAACTCCGGCGTGCAGCATAGCGGCAGAGCTGGGCGCGGCACCGTAGCCGAGAGGTGCCCAAGTGTGGAAGGGAAAGAGCGAGACGAGGATGCCGAAACCAACCATCAGAAGGCCAAAAATGGTCTTTTGATCACCGGCGGCGAGCGAACCATGGGCGATCTCCTGACGTAGTGCCAGCAGGTCAAAGGTCTCGGCTCCACTCTGTTGATAGATCGCGATCAGGCCAATCAAAGAAAGCATTGCGCCGAGCGTGAGGTAGATCGTGAGCTTCATCGCAGCGTAACCGCGGTCCCGGCCGCCCCAGACGCCGACCATGATGAAGGTTGGGATGAGCGCGAGTTCGTGGAAAAAGTAGAAGAAAAATACATCCATGCTGGCAAATACGCCCATCAAGCCGGCCTGCATCACGAGCAGGAGCCCCAGATACAATGGCAAGCGTTCGGCCTTGGACTGGATAGCGTAAAGGCCAGCAGCGAGACCGACCACGCCAGCGAGCACGAACAGGGGTAGCGCGATGCCGTTGAGGCCGAGGTAAAGCGTGATGCCCAGGGCATCCTTCAGCCCGGTATCGTAGCGGCTAACAAAGTAATAACTCGCCCCGCCGGTAGGTTTGAACTGGCTCCAGAGATAGAGTGCGATCAAGGCGGGGATGGCGAAGCCCACCCCCGCGATGAACTTGCGCACGGCGAGAGGCGCAGGGACCAACAGCAGAAGGGCGGCGGCCAGAGGCGCGACGATGGAGAGGAGAAGGAGGTCGGGCACGGCGAACGTTGCTTAGGATTTAAGAAGTGGAGATACAGGATTTCCGGCTAGTTCAGCGGGTGGCGAGGAACCAGAGAAGAACGGAGCCGCCGAGGAACCAATAAACGTAGGCGTGAATGCTACCGGTGTGCAGGGCACGAGCGGCGAGACCAAACAAGCCGGCGACTCCAGCACTCCCGCGCACGACCACGCCGGAGATACCGATAAGATCGATGTAATTAATCACCAACGCAAAACGCTGCTGGATCTTAGCCACGTAATAATCGTAAGCGGCGTCGAACGACTTTTGTAGGGCGACCAACAGCGCGAAAACACCGGAGGCCTTGGTCGCGAGTGTGTCCTCGCCGACGGTCTGGTAGAAAAGGTAAGCGGCCCCCGCGCCGAGGACCATGACGGCGAGGGAAACGCCGAGGATAATGGTGTGGGCGGCCCCATGTGGATGAGCGATCTGGGACAGGACGCCGTCGAAGTGACCACCGTAAATCACCTCGTAACCACCGATCACCGAAAGGACGGCAAGCACAACCAAGGGCAGGCTCATGCTGATCCCGCCCTCGTGGGCGTGGGCAGCTTCATCGGAACGGGCAGTGCCGAGGAAAACCAGTTTCCAAAGGCGCACCATATAGAAGGCGGTGAGCACGGCGGTGGCGCACAGAATGGCGAAGACCGCGGTGTTTTTCTCCATCGCGAGATAGAGAATGGCATCTTTGGAGAAGAAGCCGGCGAGACCGGGGAAACCGATGATCGCCAAAACGCCGAAACTGAAGGTCGCGAAGGTGAGGGGCATCTTCTTGGACAAACCGCCCATTTTAAAAATATCCTGCTCGTGGTGGCAGCCGTGGATCACGGAACCCGAACCGAGGAACATCAGGGCCTTGAAGAAGGCGTGGGTGGTGAGGTGGAACATCGCCGCCCCGACGCCAGCGGTTAACAAGACCTCGGGCGCGCCGGCCTCGCCATGGGCGACCTTGAGCGAACCGAGCCCGAAGGCGGCAACCATGTAGCCGAGCTGGGAAAGGGTGGAATACGCCAAGACCTTCTTAATGTCGCGCTGGGTGACGGCGCAGAGCGCGGCATAGAGGGCGGTGCCGGCGCCGATCCACATGACGATGGTCAGGGCTTGAGGAGCTAAAGCGAAGAGGGGCTCAATGCGGCAAAGCATAAAAATACCGGCGGCCACCATCGTGGCGGCGTGGATGAGAGCAGAGACGGGCGTGGGGCCTTCCATTGCATCCGGCAACCAGACATGCAGGGGCACCTGGGCGGATTTGCCGACCGCGCCGCAGAAGAGCAGGAGCGGGATGAGGTTGTGCACCGCCAGGGCGCCGGAAGCAGATAGAGTGGCCAGCTCGGTGAGGTTCACCGTGCCATAGAAGTGATAACAGAGCAGGATGCCGCAAAGGTAGCCGAAGTCGCCCACGCGGTTGACGATAAACGCCTTCTTGGCCGCGTCGGCGGCGCTGGCCTTAAAGTGATAGTGATTGATCAGGACGTAGGAGCCGAGGCCGACCAACTCCCAAAAGATAAACATCATGAACAAATTGTCCGCAAACACGATACCCAGCATGGCGAACATGAAGAGGGAGAGGCCGCCGAAGTAGCGGGCCTTCGCGTCGTCATCGTGCATGTAGCCGAGCGAGAACACGTGCACGCAAAGACCAATGACGCCAACGATGCTCAACATCAGCGCGGAGAGATCGTCGAACTTCAGGCCCAGCGAGAGGGTGAAGGAGCCGAGGGTCAGCCACTCGGTGGAGGCGGTGAAGCGGGCGCCGGTGAAGGCGAGGTAGAGGCCGCCAGCGGCGATGAGCGCGGCCGTGAAGGTCGAGACCAACGCGGCGATGTTGCCCTGGCGGCGGAGGGTGAGCGCGATCACGGCGGCCGAGGCGAGCGGCAGCAGGAACACGAGTTGGGCGAGCTGGGTCGGATTCTGGAACATCGGAAAAGGGAAAGGAAAGTAGTGAGCAGCGGGTAGCGAGCAGGACGGCTATGGGAGCGGTTCGGGCGATGGGTTTAGACGGCTTGGGCTACTAGCTACTGACTACTCGATGGTCGCTACTTTTAACTCAGTTCTTCAGGGCGTTGAGCTCCTCAACCTGCACCGTCTGGCGGCGGCGAAAGAGAGCGACGATGATGGCCAAGCCGACCGCGACCTCGGCAGCGGCGACGGTTAGGATAAAAAACACGAAGACGTCGCCATCGAGCACGCCATTGTAACGGGAAAAAGCGACTAGGGCCACGGTGCTCGCGACCAGCATGAGCTCGAGACACATGTAGATCACGAGGGTGTTTTTCCGCAGCAGCACGCCGAAGAAGCCAACCGCGAAAAGCACGGCGGCGAGATAGAGGTAGGCGTTGAGCGTGACGGCAAAGGAACCAGACAGCGTGGCGAGCGGAAGGGGGGACATGGCGAAAAGGGGAAAGTAGCGAGGAATGGGGTGCGAGGAGGCCGGATCCGATTACTTAACGTCCTCAAGGCCCTCGAATTTTTTGCTGAGAACGATAACGCCCAGCATAGCGATGAGGAGCAGGAAGCCGACGATTTGCACCGGCAGCAGGTAAACCGTGAACAACTGCTCGGCGTAGGCGCGGAGACTGGAGCCTACGATCTTCACCGTGGCGGGATCGGCAGTCTCGACCAGACCGTGCGTGGCGAAGGAAACCAAACCAGTCACCAGCAAGCCGGCGGCGACGGTCGATGAAAGGATGGTGGACTTGGTGAACCGCTTGCGGTCACCGCCCTGCATATCCAGCAACATGATGATGAAGAGGAACAAAGCCACGACCGCACCAGCGTAGACCAAGACCAGTAAGACCGCTAAGAGGAAGGCGTCGAGCAACACAAAGAGGCCTGCTACACCCACCAGACTAAGGAGGAAGCAGAGCGCGGAGGCGACCGCGTTCTTGTTGAAGACCACGCCCAGGGCGCAGGCCACGACGAGCAGGGCGAAAAGGTGAAAAAGAAGGTCGGACATGTCGGGCGGAGGAAAAGTAGCGGGTAGTGAGTAGCGGGTAGCGAGTAGATCGGAGGTCGGATGGAGTGAATCGTTTGGTGGGTTTCGGTGGCTTGGGCTAGTCGCTACCCACTACTCGATGCTCGCTACTTTAAGAAAAATCAGTGGTGCGCGCCACCGTGGGCGGCGGCCTCCTCGGCGGCCTTTTTCTTATCCCACTTGTGATGGGCGTCGGGGAGCGTGCCACCGAGTTCATAGAGCCGTTTCTTGTCGTTGACCATCTCCTCGCGGGTGTAGCCGGTCATGGAGTATTGGTTTTGTAGCCAGATGGCCTCCTCGGGGCAGACTTCTTGGCAAAGGCCGCAGTAAATGCAGCGGAGCATGTCGATCTTGAACTCCTCCGGGCGCTTCTCGACGTGAGCGTTGGCATCGTCGTGGGCTATTTCGCCGGGGGTAATGCGAATGGCCTTGGGCGGGCACACAAACTCGCAGAGCTGACAGGACACACACTTTTCACGACCGTTGGGATCGTAAACGAGGGTGGGCACGCCGCGATAGCCAGCGGGGATGGCGGGACGCTGCTCGGGGTATTCGAGGGTCTCGGCGGGCTGCACCATACGTTTGAACGTGGTCGCGAGCCCGGCGGCGATGTTGGGCAGATAAGTGCGCTCTAGGAAACTGAGCGGTTTGCGTTCGACGGTGACGACGGCCATGGCGGGCTAGAGTTTAAGGCGAAAGTTGAAGTTTAAGGCTGCTTAGCGGGTTTGCAGCCACGCGATGCCAAGGGCGTAGACAATGAGGTTGGCGATGGAAAGCGGGAGGAGTTTTTTCCAGCCGAGGGTCATTACTTGGTCATAGCGGAAACGGGGAAGCGTCCAACGCACCCACATGAAGAAAAAGATAAAAAAGCCGACTTTACCGAGAAAAATGCCGATGGCGATGAGGGCCATGAACAGAGGCGTAGCGACGCAGGGCAGGATGTGGGCCAAGGCGTGAATGGTGTCGGCCAGGGACACCCAAGGGAGCGGATTCCAGCCACCGAGGAACAGGAGACAGAAGATGCCTGAGCCGACGATCATGTGGGCGTATTCAGCGACGAAGAAAAGCGACCATTTGAAGGCACCGTATTCCGTGTGGAAGCCGCCGACGAGGTCGGCCTCAGACTCAGGCATGTCGAAGGGCTGACGGTTGGTCTCAGCGAAGAGGGCGATCAGAAAAATAAAAGCCGAAACCGGCATGGTCATGACATACCAAGTGCCGCCCCAAAAACCGGGCTGGCTCTGGCTCTGCACAACATCGAAGAGACTTAACGTGCCCTGGCCGCCGGGAGCGTTGACCCAGAGGAACACCGGTAGGACCGAGAGGGTCATGGAGAGCTCGTAGGAAATGAGCTGCGCGGAAGCGCGAACGCCGCCGAGGAAGGGATACTTTGAGTTCGAAGCCCAACCAGCGAGAATGAGCGAGTAGACGCCGAGCGAGCCAAGGGCGAAGACGGCGAGCAGGCCTACATCGACATGAGCGAGCGCCACCGGAACGAGTTCGTCAGCGGCATTAAAATACGCGCCGAAGGGCACAAAGGCGACGGTCGAGAGGGCCGGGATCATCGACGCGATAGGCGCGAGGATGAAGTAGAACTTGTTCACGTGCCCAGGGACCGGGTCTTCCTTGAAGGTGAATTTGCCGCCATCGGCCGCCAACTGGAAGATCCCGAACTTCTGGAGCAGGGTGCCCAATACGGGGATGCTCGCAACGAGACCGAGCGGCGCGAGAAAGCCGGCGATCGGCGGTTTGGTGCGGTTTGGGCCGGGGCGACCCTGAATCCAAGCGGAGATCTTGCGCTCGGCCATAGAGCAGGCGGCGGCGAGAGGGAAGAGGGCAAGGATCACCACCGTGCCTTGCAGAAGGAGGCGGAGGAGGAGCGGGAGCTCGAAGTAGAAGTCGAACATGTCGGAAAGAGTTGAAGCGCGGAGACGCTAAGTCGCGAAGGTCGAAAAAGAGGGGAGGGAATCTTGGGTTTGAACTTAGCTTCTTCGCGTCTTTGCGCTTAATTCTGAGATCAGGCGGCAACCGCCAGTTTGAAGTGGAGACTCTCGCCTTCGACGAAGGGCAGGCCGGCCCAAGGGGTGGAGTCGAGCAGAAGGCCGGTCTCGGGTATGTTCTTGTAAAGCATCGTGGCCAGGGCGGGCACCGAGGCGCTGAGGGTGGACCAGAGGCCGTGGACGTCGCTGGCAGTCGCATCCGCGCCGAGGGCGGCGAGGAGCTTGGCAAGGACAACGAGATCGTTGCTGGTGCCCTGCGGCCCGGGGACTGCGGCGGCAAACTTCTGTATACGGAACTGCTGGTTCACGAAGGTGCCGGCCTTTTCAAAGGTGTGCAGCGTGGGCAATACGACCTTGGCGGCCGCGCTGGTGGCGTCGGCGTGGGTGCCGAGGTAGATGATATTGACCTTGGCGAGCTGCGCGGCGGAAAGGCCGGCGGCGGCGAGGTCTTCACCGTGGGTTAGAACCGTCTTTACCTTGCCGTCGTCGATGTCAGCAGCGAGCTGGGTGAGTTGCGCGGCGGGCAAAGCGGAAATGAGACCGGTGACAAGCGCGCCACGGACGTTGGGATTACGGTCGGCGGAGATAAGAAGTTTGTCCCCTTGCGCGGTGCGGGCCACGAGCGAAGCCTTCACGCCGAGTTGGCCGGCGAGTTTCTTGAGCAGGAACTGCTCCTCCACCGAAGCGCGGCCGGAGCCAACGACGGCAATGGAGCCGGACTTCAAAAGTTCGGCGGCAGAGCTGATCGCCGTATCAAGCGAAGAGGCCGATCCATGTAGGGTGACGGCGGAGAGACGTCGAGCGGCAGCGACCTGCTTGTAAAGCAGACGGCCAGAGTCAGCCATCCAAGTATCGTTAACCTCGTCGTTACGGCGGGGGGTAAGGCGGTAAATAACACCCTCGCGCGACCAGATGACGGCGTTCACGCCGACGGAGGACTCGATATCGATGGTGTTGGTTTGCTTCAAAAACCAGACGCGCATCTTAAAGCGGAAATCGGTGCTGGTGAGGGCGCCGACCGGACAGATGTCCACGGTATTAAGAGAGTAATTATTCTCCAGCTTCTTCCCAGGGTGGCAGGTGAGCGTCGAATAGCTGCCGCGATCAACGAAACCAAGGACGTCGTCCTTGGCGATCTCCTTGGAGAAACGCACGCAACGGGAGCAGAGGATGCAGCGCTCGTCGTCAAGGGTCACGCGGGGCCCGAGCTGGGTGCGCTTGGGTTTGACGTTTTTCTCTTCGATGAAGCGGGAATAGCCTCGGCCGTAGCCGGTGGCCTGCTCCTGGAGTTTACACTCGCCGGCCTGATCGCAAATCGGGCAATCGAGCGGGTGATTAACGAGGAGGAATTCCATCACGCCTTCGCGGGCGTCTTTCACCATGGGCGAGGACGTCTTGATGTGCATGCCCGGGGCGACCGTGGTGCCGCAGCCGATCTGGGGACGGGGTATCCAGTTGATCTTCTGCTTGCCGGTGGCGGCGTCTATCACCGGGGCTTTGGTCGCGGGATCCACGGCGGGCATACCCATCTCGACCATGCACATGCGGCAGTTTCCGGCTACCGTGAGCTTCGGGTGGTAGCAGTAGTGGGGGACGTCCTTTTGGAGCTGCTTGGCGGCCTCGATAACGTTGGTGCCCTTCGGCACGGCGATGTCCACGCCGTCGATGTTGACGGTGACGAGGTCGGGTTTGGGAGCGGCGATCATTGCTGAAAAAAGGAGGAGAAGTGATTTGAAGCGCGAAGACACTAAGGCGCTAAGGTCGGGGAAAGTAGGGCGGATTAGTTGGAAAGAGGAGCTTTGGATCGAAATTGGCGTCTTCGCTTCTTTGCGCTTGAAGGGTTTTAGACTAGGGCGAGGCGGTCGGCGGGGAGGGATTTTTTAGCCTCGGCGTAGCCTTCGAACTCGTCCTTGAACTTGATGAGGAAGCTCTGGGTCGGCCATGAGCAGGCCTCGCCGAAGGCGCAGATGGTGCGGCCGGGGATCTGGTCGGCGACGCTCTTGAGCAGGGCAGCGTCTTCCTTGCGGGCGTCACCGTGAACCATGCGGGAGCTGATCTTTTTCATCCAGAGCGAGCCTTCGCGGCAGGGCGTGCACTGGCCGCAACTCTCGTGCTGGTAGAAGGCGTTGATGTTGGCCAGGGCCTCGACCATGTTCACCGAGTCGTCCATGACGATGACGCCGCCGGAGCCACCCATGGAGCCAATCATGGCGAGCGAATCGAAATCCATAGGCACGTCCTCAACGCCCCAATCGTAATCGACCATCTCGGCGCCGACCTTGCGCTTACCCTTGTAGCGCTCGCCGAAGCGCAGGACCTTGGCGGAGGAACCGCCGGGGATGACGGCCTTGAAGGTGCGACCGGGCAGGGGACCGCCGCAAACCTCATTGAGCAACTGACCCATCGTGATGGTGCCAGCGGGGAACTCGTAGTAGCCGGGGCGCTGCACGTGGCCGGAGACGCAGAAGATGCGCGTGCCGGTGTTGCCGGGCGTGCCGGTCTTGCCGTAGGCCTCGCCGCCAATGTCGGCGATATGCTTCACCTGGCAGAGGGTCTCGACGTTGTTCACGATCGTCGGGCACTGGTAGAGGCCGAGGACGGCAGGGAAATAAGGGGGCTTGATGCGGGGATTGGCGCGTTTACCCTCGAGAGACTCGATCAGGCCGGTTTCCTCGCCGCAGATGTAGGCGCCGGCGCCACGATGGACGTAGATTTCGCAGGAATAGCCGGTGCCGAGGATATTGGGGCCGACAAAATTAGCCGCGCGGGCCTCGGCGATGGCCTTTTCGAGGATACGGGCACCCTCGGGCATCTCGCCGCGGATATAAATATAGGCCTGCTTCACGTTATTGGCAAAGCAGCTAATAATCGTGCCCTCGATCAGCTGGTGCGGATCTTGGTGCATGATATAGCGATCCTTGAAGGTGCCGGGCTCGGACTCGTCGGCGTTGACGATGAGGTAGATGGGCTTACCCGACTTGCGGTCCACGAGGGACCACTTCACGCCGCAGGGGAAACCAGCGCCGCCGCGACCGCGCAGGCCGGATTTTTTGACCTCCTCGATGAGGTCGGCGGGCGGACGGGCGACGGATTTCTTCAGCGTCTCGTAGCCGCCATGGCGAAGGTAGCACCCGAGATCGTTGGTGTAGCCGGCTTCGTCGATGTGCTTAAAAATCACGCGAGTCTGGGCGGGGGCGGGCATCGGAAAAAAGGAGTGAGAAGGCGGTTAGCGAGTGGGAGATAATTACTGGCGGGCGGTAGCTTCGGCGCGAATGCCAGCGCTGATCTGGCGGGCCGTGGCGGCGTCGACTTTTTCGTGAAGGACCTCGTCGATCAGCACGACTGGGGCGGTGCCGCAGGAGGCGAGGCATTCGACGAAATCAACCGTGACCTCGCCGCAGGGCGAGGTGGCGCCGAGAGTGGTTTTAAATTCCTCCTGGAAGGTCTCGCAGGTCTTGTAGCCACCCAAAAGGGCGCAGGAAAGGGTGCGGCAGACCTTGATGTGACGGCGGCCGATGGGCGCGCGGCGGAACATCGGGTAGAAGGTCACGACCTCGAGGACGTTGATCGGCTGCAGGTCGAGCTTTTGGGCGATCCAGAGAATGGCGTCCTCGGAAATGTAGCCGGCGTCCTCCTGCACGAGGTGCAAGAGCGGCAGCGTGGCGCTGCGCTTGACCGGGTAGTGCGTAATGACTTCGTCAATACGCTGGAAGGTTTCAGGCTTGAGATTCACGGAAGTCGAAAAGGGGGGAAGTTGGTGCCCAGGAAAACACTCGAAATGACACGAAAGGTCGGATTCGGCGGCTTGGGCGCTGGAATTGGTGTTCGTGCTTTAAAATGTGTTTAGTCGGGCAACCCGGTTGGATTTAGCGGTCGCACTCGCCCATCACGAAGTCGAGGGAGCCGAGAATGGAGACCACGTCGGACACGAGATTGCCTTGGCAGACTTTGGGCAGGATGGAGAGATTGCAGAAGCTGGGGCTGCGGATCTTCATCCGGTAAGGAACGCCCCCACCCTTGCTTACGATGAAGAAACCGAGCGCGCCCTTCGGGACCTCGGCCTCGAAGTAGACCTCGCCGGCGGGCATCTGGGGGCCCTCGGTGGTGATCATGAAGTTGTTGATCAATTCCTCCATGCTCGTGAGAACCTTGTCCTTGCGTGGAGCGAAGATGCGGACGGCATCTTTGGCATACCAGTCGCCCTTAGGAAAACTCTTGATGGCCTGCTTGATGATGCGGACGGACTGGCGCATCTCCTCGCCGCGGACCATATAGCGGTCGAAGCAGTCGCCATGCGCGCCGATGGCGACGTCGAACTCATAGCGCTCGTAACCGGAGTAGGGCTTATCCTTGCGCAGATCGAGCGGGACGCCGGAGCCGCGAAGGTTGGGCCCGGTGAGGCCATAGGCGAGGGCATCAGCCTTGGAAATCACGCCCACACCCTGAGTTCGGTCGATGAAGATTTTGTTCCGCGTAAGGAGGTTGAGGATGTTCTCCAGGATCGGGAGGAACTGATCGCAGAACGCGTCGACTTTCTCGACCCAGCCCTCGGGCACGTCGCGAGCGACGCCACCGATTCGGGTGTAGCTGGTGGTAAAGCGGGCGCCGGTAAGCTCCTCGAACAGCTTATAAAGTTTTTCGCGCTCGGTGAAAGTGTAGAGAAAAATGGCCCAGGCGCCGACATCGATGCCGTAAGCGCCGAGACCGAGCAGGTGGGCGGAGACGCGGGCCATCTCGGAACAAATCACGCGGATGGCTTGACAGCGCTCGGGCACCTCGAGTTTGGCTAAGCGTTCAACCGCGCAGGCGTAGGCGACGTTATTGGCCAGCGGCGCGAGGTAATCCAACCGGTCCGTGTAAGGCACGAACTGGTTGTAGGTCATGTTCTCGGCGATCTTTTCGTCACCGCGGTGAAGGTAGCCGAGGACGGGGTCGCAACCCGTCACGATCTCGCCGTCGAGCTCGAGTTGGAGGCGGAGCACGCCATGGGTCGAGGGATGGGAGGGTCCCATAGAGAGGGACATCTTCTCGGTCTGGAACTCAGGAGCCTCGATGGCGTTCGCGGTTTTCGCGGCGCTGTCAGGAAAAGCGTAATCGGTGGGCACGGAGGAAAAGTTTACGGGTTGCGAGGCGGGGCTCAGAGGACGGCAGGTTTGGCACTACGCTCGTTCCAGGACTCGTCCTTGGCGCGCGGTTCGGCTTCGGTGAGGTTCATCTCGCCGCTAGAGGCGACGAAGGGACCGCCCATCATCGGGGCGGGCAGGACGGAGGCCTTGGTAAGGTCGGCAACCTCAAGATCGGGCAGCGGAGTCTCGATGCCGGCCAGAGGGAAATCCTTGCGTAGAGGATGGAAGGGATAGCCGTCCCACATCAAAATACGCCGAAGATCAGGGTGGTCGGTGAACTGGATACCCATCAGGTCGAAAGTCTCGCGCTCGTGCCAGTTCGCCCCGGCCCACAGGGAAACCACGCTCGGCGCGGTGGGCTCGGCATCGCTGACGCAGTCCGCGACGAGCCGGACGTAACCATGCGCCGTGGATGAGAGCAGATGCCAGACGACAGAAAACCGCGGGCGCGCCTCGACATCCCAGTCCACGGCGGTGACGTCGATCAGGAGATCGTAGCCGTGCTCGTCCCGAAGCAGAAGGAGGGCGGCCGGGACTTCGGCCATGGGCAAATTAAAAGCAGGATGGTCGACACTGGGGCGAGCGACGGCGGCGGGAAACCGGGCTTGCAAGACGGCGAGCAGATCGGTCGCAGGAGCGGCGGCGAGGGAAGACATAGCGGTTGGCAAAATTCGGAAAAGAGAATGCCGGAGCGGCGATCAGGCCGAGAGGAGTTGTTTGGCGGTGCCGCCATTACGGGTCATTTTATCCTGCAGCTTGATCAAGGCGTCGAGCAGCGCCTCGGGACGCGGAGGACAGCCAGAGATATAAACGTCAACGGGGACGATGCGATCAACGCCTTGGAGGGTGGCGTAGCTGCGATACATGCCACCAGAGGAAGCGCAGGCGCCCATGGCGATAACCCACTTTGGCTCGGCCATCTGGTCATAAATGCGGCGGAGGTGCGGGGCCATCTTGTAGGTGACGGTGCCGGCGACGATCATGCAATCGGCCTGACGGGGGGAAAAGCGGAAGACCTCAGCGCCAAAGCGGGCGATGTCAAAGCGGCTGGACGCGGTCGCCATGAGTTCGATCGCGCAACAGGCTAGACCCATGGGCATAGGCCAGACGGAGCTGGAGCGCAGCCAGTTGATCACAGCATCCACGCGGGTCACGACGATGTCGCCCTCGATCTTGGTGTTGTAGGTCAGCTCGGAATTCGGAGTTACCATGGTGGGATGCGACGTTAGGCGTGGAAAGTAGGCGTGAAGGAAAGGGCGAGAAAGAAGCACGGGGCCAAGGTCGCGCAAGCAGCATTTCCCGACCAAGCCCAACGAAAGGGGTAGATCATGGAAAAGGAAGCAAACGGAATAATTTTCGCCATTGACCTAGGCTAAGCAGACGCGTTGTTCTGCCCCTTCGCCCATCGCCAAAGGCCTCGCGGCCCGCGACGATTTAGCAACCTGGAGAGGTGGCAGAGTGGTCGAATGCGCTCGCTTGGAAAGCGTGTGTAGGGAAACCTACCGAGGGTTCGAATCCCTCCCTCTCCGCCAGTTTTACACCCATGAAAATAAATGGGATACGCAATCAGTGAACAACCCCTTCGGCGGATTTAGACACCATTTAAAGGCCCCGATCAAGAGCCCGCAAACGAACCGGACCAAGCAGGCCGGAGGGCGCCAGCGGCCACTCAGCCGCGTTCAGTTCCCGGTAGCCGATGTTGACGAAGTAAAAGTTACGCCATCTCACCCCGCGCCGGTCCAGATCGCGGAGGCGGTTGGCTGCTAAATTGGTCACCTCAATCTCCAGTTCGTTGCCGATCGGCCGGAGCAAACCGGGGGGCACCACCAATCGATGCGGACGCATGAAGGTGACGCCTAGGTCGGTCCCGTTGAGCCGGACCCGCGCGACGTGGAAAACCTCGCCCAGATCGAGAATGCATTCCCCGGTGGCGAATTCACCCGATTCGAAACGCGTAACATAGCGCGCGGTGCCCGCAAAAGCCTCACGCCGAGTATCGCCACCCTCGGTCCAGGAACCCAAGCACACCGGCTCCCACGGATCCGGCCGCTCCGGCCCACCCGCGATAAACTCCACCCGCCACGGGCCGTTCAAGGTAAACAAAATCCGGCCCGGTCGCGCGGCCTCGGCCCCGCTGGCCAATCCATTCGTTGGCGCCAAATCCGCACCGGCGCGGCGAGTGCGTAGCCAGGCGCTATGCCCAGGCTCCAGACGCAGCTGCACCTCAGAACGGCCGGCGGCGTTTTGGCGCACGCGACCGGCGGAAATTGTTCCAGTCAATGGATCGAGCACGCTAACGGCCTCAGTGGGACGACCCAATTCAACCCAGGCGTCGATTGGCTCCAGCGCTTGGTTAACCAAAAAATAGCCCGGCAAACCGCCTTCGGTCTTGCGCAGGAGCAGCAGACCCGGATGAGCGCTAACGGACGGCTCGGGCAAGATGCCCGCCAGCGCGAGAACCTTTTCCGCCGGACCAAATAGAAGCCGTCCTCGGCCCCGCCGAAGTTCCCGAGCCTCGGTTAACTCCAACCGGGCATAGTCCGGCAGCAATTCCCGAAACTCGCTCCGACGGCGGTCAACATCCCCTAGCCCAGGCACGTCGCCCGCGACCGGCGTGACGAAGCCAACCGTCGCCCCCTCTTCGGCTAGGCGCAGCGCGGCGCGCAGCGTTTCTGGCGGCAAGGTCTTCGAGACGGGAAAAACCACCGCACGGTAGCCTGCGCCGCCCTCAAGCCCGACCCCGCCTCCAGCCCGCAGTCGCAACCCCGCAATCTGCCGGTCGCTGCCATAATCAAAGGCGTGGCCCCGCGCGAAGAGCTCGTAGCCGAGCGGCGGCACCCAGTTGCGGTTATGCACCGTGAGCAGCGCGACCCCGGGTTTCGGATCGCTCCAGACGTCATCAACCGGCCAGTAGAGCAGGAAATCGTTGTCCGGCTCGGTGGCTTGCAGGACAGACTGCACGCGGGTAACGTAGATATTTAGGGCTGCAAACTCCCGCCAAAGCGGGTTCCGGGTATTGAGTTCGCTCGCGGCGTAGAAAAGCCAACCGGGCCAAGGAACGTCGTCGGGCGAGTAGGCGTTGCCGTGGTAGAATACATGGTTCACGCCAGCCACGAACAAACGGTCGGTAAAACATTTCAGTTCCTCGTAGGTTTCGTGGAAATGCTCCGCCATCCAGGTGCCGGTCTCGGCGGACACCAGCCGTCGGCCGGTCACGTGGGCAGCGGAGGACGCGAATTTACTGACCTGAATATCGCGATCGGCGCCGCCGATGTGCGCGTCGAAACGCGAATCGAGCGGGTCAGGGCCGCCGTGGCCAAACATCTCGGTCTCGGGAATCGCGGCCAGCGCGTAGAGGTCGAGTAGATTGGCAGGCGCGCCGTGGGCCTGGAAACGCGTGCGCAGGCCGCTGCCCGTCGCCCAGTCGGTCCACAGCGGGAAGACATTTTCCAACAGCACATCGGAGACAGTCCGGCGGTAATCATGCCAGAGCCGGCCCACCGCCTCGGGCTCGCCCCGCCCAGCCAAAAGATCCCAGTGATCCTCCAAGCGGTAACCGCGCCGCTGGAAAAACTCGTCCGCAAACGCGGGGCCCCAGACCGCTTCGTAATACTCGTAGGAGTCATGATAGATCGCGCGGGGACGAGCGTGCCCCGAATCGGCAGCGAAGGCTGCACGGAAGGGCGCGAGGTAGTGCTCCATCGCCTGGGGCGAGAGCGGGTCGATCATCCATCCCTCGCCGCCCGGGCCAGCACGTTTGACCTTGAGTCCGGTGCTCTGCACGCCAACGGCGACTACCGTCCAGCCTTCGACCGATCCGGGCGGCATCCAACCGAGTCGGCCGTCGCCCCGCACCAGCGAACGCAAGTCCTCGCGAGCGCCAGTGACCGAAACCGCCGCGAACGACTGCCACGCGATAGTATCAAAGCCTTTGGGCGGGGTGATGCGGCCGTCTGAAGGCAAAGCCGCATTGATCAACACCAGCCGTTTTCCGGCCTCCTTCTCCAGCACATTCGGACCGCCAAAACACCACCCCGTGCCGGCCGTAAGATCGACGCCTAGGCCGCGCTGCTCCGCCGCCACGACCGTCCAATCAAACATCCGCCACCACTCGGGACTAAGATACGGAATCCAGCGCGCGGCAGCGTCCTTCGCACCATATATGGGGATAATGTGAATGCCCCCGAGTCCAGCATCACGATAGCGATCCAGCTCGTGGCCGAGGTTTTCCTCGTCCACCGCGGAGCCGAGCCACCAGTTAAACGTCCAAGGCCGGGCCTCGCGGGTGATCGCGGGCCAGCCCAGTGCGGTAGCCTGCACCGTGCCTGCGGGCGAAGTTTGCCCCGAGAGCCACGGAGCGAACCACGCGCTCAAAATCGCGCAAAAAAAGCATAGGAAACGGAATGGATCGATGAAACCAAAGCACATGGGGAAAGCACGAGGTTGGGTTGGCAGCACGGGGACAACTCCAACGCATAACAATGAGGCGAAAGCAGATGCTAGCGGAGTATTAAGGAAGATAGGGTGCACCGTTCACTTTCACATTCTCGAAATGAACTTCGCTCCCATCCTGAATGGTGACTTTGGACCGCCTGAAGTTCACGTCCACATCCGCAAACCGCACGCCGTTGATTTCAGTTTGGCCGGGACTACCGGCGATACCTCCGAAGGAGCCAAAACGACCGCGGATACCAGAAAAAGAAACGTCCCGCACGACCGAGCACGGCGGCGTGAGCCCCTGCAGCTCGAGATATTGTTTCCACGGCTGGATGGTTACCAACGCGCCGCCAGAGCTCTCCAGCGTGATGTCTTGATACCGGATGTTTTCGTAACGCTGGGGTGTATCCGGACGCAGCTTGAAATTGGCGACCACCATGGCTCCCAACACTCGGCAGCGTTCCACCAGAACATCGCGCACGACGGTGGCTTCACTTCCGAGCGTGACGGCCGCGTGTGCTCGCTGAAAAACGCAATCACGCACGCGCACATGCTCCACCGGCGGGCTATCATGGTCCTGCAGGGCAAGCGGACCCTTCGTTCCCTTGAGGGCAACCGCATCATCGGTCACGGAAAACCAGCAGCCCTCGATTTTCACATCTTGGCAACTATCCACGTCGATCCCGTCGGTGCTAGGGGCTTGCTTGTAGTCGTCGGGCACGGAGAAACGGGCATTTTTGACGTGGACCTCGCGGCAGCGGTAAAGATGGAGATTCCAAAACTGGGAATCTTTAAAGGACACTCCCTCGATCAAGACATCGCGGGAGTTTTCAACCAAGGCGAGTCGGGCCCGGGGAATGCCGAGGTTGCGAAAGGCCTTGGGATCAGGCGCAGCAAGACGTAGTTTCCAAAATAAATCCCACAGCGGCCGACCAGCCCCATCAAGCGTGCCCTCGCCGGTGATGCGGAGGCCATCGCAGCCATCGGCATTAATCAGTGCCGGGGTAAAAAGCGCCTCGAAATGCCCCTCGATACGCGTGCGACGAGCCGGAAAATCCGCCGCAACATCGGTGGAGGCGCGCAGGACAGCGTCCTTTTCCAGCAGCAGATTCACCCCAGGCTTCAAGAACAGGGCGCCGCTAACGAAGACACCTGGCGGGATCACCAGCGTCCCCCCACCGCTCAAAGCGAGTCGGTCGATGGCGGATTGGATGGTCGTGGTATTTAGCACGATCCCATCGCCGATTGCGCCGCATTCCGTGGCGGTTAACCGAGGAGACGGCCCACCGGGCGAGCCCGCTTCGCTAGCGACTAGAAACTGAGGCAAGTCTGACGAAAGGATCAACAGCACCAAACCACAGGCGCGAGCCACGGATTGGCGCAATTGCGTGGCCACGGATTGCATCAGCGCTCGATTTGATCGGCTCAATGTTTCACCTGCCCGGAACGCGTGACCTCATAGGTCGGCGCGACGCCGTCCGGCGTAGTCACCCGAGTAAAGGCCACATCCTCAACCCGATCCAGCTTCACCTTCGCACCGGCGGGCAGATGGATGCCTTCGAAACGCACCCGGGCGGTGCGGTGGCCATCCGCCTCGAAACCATTCACGATAATCACCGGCTTCTTCGGGTCGGCCTGGGTGAGGTCGATGTTCTCGAAACGGAAATTGCGGAAAAACGGCTGAGCCGGTGCGGCCGCACCATCGTTGTTATAAGACAACTTGGTGTAGACGGTAATCTGCCGGAGCGCGCAGTCACGCACCGTCACATCCTCCACAAAACCACCCCGCTCGGGCGTGCCCTTGATCTGCAACCCGTTGAGTAACTCGCCCGCCACGCAGTCCTCCACGCGCACGCCGCGCACCCCACCGGAAATCTCGCTACCGATGGAGATGCCGTGCCCCCGCTCAAAACGACAGTCGAACACGCGCACGCCGTCCGTCGGTCGGTTGACCACGTTGCCCTCCGGGTTTTTCCCAGACTTGATGGCGATGCAGTCATCGCCGGTGTCGAACGTGCAGGCGAAGATGAAAGTATTCTCGGAGGAATCGGGGTCGATGCCATCGCCATTCAGCACATTGCTGCGGATGGAGAGCCCGTGCAGGCTCACGTTTTTCGAATAGATGGTGTGGAGCGTCCAGCCCGGGGTTTCCTCTAGGATGAGCCCGGCCACCTCGACGTTTTCAGCGTTCATGAGAAGGATTAACCTTCCCCGCGAACGCAGTCCCTTGACGCCTGGGAACTCGGCGCGCACGGCATCGGAGAGTTTTTTCCCGCCGCCGGAAATCCGGCCCGCGCCGCGGATGCTGAGATTGCGCACGTTAGCCGGCCCGGCAGCGTCGAGCGTGCCGGCGTTGAGCAGGCTGGCATAGGTCTCCAGCTCCCAGCCCTCGAAACGATTGCGAATAAAGGGCGCGTAATCAGCCGGATTGGCCGAGCCTTTGAGCACGCCGCCCGCCTCGATTTCGAGGGTCATATCACTCTTGAGAAAAAGTGCGCCACTAAGGAACACTCCGGCCGGGATGCGGACGACGCCGCCGGCGGGGCAGGCGTTTATCGCAGCCTGGAGCGCGCGGGTATTGAGCGTGGCGCCGTCGCCGAGCGCACCGTAATCCAGCACGGATACGATGGTCTCCGGAGAAAAGGTGCGCAGTTCGAGCGGATTGCTTTCCATCCGCAAACTGGGATCCGCAGCACTAGACGTAATCCGGACTTGGAAAACATGGGTTCGCTCGGGCGCCAGCCCGCGTGCGGTAAAGTGGGTTTTAAGGGTTTGCCCGCAAGGTTGGCCGTCCCGCAGCACTTCGTAAGCGATGCCCGGGCCAGTCGCTTCCGGCTTGTCCCAGACCAACGTGGCCTCGTCAGAGCGCAGGCTTTGCGGTGCGAGCAAGAGCTGAAATCCGGGCGCAGCTGCAGTAAGTTCAGGCAAAACCCAAAGCGTAAGGCCGAGCAAAAGCCCGAGCGTGGTTAAAAAGCGCATAGACATGGGGGGGAAGAAGAGGGGTAAACAGTGCTCAACCGGACTGACTGCGCTGCCACCCAAACGGTTCTAGCCGCGAAACGCAAAAGATAGCTCAGCCTTTGAAAAGGAAACGAGAGAGAGGGGGGTTACGTCTAAAAAACTGGCGGCGCGCTAGTCCTGACTACCCTGCAGCTAGTTCCTTGCAGCAGGCCGACGCTCTGTTGCACTCGGCACTGCTGCATTTCAGCCCAAAACCGCTCCGTTGCAGCTCTCAAATGAATTATTTTAATCTAAAAGCGGGGTCGCGAGCGAAACCAAGGAACACACAACCCAATCCACCCCCCCGGCCTTTTCAACCTTTCTCGGCCCGACCCGCTGAAGCGTCGCCACGAACACTTTCACGCCGACACCGGGCGCGGCGTCGGCGCCTCTTATTAAACCGGCTGGACCGGCCTCGTGGCCAAGCTTCTCCAGCCTCTTCAGGAGTAGATCTTGAGATGAGGTTTTGCCGCTTTTCCCGCTGACTCCATTCATAAGCCACGCGTGGCAGCTCGACGGGTGGAGGAGAGTGGTTAGGCGTCCGAACGACGCTCGCCGCCTCACACTACTGGACGCGGACGTCGGCTCGTCCGAGTAGGATCTTATCGGGTTCGAACCAGCATTGTTTCGCTTTCAGGGTTCTTCAGGTGACGCGGTGAGCATTTTGCCGTGGAAATCCTTGAGATGGACCTGCGCCCATTGTCCCAGCCCTTCCAGAACCGGTTTGAGAGCTGCGCCGCTTTCGGTCAGCTTGTAGGCGTTGTTGCGAACGGAGTGTTGCGGGTTTTTTCGTTCGATCATTTCAAGCGACACGAGGAGGTTTAGTCGGTCGGCAAGAATGTTGGTGGAAATGTGTTCGGGCGATTCGAGCAACTCGGAGTAAGTGCGCGGACCATGCATGATGAGGTCTCGCACGATTAACATGGTCCATCTGTCCCCAAGCACATCAAGGGCCGCGCAAACCGGGCACACCGAGCGCCAATGAATTTCCTCAACACCCATTCGAGGATAATGCGGATTTTTTGCTTATTTGGCAATCGCCGCCGCCATTTCTCGGAACGAAGTTTCAAGCGGCGAGGGCTTCCACCCCAACACCTCGAAGGTCGCACGATTGTCGAACGAGGCCTTTTTCCCGAGAAACGGGACCATTCCCCGGGCCTCACGGTCGACCAGGCCCATGATCTTAAGCAGGAAGGAAGGTGCCCGAAGAGTCGGAACCTTAGTGTAACCCGCTGATCTGAGAATGTCTGCGACGGTGCCCATTTCCACCGGATCGGCGCTGGCGGCGATAAAGCGCTTTCCCGCAGCCCCGGTGGCAGTAAGCGCCCTGACGTGGAGCAATGCGACATCCCGCACGTCAATCATGCCCATCCCGACGTCGGGGATCATCGGCAACTTGCCTGCAATCATCCGCGCAATCATCTCCAAATTCTGGCCCTCCAATTTGGCGCCGAGCGATGGGCCAAACACTCCACCGGGGTTAATGACGGTCAACTCCATCTTGCCCCCGCTTACGGCTTCCCACGCGGCGCGTTCGGCCAGAGTCTTGCTCTTCATATAAGCGCCGACGGGGGCGCTCATGTCAGTCCACGTGTCCGGTCCGTAGCGGCCGCTGGCGTGACCGCCCATGATGGCTACGGTTGACGACGTGAGCACGAAGCGCTTCACGCCTGCGCCCTTTGCCGCTTGGATTACCCGTTTCGTCCCCTCAACGGCGGGTTTAATCAATTCGTTCTCGTCCTTCGGTTCGGCAAGAATGAAGGGCGAAGCGACGTGCATGACAAAGGTGCATCCCTTCATCGCTTGGTCCCAACCAGCGTCGGATAACAAGTCGGCTTCGACGAAACTCAACCGATCAACTTGCGCCACTTTCGCGAGCGCCGCCCTCGTCGCTTCTGCCTTCACGCGAGAACGAATCGTGCCGACGACTTCGTAACCTTGTTTGAGTAATTCTGCCGCACAATGCTGTCCGATGTAGCCGGTTACCCCGGTGATGAGAACGCGCTCGTTCATAAGTGGTGCTCCTGTTTTAGTGTTACTATGAGTTGCAAAATGCAAGTCTCGGCTCAGTGGCTTGCAATTTGCAAGCCTTGGCTCGCGCAATCTTCGCCCGACTTTGGACGGGAGCCGCGTTTTGATTTCGAGTCGCACGCCGCGTGACCGGAGCGCGCAGCATTTTTTCCGGGCCTCGATGCGTGGAGAGTCGCTTCGTTTGCCGCCGGAGGGTTTTAGATTCGAGGTTCCGAACTAACCCGGCGGTGATGAGCTTCGCGTCTCGCCAAACCGCCATTACTGATAGGAAACTGAATTTCGCCGAAGAACGGGCCGGGATCCAAACCTAAGGGGACTGGCCGGAATGGCACTAAGTTAGGCACGATAGCCCCAACCCGACGCTCCATAAAATACTAGTGGAAAGCCCTAGTAATCATGCGGTAAAGAGAAAATTTTCAAGTGGGCAATTATGGCACAGCGAGACGATGAAGCCCCTTAACTTAGTGCCATTCGGGTCTGGCCGAGAAAAGTTGGAAAAGCAACTTTCAAGAATGGCGAAGTGCAAGGTTGTATAAATCAGGCTGAGTGGCTAGACCGCATCGATAAAGAGCTAGGACGCCTTAATACTAGAGAAGTTAAACTGGGGTTTATTAAATCGGGGTTGCCTGCAACGCCCACGGGATGATCACTAGGAAGTCGCCGCTGAAGCAGCGCCTAGGCCGCCTCAGCGTGAGGTTGTTTTGTAGATGGTTTTACCATCCTTAATAGTCTCCACCACACGGATGTCCTTGATGGTCATCGGGTCTACCGTAAGCGGATTCTTTTCGAGAATCACCAGATCGGCCATTTTCCCTGCTTCAAGGGTTCCCTTGGAACGCTCCTCAAAGTGCTGATAGGCCGCATAATCAGTCACCGACTTGAGCGCGACGTAAGGGGTTACCCGCTCGTCCGGTCCCACCACCAAACCGCTCCGACTGACTCGGTTCACGGCGGTCCACACGAGGTCCATAATGCTAGGCGGCACGATGGGACTATCCGCGCCATTCGTGAACTTCATTCCTAGAGAGTGGGCGTAATTCATCGGGCTCATCCCAAAAGCCCGCTCAGGCCCCACGGTTTCGTTCACGTGCCAGTCGCCCCAATAAAAAGTATGGGACGTAAAGAAGTTCGGAATAATACCAAGCTCCTTCATCGTCACAAGTTGATCGTGGCGAATGAATTGAGAGTGAATCATCACCGGCCGAAGATCTTTTGAGCCGTATTTGGCAATAGCCTGTCGCACTGCCGCGATCATCATGTCGGCAGTGGCGTCCCCGTTGCAATGCATGACAATCTGGACGTTCTGGCGGTAGGCGGCATCAAACCACTGATCCAGCTCCGTCTGGGGCAAGGTGGGATAGCCTCGGTAATCGACAGGTTGCCCGGCGGGGGGATGGAAATAAGGCTTGGTCAGATAGGCGGTCTTGCCAACCGGCGCACCGTCACCGGTGATCTTGATACCGGCAAACTTGATGCCATTCACATAAACGCCTACCTTTTCACGGGCGTCGGGTTCAAGGTCAGCCGCGACCGAGCCGTGGGGAAAACCGTTGGCTTGAACGCTAGCGCAGCCATCGAAACTCGGCGGGGTGTAGTCGATGTCCAAAGTCTTTTTCCCTGCGAGCACGTCGTTGAAGATCGCCCACATCGGATAGGAAATGATGTCTATCAACGGCCGGGCAGCCTGTTTCCGTTTTTCCAGCAGGATGGCGATATTCAGAGGGCTGGAGATGGCGTCTTCGGCCGTAGTGATGCCGAAGCTAGCATACCAGTGCATAAACTCATCCAGCAAACGGCCGCGCTCGGCGATCGACGGCACGGCGAGAAACGGCACGAAGATCTGACCGGCCTGTTCTTCAAACACGCCATTGGGCTCGCCGGAGAGGGGATCTTTCCGAATCAGGCCGCCGGCCGGATCGGAGGTATCTCGAGTGATGCCGGCCAGCTCGATAGCCTTGGTATTCACGGCGACGATGTGGCCGGATACATGCGTTACTAAAACGGGGATATCACGACTTATACGATCGAGGTCATCTCGCGTGGGGTGGCGTCGCTCGGCTAGGAGGCTGTCGTCGTAGCCCAGCGCCAGCGCCACCTTGCCCGGAGGGGGCGGATTGGTGGTCAGGTAGCGCTGCACCTTGGTCACGAGTTGCTCGATGGAACTGACGTCACTCACCGGCGGCGGGCTGAGATCGGGCGAATTTCCCCGCAGGGTATAATCCACGATATGACCGTGGGCATCGATGAATCCAGGGAGGAGCGTCTGACCACCAAGATCGATGACGCGGGTCGCTGCACTGCTATACCGCTGCACGTCGGACTTTGGCCCCACGGCAAGAATCTTGCCCTGCCCGACGGCCAGCGCCTCCGCATATTGCGGCTCTTCGCCGGCCATCGTGAGGATATGACCGCCAAAGTAGATCGTATCTGCAGAAATCAAGGACTCGTCCGCCGAACGCGATAAACTCGGCAACAGCAGGGACAAAACGGCGATGGCTGATGGGAAAACCCTGTTGGATTTCTTCATGAGTGATAGCGGAGCGACTAGTTTAAATAGGCGGTAGTAAATAATACAATCAAGGAAGCCCGAAAGGATTTAACCTCAAAGCGTTAAATTTGAATGAGTTACGCTAAGGTCTTAATTCAAGCCCCTACCTTGCGGCGTTTCACCCAGGAGATGATAGCGGCATCGTTGTCTCCGGCGCGCCAAACCAAGGCGAGGAACTCCGCCGGCAAGATGTCGTTGTCCTTAAAAAAGCACCGGTCACCGCCGCAGCCATACATCATGGAGGCAGGCAACTCGCCTCGAAGTTTGGCCCGCGCCTTGGGCAGAAGGCGCGGCAACCAACCAATACCGTCCACCGCCGCCGCCTTTTCCGGCCAAGTCGAGGGATCCGCCACCACGCCGGAGGCCCGCCCACCCTGCACATTCAGAAAATAATCCCGGCGCACGACCTCTATGGCCAGTGCGTGTTCGAAACCGGGTTCGCCGCCGCCGACGTCATCCTCGGCGTAATCATATAGATGCTGGGCGGTGAGGCCATTGGCTGCCAGCCAAGCCGTCTGTTTATCATCGAAGTAGCCCTCGGCCCCGCGCCGTCCGGCGCGATAGAGGCCAAGGGCGTGATCATAAAGGGCACGGAACCGAGTCGGGAAATCGTAATGCGACATATCGAAGCAAATCACAAGATCCGCTCGGAGCAAACAACCCAGAAGCCGAAACGATCCGGCAACATCAGCGCCTATGCCCCCACCGCGCCTACCCGGCCTCTTACAAGGAACCGCTCTTTTTCCGCTGAGAACAAAGTCGCGCGTTGAAAGCGGGCTTGGCTTGGCCCGCCCCGCCGCGTAACACCGCGCGCCAACGCCGTCACCCCGGCCTGGCCGACGCATGTCCCGCCTTTCCTTTACCCTAGAAAAAACCGCGCCCGCCACCAAGGCCCGCGCTGCCCGCTTCCGCACCGCCCACGGCGAAGTCCGCACCCCCGTGTTCATGCCCGTGGGCACGCAGGCCACAGTCAAAAATATGACCGTAGAGGGCCTGCGAGCCCTCGACGCCCAGGTGCTGCTGGCCAACACCTACCATCTCCTGCTCCGCCCCGGACCCGAGGTATTTAAGAAATTCGGCGGCATCCACCGCTTCATGAACTGGGATCGACCGGTGCTGACCGACTCCGGCGGCTTCCAGATTTTCTCTCTGCCCCACTCGCGACGCATGACCGAGGAGGGCGCCCATTTCCGTAGCTACGTCGACGGAGAACCCTGTTTCCTCTCGCCCGAGACCAGCATCGGGATGCAACGCGCCATTGGCAGCGACATCATGATGGTGCTGGACCAGTGCATCCCATCCACCGCCCCGCACGCCGAGACCGAGGCGGCCATGCACCTTACCCACCGCTGGGCCGAGCGCTCCCTACGGGCCCGCGACGACTCGCCCCAGGCCCTCTTCGGCATCGTGCAGGGCGCCTGCCACCCCGACCTGCGCAAACGCAGCGCCGAGTTCCTCCGCGACTTGCCCTTCGACGGCCTCGCCATCGGCGGCCTCGCGGTTGGCGAAAGCCATGCGGAGCGCTACGAGTTCACCGATCTGGTCACCAACTTCCTCCCGGCACACCTGCCGCGCTACCTGATGGGCGTGGGCACGCCGCTCGATATCCTCGAGGCGGTGCACCGCGGGGTGGACATGTTCGATTGCATCATACCCTCGCAACTCGCCCAACGCGGCACCGCCTTTACCTCCCACGGCAAGATCCACTGCCGCCGAGCAGTGTATAAGTTTTCCGAGGAACCGCTCGACGCCCGGTGCGGTTGTCACACCTGCCGCAACCACCCGCGCGCCTACATCCACCACCTGATCAAGAGCGACGAGACCCTCGGCTGGGGCTTGCTCGCGCACCACAACATCGCCTTCTACCAGCAGTTGATGGCCGAGATCCGCGCCGCCATTTTCGACGGAACCTTCGCCGCCTACCACGCGCGGCAACGCCTCGAGCTCTCCCGCGACGACGAGGCCAACCCGCCCGTGCACCCCGCCCCGGCCAAGATCCGCCGAGCACCCAGCCTAGGCGATTACGAGATCCAGACCTCACCGCAGGGCTTTTCCAGCATACGCCAGGTCAGCTCCGGCGAGGTGATGCACTCGGTATCCGCCCCCGCCGACGAGGCCGAGCGACTCTACGTCGCGCAATCACGCCTAGGCGAACGCCTCCGCCGCCGGCACGAAGAGGCCCCGCAACCGCTGGTGCTCTGGGACGTCGGCCTCGGCGCCGCCTCCAACGCCATGGGCGCGCTCCACCGGGCTGAAGCCGAAATCGCCGCCGCAGGCGCGGGCGGGACACATCCGCTGCACCTCGTGAGCTTCGAGTGCGACCTCGACCCCCTCGAACTCGCCGCGCGGCACGCCTCGCACTTCCCCCACCTCCGCCACCCCGCGCCCCACACGCTGCTGCGCCAGAGCCTTTGGCGGCGTGCCGACGAGCAGATTGAATGGCGGCTACTGCGCGGAGATTTCCTCGAACTCTTCGAAAACGCGCCCGCCCCGGATGTCATTTTTTACGACCCTTTTTCCAGCAAGACCGATACCGCGCTGTGGCAGGCCGGGGTCTTTGCCCGCCTGCACCGCCACTGCCGGCCGCGCCCGGCCGCGCTTTACACTTACTCGGCCGGCACCGGCGTCCGCGCCGCGCTGCTGCACGCGGGTTTCTTCGTAGCCGAGGGCGTGGGCACCGGCCCCAAAGCCGCTACCACTATCGCCTACACCACTCGCCCCACCGACCCAGCTGCAGCCCGCCTGCTCGGGCCCGGATGGCTCGCACGCTGGCGCCGGAGCGGCTCGAAGTTTCCCGCCGACCTCGCGCCCGAAGGGCAACCGGACTTTGAGCGCACGATCGAGGAACACCCGCAATTCGCCAGCCCCGCCGGTGACGAATCCGCTACGGGGTGATGACACCGGTCTTGCGGTTATTGGCCGAGTTTTGATCGACCATCCCGGCGGGAGTGACCACCTGGAAACGCACGGTCAGCTTGCCCGCGCTCGCGAGCTTTGCGCGGTCAATCGGCAGCTCGATACTCGTCGAAGCGCCAGCGGCTAGCGCGGGCACCGCATAACTAAAAATTTCACCTCCGGTGCTAGCCTCGAGGGCGAGGCCGGCGAGCGATTGCGCGCCCTGATTTTGCACCACGACAGAGACCGTGCCACGCACTGCGTCGTAGCTTTGGCTGGTAAGCGCCGGGTCCACGCGACCCGCGTCCGCACGGGCGAGGGCCCAGCCGAGATTGACGCTGCCGTTGCCATAATCCGGATCGGCGCCAACCGCGCCGCCATCGTTAGCGTGGGTGCTCAAAATATCGGCAGCTTGGAGCGGGGTGAGGCCAGCGGAGGTGGACATGACCGCCGCGATCGCGCCCGCCACCACCGGAGCGCTGGCCGAGGTGCCGCTGAAGCTCACCCGCGTGCCGCCGAGGCCGGCCGTTTGCACCCCGTAGCCCGGGGCGGTAAGCTGAAGTGTCTGGCCCGAGTTGGAGAAAATCGCCTGCCGACCGGCGGCATCCACCGCACCGACCGAGACGACACCGGGATAGGCGGCAGGCCAAGCGAGTTGGGTCGCCTGATCGTTTCCGCTCGAGGCTACGATGGCTACGCCGGCGGCGAGCGCATACTCGACCGCATTGCCGAGCGCCGCGTTGGTGGCGTAGCCGCCCAGGCTTATGTTGATCACTTGCGCACCGGCATCGACCGCCGCGAAGATACCCTGGGCGAGCGCGAAGGCGTCACTCACACCGTCTACCCCCGTCACGCGAATACTCAGTATCCCGGCAGCTGGGGCGACCCCACGTGCGTCGGCCGAAGCCCCGGCCGCGAGCGCAGCGACCGCGGTGCCGTGCTCGCCGTCCGCCCCCCCGCCGACCACGCCATAACCGATATCCAAATAACGCAACCGGGCACCGAACGTAGCATCGGCGGCACTGCCGCCATCAAGCACGGCGATGGTAACTCCCGCGCCCCAACGAGAGGTGTCGCCCTGTGCCCCGATCGCATCAAGCAAACCCGCGCCGACCGGGACTCCGACCCGCGCGGACCGGGCCTCGACGGCGGGCGGATTGGCGGCGAGGATCGGGTTGACGGTGACCCCGGAGTAGTCGTCGGCATGGGCGCCCAGTTCGGAGACAAAAGCATCATAGTCACCCACCCGCACACGCACAGCATTGAGGGCATCGAGCCGCCCCAGCACGGCTAGGCCGACGGCGGCGGCGCGGGCGAGGAAGGCGCGGCGCGCGGCCTCGTCCTTAAAGGTCAGCACGGCCTCGTCGGGCCGCACATCGGCGCGGTTGAATTTCTTGCGCAACAGGGCCGCAAACGTCTCCCGGTCGGCGGCGTCGAGTTCGCCGGACAAGGGCGCCTCCGCTCCCGCCGCCTTCGGCGGCACGACCTTTCCAACGTTCGTCGCGGCCGCCGCGGAAGGCATTCGGCCCACGCCGACACACCCGCGCACGCCAAGCACAGCCAGACTCGCGGCCATCAGAACCGAGAGGGCGAGACCCGAAGAAGCGGTGCGTTTCATCGTGGGAAGCGGAGTCTGGGCAAATACTCCGTGAGCGGAAGGACGTTATCCGCGACCTTAAAGTTACCCGCCCGACGCTGTCGGCTTTTCGGTGTCGTGAAATACCCCGCCTCCCCCACCCCGCCGGTCGCCTGCACGCTGGCGATCAAGGCGATCCCGAACGCCCCGCGCAACGAGGTCTGCGGCTGGCTGGGCGACGCTTTGAAGGTGAAGGTCCATGCCCCGCCGGTCGAGGGCCGCGCCTCGGTCGCGTTGTGCGAGTTTCTGGCCGACGCGCTGGAGCTGCCGCGCCGCGCGGTGACGGTGCGCCATGGGGAACTGTCACGCCAGAAAGTGCTACGCATCGAGGGGCTCGAACTCGCGGAAGTGCGCCGCCGCCTCGGTGGTTGACGCGACCGCCGGAGGGCGCGACCTCAACGGCTCGCGCCGGATGATCCGGCGTAAAACGGGACAAGCGTATTCAGGTGCCCCTGAATAATAGTGGAGACCGTCGCGCCGGGGAGAGTGCCTTTGTGCAGTTCAAAGATAGCGACGAGGAGGGCGAGTTCGATGTCCACCTTGCGCGGGCTGGTCGCCTTCATCTCGCGAAGGAGTTCTAGGGCCTTTTTCTCGGCCTGTTTGTAATCGAGGAAATTCCGTTCGGTAGGCTCGGCACTCATGCGTGAAGGGACTGAAGCAATTTGTGTCCGAAGTTTACCCGTGCAGACCGATAATTATCGAGCCTCAGCTCGTGAGTCCCGACTTCTTAAGACTTTGCTCATGGCGGATATCCTGGGCATCGCTGAGGAACACCGTCTCCTCGGCGATGTTGGTGGCGTGGTCGGCGATACGCTCCAGACCCTTGCTGATAAACATTAACTCGAGGGCGCGGGTGATAGTCCCAGGTTGCTCAACCATGTAGCTGCTGAGTTCGCGATAGAGTTGGCGGTTGATGGCATCGACCTCGAGATCCCGCTTCACGACTTCTATGGCCTTGGCGCTGTCGGCGTGGATGAAACAATCGAGGGCCGCGCGCAGCATCTCAATGGAGATGGTCGCCATGCGAGGGATGTCCACGTAGGGCTTGAGCGGCGGTTCGCCGGCCAGGCGAATGGCGCGCTTGGCGATATTAGTCGCCTCGTCGCCGACGCGTTCGAGGTCATGCGAGGCCTTCATGCCGACAATGACGAGGCGGAGCTCGGTCGCGACCGGAGCGCGCAGGTTCATGTAGCGAATGGCCTCGGTATCGATGGCCTTCTCGAGGTCGTCGAGCTCGTCATCTGCCGCAATCACCCGCTCGGCCAGCTTCACATCACCGGTCACCAACGCCTGAAGCGCATCACGAACTTGACGGACCGCGACCTCCCCCATGCGCAGCAAATCGGAGCGGAAGGTTTCCAGTTCGGAGTCGAAGTAACGTTTCATTTCTTAAAGTAAGCCAGAATACAGAAGTAAGGAGAAGGAGTCCGGCTTCCAGATTATAGAAGCTGGATTATCAATCCGCCGATTGCCAACTTTCATCAGCCAAAGCGGCCCGAGACGTAGGCTTCGGTCTGGGCGTTCTTGGGATTCATGAAGATATTATGGGTCTCGTCGAACTCGATCAGCTTGCCCATGTAAAAAAATGCCGTGCGGTCGGAACAGCGGGCGGCCTGCTGCATGGAATGGGTAACGATGATGATGGTGAACTGTTTCTTAAGTTCGTGGATCAACTCCTCCACCTTGGCGGTGGCGATGGGATCAAGTGCGGAGCAAGGCTCGTCCATGAGGATCACCTCAGGCTCGACCGCGATCGTGCGGGCGATGCACAGCCGCTGCTGCTGGCCTCCGGAGAGGCCCAGACCGGACTCGTGAAGACGATCCTTCACCTCGTCCCAGAGCGCGGCCCCGCGGAGGGATTTCTCCACCACCTCGTCGAGCTTGGTCTTGCTTTTTACCCCCTGGATGCGGAGGCCGTAGATGATGTTTTCGTAGATCGACTTGGGGAAGGGGTTGGATTTCTGGAAAACCATGCCAACGCGTTTGCGCAGCTCGATTGGGTCGACGGCGGGGCCGTAGATATCGATGTCGCGGATCTTGATCTCGCCGCGCTTGACCGCGGTGCCATCAATCAGGTCGTTCATGCGATTCAGGCAACGCAGGAGGGTGGATTTACCGCAACCTGAGGGGCCGATGAAGGCGGTGACGCGACGATCGGGTATAGCGATGTTAATATCAAAGAGAGCCTGTTTTGCTCCGTAGTAAAAATCGAGGCCCTTGACGTCGATCAAGGTGGGGCTGGGCACGGTATCGTCCTTGCGGGCGACCCGAGGGGGCGTTGCAAGCGTGCGGGAGGGCGCAGCGGAGGTGGGCGAAGAGTTTTCCATAAACGCGACGGAAGTAGGATTGGCCTAGCAGGAGGGTAACAAGGAAGACATGCGGCTAAAGCACGGAAGGGTCACCATTGATAGCGACCGCGAAGCTTGTTGCGCAGCAGGATGGAACTGCCGGCGATCAGAGCGACGAGCCCAAGGAAAACAAAGGCGGTGCCGTATTGAACGCGTTGGGTGTAGGCGTTCTGGGGAATCTTAGAGGAAACGACGTAAATATGATAAGGCAGTGCCATCACGCCCTGAAAAAAGAAGTCACCAAACTTCGCCACCTCCCAAGGAAGCTTGTCGCGCACCACATAAGCGGCGGTGAACATGATTGGCGCGGTCTCACCCGCCACGCGAGCGATACCCAAGATGGAGGAGGTCAGGATGCCGGGCAGGGCGAAGGGTAACACGTTTTTCCGAATGGTCTGCCACTTGGTCGCGCCGAGCGCGAGCGAGCCTTCACGAAAGCCCTTAGGCACAGCCTTCAATGCTTCCTCGGAAGCAGTGATAACCACGGGCAACACCATGAAAGCCAAAGTAAACCAGCCCGACATAAGTGAGACGTTCCAATCGAAGTAGAGCACAAACATAGCGAAACCAAAGAGTCCGAAAACAATGGAAGGCACCCCAGCGAGGTTCAGGATGGCCAGCCGTATAAAACGCACAAACGCGCTGTCACGGGCGTATTCGCTGAGAAAAATCGCCGAAGCTACCCCCAATAGAAGCGCAATCGTCATCGCACCCACTACGAGCAAGACCGTGCCAACAATGCAGGGCCAGATGCCGCCTGCGGCGTAAACATAGCTCTGGGCCTTGAACTCGGGCACCGGTCGTCCCTCGGCGGTGGCCCGAGCCGTTTCGGCTTCGCGAAAGGCCCGATACTCCGTATCGCCCATCTCCCGCTTTACGCCCTCGTGTTTAAAAATATAAAGGCTCTCCGGCGCCTCAAAAAGAAAAGTGTTCGTCACATAGGGGAACTGCTTGAGACTGCGGAATGACCCGGTAACCGTCGGTAACCCCTTCAGGCAGATATTACCGATAACAAATACGCCACAAAGCAGGATGACATAAGTAGCCAGACGAAAGGCCCATACAATGGTGCCCTCGGTGCGGCGCTGAAAACTATGACGCGAGGTATAGAAATGGGAGGGGGCAGTCATGACGGGCGCGGACTTTAGCCGATTGAAACCTTGTATTTACGCACAATTTTCTGGGCGAAATAGTTAATAAGCAATGCGATGAAGAAGAGCAGCAAACCGACGACAAAAAGCGCACGGTAGTGGATGCCACCGGGTTCCACCTCCCCCATCTCCTGCGCGATGATACCGGTCATGGTGTGCACCGGTTGGGTGACCACCCCGAGTCCAGCGGTAAAATCAGGGATGGCAATGCGATTACCCGCGCAGAGCAAGACCACCATCGTCTCGCCGATTACGCGCCCGAGACCAAGAAGAATAGCGGAAACGATACCCGAAAGAGACGCTGGCACGATGATACGAATGATGGTCTGCAAACGGCTCGCGCCTAACGCGTAAGAGGCCTCCTTAAAGGCGCGGGGGACATTGTTGATCGCATCTTCGGCCAGAGTGAAAATCGTCGGCACCGCGATAAGACCGAGCAGACATCCGGCAGTAAGCGCATTTAAACGTTCGGCGAATGGGAAACCCGTAACCCACGAAAGAAAAGACCAACCCGAAGCGACACGGAGAAACTCGCCCAGCACAGCTATACCGAAAAATCCCAGCACCACCGAGGGGATGGCCGAGATAAACTCGATCGCCGGCTTGATCAGGCGCTGCTCAACCGGTGAGGCGAGTTGATTGACATAAATAGCGGCGCCCACACCCAGCGGAATAGCCAGGGTCAAGGCGATCAACGAAACCAACATCGACCCGGCGATGAGTGGCATGGCCCCATACCAATCCTGCCAGAAACTCGCCGTCAGCCACTGACGCCCGAAGATAAACGCGGTAAAGGACTGCGACAGCGGCACCGGCACGGTGGCATCCCACTTTTTCATTGATTCCAAGGTCGCAGGAAGCGAGGCGATAAAATCACGCGTAAGAGCCTGGAATCGAGCCATACGAACGGTCAAATCGACATCGGGCAAGATCGGGGGCGCCACGATCAACTCCTCCAGCGATCTGGCGAAAGTTGAACTCGCCTCCGCGTAAGCAGGCAGCGTGGTTGTGATCGTCTCAACCTCGACGGCGAAATTAATCGGAAGAATCTTGACCGCTGCGGCTTCCGCAGACTTTCCGGCGGCAAGCAACTGCCGGCGCTTCTCCGCCAGATTTTGATTCGTCAAATGACGCGCCTTGATGTCGTTGGCGATCTCCGACCAATCCATCAACTGGGACCGGATCGGCGCCGAAGCCCGCGCAAAACGATCCGCGTAAAGATCAAAGTCCGCTAGAAGCGTGTTGGCTTCCTTGGCTGGCAATGCTTTTTGCGCCGTGTAATATTGATAGGTCCGCAGTCGAAGATCCGCGAGATACCGCGACAGGGCAGCGTGGTCTTTTTCCGGCTGGCGCCCCAAATCGACATATTCGAGCCCAGCCAAGCGGTATATAGAGAGATTATCCCGGTTTTGGCTGAAAAAACTAGAACCCTCCCGAAAAAGAAAAAATGTGATCAGACCCAGAATGATAACCGCGAGTAATGCGTTACCGCCGAAAAACCCCTGAATACACTCGTCAAAAGTTAAACCCAAGAACTGGGTGCGCTCCTTTTGTATACGAAAAGAAGTTGGCGCGGATTCAACGGCAGACGTCGTAGTGGACTCGGGCGGCATGCGAGAAGAGGCGGTTGGATAAAAGGTGCGCCACATTCGACGCAAAAAGCGAGGGGCCGCCCAACCTAGCGTCAAGCGGCCCGCTATACGGTCAGGTGTCCCGCAAGAAACTAGTTAGCAACCGGAATGAAGCCGACCTTCTCGACTATGTTCTGACCAACCGAACCGAGCGTAAACTCGATGAATTTGGCGGCGTCTCCCGCCGGCTCTCCATTTGTGTAATAAAAGGTGGGGCGGGCGTAGGGATAAGACTTGGACAGAATCTCTTGCTTGGTCGGCAAGTGCCCGTCGATGGAAGCGACATGAATACCAGGCTCCTTAATATAAGCGAGTCCAACGTAGCCGATACCGTTCGGATTGCCGGCCACCTCGGAGACAATCTGTTCGTTACCGGCCAGCTTTTGGGAGGAAGGCGCATAATCCTGCTTGTTCATGGCGAGCTCCTTCCAGTCGGAATAAGTGCCGGAGGAAGTATTGCGGGTATAAACCGAGATCGCACCCGCCGCACCACCCAGGGCCGACCAGTCCGTAACCTCACCCGTGAAAATCTGCTCCACTTGGCGCTTGGTCAACTCCTTGAGCGGATTGTCCATGTGCACAATCACCGCCATGCCATCATAACAAACCACCGTGGGCTTCAAAGTCACCCCCTTGGCAGAAGCGGCAGAAACCTCCGTGGCCTTGGCCTTGCGCGAGGACATGGCGATATCAGCCGTGCCGCTGGAAATGGCCGTGATTCCGGTGGTTGAACCCTCCGCCGCAATTTCAAACGAGAAGCCGGGATTAGCCGCCTTGAATTCTTCCGCCAAGGTCGGGACCAACTTGGCACCGAGGGTGTCGGATCCTTTGATGACCAGCTTTTGAGCAGAAGCAGTCAGAACAGACGCAAGAGTCGCGAGTGCTAGAAGGAGAGATTTTTTCATGATGCTAGGAGAAGAGTGAGAAAGGTTTAAGACACGAGGTCAGCCATCTAGGTGTTACTTTCATGTGACACCGAAACAAGTGGGATACGACCCTCAATTCGCTAGAGTTTATTCGCTTGGGTCCGGCACTTTCGGCCGCGGCAACTGGTTATTTGCGCCGACCAATTCATTAACAATCGGATGCGGGAAACGCCGGCTTGGCGTGATCGCGTAAAAGGTTTCGCGCAGCTCCGGCACGCGGTGGGTTTCCACCAGCTCGCCCCGTTCGATCTCGTCCCTCACCACCACCGTCGGCACGAGGGCCAGCCCGCCGCCCTCGCGCGCGAGCAGACGGAGCGTCGCCATGTCGTCCACCTCGGCGATCACCCGGGGCCGCACGCCCGCCGCCGCAAGCAACCGATCGAAACCCGCGCGGGTGTTGCTCTCCAGGCTCGGCAGGATTACCGGCACGTCGGCGAAGCCGGCGGGAAACTTCAGCCGACGTTTTTTCCACTCTGGCGCGCCCACCAGCGCCACGGGCTGTTCCGCCAGAAGATGATTATGCCACGGTGTGCCGACATCCCGCCGCGCCGCCTGGTTGGACAAGACCAAATCCACCTGGTGGGCGTGGAGCATCACCATGAGTTCGCGCAAGCCACCCGAACGCACCACCACCTCGACCGCCTCGCGTCGTAACACGGGCCGGAGAAACTCGAGCAGAAAATTCCGCGAAAGCGTCGCCACCGCCCCCACCCGAAGGATCTGCCGACCACCGCGCGGACGTTGCTGCATCACATCCATCAACTCCTCCCCGGTCCGTCCAATCGTATCCGCATACTCCAAAGCGAGCCGCCCCGCCTCAGTCAGGGCCAGCCCACCACGCTCCCGGGTGAACAAGGCATGCCCCAGACTCTCCTCCAAGTGCTTCAACTGGATGCTCAGGGCCGGTGTCGAGAGATTCAACTTCTCCGCCGCGCGCGTCAGGCTGAGCTCGCGCGCAATAACCCGGAAATACCTCAAATGGTGATAATTTAAAAACGGCACGATGCCCGTTTAAGGTTAATTTAAATTTAAGCCCAAGTTCTAAAACCTGTAATCGGCTAAAAGCCTTGCGTGCGATAATCTCGGAATCGCATGCATCCTACTGATCTCGCCGCCAACCTGCTGTCCCCGCCCATCCTCCTTTTCCTGCTCGGCTTCGCCGCCACCCTTCTGCGAAGCGACCTGGAAATCCCGCCCGCCGCCGCCAAAACGCTATCCCTCTTCCTGCTGTTTGCGATCGGTTTCAAGGGCGGCGTCTCTCTCGCTCAAAGCGGGCTCGGCGCCGAGGTCATCGCTACTTTAGGAGCGGCCGCCTTTGCCTCTTTAGCGGTGCCGGTCTGGACTTTTTTCGCCTTGCGGCGCCGCCTCGGCGCGGCCGACGCCGCCGGCATCGCGGCGACCTACGGCTCAGTCAGCGCGGTGACCTTCATCACCGCGACCGGCTACCTCACCCTACATGACATTCCCTTCTCCGGCCACCTAGTCGCAGCGATGGCCTTGATGGAATCGCCAGCCATCCTCGTGGGCGTAATGCTCGCGCGACGTTTCGCCACCAGCGAGGGTCGCGACACGTCACGGCCCGTGATCGACTGGCGCCACCTAGGCCGCGACGCATTACTTAATGGCTCCGTCTTCCTGTTACTCGGCAGCCTACTCATCGGTTTAGTGTGCGGCCCGACTCGCGCCGCGCCGCTAAAACCGTTCATTGACACCCTTTTCCCCGGTTTGCTCGCTCTGTTTCTGCTCGATCTAGGCATCCTCGCCGCCCGCCGTCTAGGCGACCTCCGGCGCTTGGGTGCGCCCATCGCCGCCTTCGCATTTATCGCCCCTTTGATAAACGCCGCCCTGGGCCTGGCCTTAGCCGCTATCCTTGGCCTGCCGCGCGGGGACGCCTTCCTGCTCGTCACGCTCTGCGCTAGCGCCAGCTACATCGCCGTGCCCGCCGCGCTGCGCATCGCCCTGCCGGAAGCCAACCCCGGCGTCTACGTCACGCTGTCGCTCGCGTTAACTTTTCCCTTTAACATCTTGCTCGGATTGCCGCTCTACGCGGCTGCCGTGACCTACCTCACCGGGAGCTAGGCGACGACCACTCCGCCTAAAAAACCCCCCACTAACGCACAAAATTCCGCGCGCGTCTCCATGTGCGGGTTATGCCCGGCCGCCGCAATGGTCTCTATCCGCGCCGCCGGAAAACGCCCGCGGATCTCCGGTAAGTCGGCATCTTCCACGTAGCGCGACCGACCGCCACGTAGAAACAGCGCCGGCCCCGGGAAACCCTCTCCCGCCCCGAGCGGATTCGCCTCCAAGGCGGGCAGCGCCGCCGTGAGCACGGGGAGATTGACCATCCAGCGCCAAGCACCGGCCTCGTCCTGCTCTAGATTGGTCGTGAGGAACTTACGCATCCCCCAATCCGGCACGCGGCCCTCCATCTTCAATTCCGCCTCGCCCCGCGAACGCAACTCAGCGAGCCGCAGTTCGTTCATTGCGGCAAATTCCGCCCGGTGTCCGTGGGAAAGATAAGCCTTCGGTGCGATATCCACCACGACCAGCCGCCCCACCCGTTCCGGCCGCCGACAGGCCAGCGCCATCGCGACCTTGCCGCCCATGCTGTGTCCCATGAGATCGACCGGGCCCTCGGTCTTGGACTCGAGCCAGGCCAGGACGTCCCCGAGCAGCGCGTCGTAATCCATGCGCTCGCTCCAAGGTGATTTGCCGTGATTGCGTAGATCCAATGCCCTCACCGCGCGGCCTCCGCCGACCTCAGCCAGCCCCGCACCTGCACTTTGCCAGTTCCGGCCAGACCCGAGCAGGCCGTGCAGCAGCACCAGCGGACGCCCCGCCCCGCCCAGTTCGCGTGAAAACAAATCCAGCGTGTGTTCCGCCATGGCCAGAAACCCAAAACGCCCGCCCGCTCGGCGCGCAACCTCCGGGTTTACCGCTATACTGGGATTCCCCGATAGATCGCTTGGTCTCAAGACTCGATCTGGGATTGTCACCACAGCCGAGGCCTCTGCACGCTAAGGCAGTTTTACACCCTCGCGCATCCGCCCTCCCGCCTACCCATGAAATTCGTTTCCCTGCTCCGGTTCGCCACCCTGCTCGCCGTCTCCCCCGCTTTGCACGCCGCCGAACCGATTAAAATCGGTGAGATCGCCTCGCTCACGGGCAAAGAAGCCGCCTTTGGCCAGTCCTCCCACAAGGGCACCGTGCTCGCCGTGGAACAACTCAACGCCGTCGGCGGCGTGCTAGGCCGTCCGTTCGAGCTGCTGTCCGAGGATAACCAGTCTAAATCCGGCGAGTCCGCCACCGTCGCCCGCAAATTACTGTCACGCGAAAAAGTCGTCGCCCTGCTCGGCGAGGTCGCCTCCAGCCGCTCGCTCGAAATGGCCCCGATCGCCCAGCGCGCGAAGATCCCCATGATCTCGCCGTCCTCGACGAACCCGAAGGTCACCGAGGTCGGCGACTACATTTTCCGCGTCTGCTTCATCGACCCCTTCCAAGGCACCGTGATGGCGAAGTTCGCCAAAGAAACCCTCAAGGCGCGACGCGTCGCCGTGCTCACCTCCGTCTCGTCCGCCTACTCGGTGGGACTGGCCAAGTATTTTAAGGAGCGCTTCCTGGCAGACGGGGGCGAGATCGCGCTCGAACAAAAATTCGCCGAGGGCGATAAGGACTTTAAAGCCCAGCTGACCGCCGTCCGAGCCGCCGGCGTCGACGCCATTTTCGTGCCCGGCTATTACACCGAGGCCGCGTTAATCAGCCGCCAAGCCCGCGAACTCGGCCTCGCCCTGCCCCTCTTCGGTGGCGACGGCTGGGAGGCTCCGCAGTTGATCGAGATCGGCGGCAAGGCCGTTGAAGGCACCTACTACTCGACCCACTATTCTCCCGAGGATACCGCGCACGCCGTGCAGGCCTTTGTCGCCGCCTTCCGCGCTCGCTGGAACGGCGAAACCCCCGATGCCATGGCCGCCCTCGGCTACGATTCCGCCTGCGTCCTCGCCGATGCCATTAAACGCGCCGGCGGCACCGAGGGACCGGCCCTTCGCGACGCCCTGGCCGCGACCAAGGGTTTCGCCGGCGTCACCGGCACGACCAACATGGACCCCGCCCGCAACGCATCCAAGTCTGCCGTGATCGTCACGATCAAGGATGGTCAGTTTAAATTCGTGCAGAGCGTCGCCCCCTGATTTTCCGCCCTCCCCCCGGTGTTGACTGAATTCCTCCAGCAACTGGTCAACGGTCTCTCGCTCGGCGCGATCTACGCGCTCATCGCCCTGGGCTACACGATGGTCTACGGCGTCCTGCGCTTCATCAACTTTGCCCACTCGGACGTGTTCATGGTCGGCGCCTTCGCCGGCCTTTACCTCGCTCCCCTCGCCCCCGCCGGCTCAATTCTCGGCGGCCTCGTCGTCGTCGGCGGCGCGATGCTAGCCTCCGCCCTGCTCGGCGTCGCTATCGAGCGACTCGCCTACCGCCCCCTGCGCCAAGCGCCGACCCTAAACGTCCTGATCACCGCGATCGGCGTGTCCTGCCTGCTCCAGTCCGCCGGGCAGTTGGTCTTCGGCGCCGCCCCGCGCTCCTTTCCGGTCATTTTCCCAGCCCGCGCGTTGTCCGTCGGCGGCCTGGATTTTTCCAGTAATCAGGTAGTCGTGCTGGTATTCGCCGCCATCCTCGTCATCGGCCTGCGTTTGATCGTGTTCCACACCCGC
>Ga0214921_10000982_pt1 | contig 50097 bp, 31 predicted proteins | sample LL1505_MetaG_FD_177992 | JGI IMG/M metagenome (GOLD analysis project Ga0214921, IMG submission 177992) | Freshwater microbial communities from Lake Lanier, Atlanta, Georgia, United States - LL-1505 | ecosystem: Environmental > Aquatic > Freshwater > Lake | place: USA: Georgia | collected... | reverse complement strand
TTCCTTGCATGGAGGCAATTATGCCCCATTTTTTGAATCTTGGAATATCCAAAGTGTCCAGATGTTGTGCATGTTCAATTCTCCATCGAGGAAAAGATTCCCCTCTCATCGATTTAATTCTTTGCTCAAAAATATTGAGAACCTCCTTATTTGCCCGGTCTCCAATAGCATGAACACAAAATTGCAACTTATGTTTGGCAGCTAATCCGGCAATTTTATCAACTTCCTCCAATGGGGTTGTATTTTGTCCGGTAAATCCATATTTATCGGCATAGGGCTTCAATAACCAGGCACCAAAAGCACCTAAAGCACCATCAACCTCCGATTTAATAGCTCTGACGGTAAGGTGATTATCTCCCAGATTTATCCAGGGAAAACCATCCAATTTTCCGTTCATTTCATCAAAACTTTCTCTAATCATGGCCCATAGGCGAATATCCATTTTACCCGCTTCAGCCCATTCTCTTAGCCAGTTAAGATCATTAAGCTTAGTGCCTGCATCCTGGAAAGAAGTAATTCCATTTCTTAAACATTCCTTTTGAGCTAATTCGAGACCTTCAAACCATATTTTTTTTAATTCCTCTGGTTTCAAAGATTTTAAATAATCCTGATAGGATCTGGAAACAAGGTTCATAGCGCGCTCCTCAAATACGCCAATGGCATCTCCCTTCATATCTCTTACAATTTCACCACCCATCGGATTTGGGAGTTCCTTAGAAATCCCTGCAGCCTTCATTGCCTTTTCATTAGCAAAAACCGCATGGCCACTTGCATGTCTTAACAAAACGGGATTATCTGGAGAAATAGCACTTAAATCATCATGAAAAGGATAACCTAAAACATTTTTATCAGGAACACTCTCCCACTTTTCCTGGTGCCATCCTCTTCCAACAATCCATTCCCCGGGTTTTGCTGTTTTCACTTTTTTCTCAACCATTTCAACAATTTCTCTCCAAGATTTCGCATGAAGAAAGTTTAAATTTTGCAGACCTTCTCCAAAGCCAGCAAAATGACCATGTCCCTCAATAAATCCTGGCATCACAAATGCATTATTTAAATCAATGACCTCTGTTTTAGGTCCTTTAAAATCATTTAATAAAACTTCATCACCGACCCCAATAATCCTGTTATTTTTAATGGCTATCAAAGTTGCTTTAGGATTTAATGAATCGACAGTGTAAACATTTCCATTGAAATAAATAACATCAGCTTGGGTCTTTTCCTTTTTACAACTCCAAAGAAATCCAAAAAGAATTAGCAGGAATGAATAATATAAAAATGTCTTCATAGGTATAAATTGAATAAATGAATTGGAAAAATAAACTAATATTTAACAATAAAATAAATTAGCTTAGCTAAAGTATAAAAAAAAACATTATGCCTTTGATAATTAGAAAAGCAGAAAGAGGGGATCTTCCCTTTATACATGATCTTGTTAGAGAATTAGCTATTTTCGAGAAGGAAGAAAAGGAATTTACAGCTACACTAACCATGTATGAAAATGATTTTAAGGAAAATATTTTTCAATCTATTGTCGCTGAATTGAATGGTGAAATAGTTGGGATGGTTTTATTTTATCTGACTTATTCAACCTGGAAAGGAAAAATGCTTTATCTGGAAGACTTTGTAGTAAAAGAAAAAAGTAGAGGTCAAGGCATAGGAAAAGCTTTATTTGAGGCATTTATCGAGGAGGCAAAAAATCAAAATTGTCAGCTTGCCAAATGGCAAGTGTTAGACTGGAATGAGCCAGCAATTCAGTTTTATAAGCAGAATAATGCAATTTTAGAGAAAAATTGGTGGAATTGTAAAGTTTTTTTCAATAAAAACAAGGATTTCATTTAATTTTTTAATTAAATAGTTGAAATATAATAACAAACACATTAAATTTGTTATACAAAAATTTAATATTAGTTTTTTTTAGTGTTTCATAGTGTGGGGGGTAATCAATTATTGATTACCCTTTTTTTTACTAAAATCTTAAGACACTAATGATGATAGTCAAAAGTAATATACTGGTAGAAATGATAAAATAGGTTAAATCAATGAAAAGTGATTTGATTATTGTTTTAAACCAACTTTGTTTAAAGATTCTCCTGATAGCTAAAATTTGATAAATTATTATCAAAATAATAAAAAATCCAAGATTTTTTTGAATAAATATATAATGTTGTCCTATGATAAATAAGCTTATGGTAAAAAAAGAAAACGCATGAAAATGTAAATTATGAATCAAATGGTGAGCATAAAAGAAAGGCAATCGGAAATAAATTATTCGTTGAACCAGAGAAATCAATAAAATGGAGAAGATAACCATCCAGATTAATTGGCTTGTTACAAAAAAAGTGAAATTTTTAATTTCTTTCTGTAATTTCATTTCTTGTTTTACCTGCCATTTTCCAAAGTCAGTGCGAATATTTGCTTTTTTAATAATGGTTTCATAGTCAGCATTATAGACCTCATAAAAACTTAGAGGCATCGATTTAAATCTCCATTTACCCTGAATATTTTCAAAAACTAAAATCTGAAAAATTCCTGATATTGTATCAGCCGAAAGGCTATCTTTCATCCCTACTGAGATTGTAAATGGATCTTCTCCGCTTAAATTGCTAAAAATAGAATCTGAGGGTGTTTTTTTGAAATTAAGATTTTGAATTATATCTTTTTTTAATTTAATGGCCTCCGAAGTATCAAGTCCTTCTTTTTTAAAGATATGAAGGGGTAAAGAATCAATTTTAATGATGAATCGCTCCAGAAATGCATTCTCTTCAAGATAATTTTCAAAAAAAGAAAGTTGATTATCAAATTTTGTATTTATCAAATGGCCAAATAAAGCAAAATGTATCAGTCCAAAAATGAGGAAAATCCTTAATGGGCTTAAGTATTTTTGTCTTTTCCCTTCAAAAAACTGAGTGGATAATTTTCCTGGAATGAATAAATGAAAAAAAGTTATCCAAACCCTGTATTCAAAATTAAATACAATATCGATGTATTCTTTAATTACTGAAATCAGAGATAAACCTGGTAATACAGTTTTTTGACCACATTTAGGACAATATTTATCATGAGGACTGAATGAAAATCCACAATTCAGACACTCAACAATATGATTATTGTTATTCATAAAATCCTGAAAAAGAAGTCAAACAAGTTAGTGAAATTAGTCCAGCGATTGAACAACCTGACTTGCAACCGTAACTAATTCTTTATACTCTTGTACGGAAAGACCATCTAAACAATAAGAAATAGGATTAACTGGTTTACCATTTATATGGACCTCATAATGACAATGTGGAGCCGTTGATATGCCACTGCTACCTACGGCACCAATTAACTGTCCTCTTACCACTTGTTCACCCTGCCTAACATTTATTTTAGAGAGATGTGCATATATGGTTTGGTATCCAAATCCGTGATCAATAACAATATGATTACCAAAACCAGCATTTCGTGTAGCTTTAATTACTCTGCCTGAACCCGTTGCCTGGATAGCGGTTCCCTTTGGTGCTGTGAAATCAATCCCGTAATGCATTTTCTTTACCTTAAAAATAGGATGGATTCTATATCCAAATCCAGAGAGGAAGTTCACACCTTTTGCTAATTTATCTGATCTGACTGGCTTGATAGAAGGACGGGAAGCCAGAAATTTTTCCTCTTTTTTAGCGTAGTTCATGATCGTATCTAAAGATTTGGATTGAACCACCAGCGAATGCTTCAGTTTCCTTAACCTTTCCTGCGTTTCGATAATCGTTTCCCCTACCCGCTTATATTGTCCAAAGTTTTCATATTCATTATGTCCACCCATTCCACCTATCCATACGTTATTATCAATTGGATCAAGCCCAAATAAACTTCTATAAGTATAACTATCACGTTTCTGCACATTTCCCAGGACTTTTTCCATCCGTTCCATTTCGTCAACTAAGCGTTGATATTCAACCTCCATTACATTAATTTCATTTAAAAGAGATTTTTCCTGAGGAGAAGGAATATACTTGTGCAAGAAAATAGTCAATAATAAAGCGGTTGTAATCACTGCACTAACAACAGAGAAGAAGCGGACAAATTTACTTTTTAAGGATTCCTCAATTCGTTCATAACGAAGTAAATTTGGATCGAAGAAGAATTTTTCTTTTTTCATAATAGTATGTAGTTAAATCGCAACCAAAATACGAAATGGTTACATAATACCTCGGGGGCACAGATTCAACGATTATCTCTCAATTATTGCTCGCCTCTAAATTAAGAATCCTTAAGGAAAACCCCTAATTATCTTAGGGTTTTTTTAAATCTTACCTTGTTTTACTATCGATTTTAAACTTAAAAATGATAACTTTGAGCCTTAATTGAACAATTTTTGAGTGTTTTTATACCTGAATGAGACCGATAGATAGATATTTTCTACCGTTTTCTCACAATATAAGACCATTTAATAAATAATAAACCTTTTTCCCTTAAAAATTTAAAAATATGATGACTGCTCGACAAATAAGGAGTCACTTTTTAACCTTTTTTGCGTCTAAGCAACACAAAATTGTGGCCTCTGCTCCTATTGTAAATCGGGAGGACCCTACCTTAATGTTCACCAACGCAGGAATGAACCAATTCAAGGATTTCTTTCTTGGAAATAAAGTACCCGATAACCCTCGTATCGCAGACACTCAGAAATGTTTAAGGGTATCGGGAAAACACAACGATCTGGAAGATGTAGGCTATGATGGCACTCATCACACAATGTTTGAAATGCTTGGAAACTGGTCTATTGGTGATTATTTTAAAAAAGAAGCCATCGATTGGTCATGGGAATTATTGACTAAGGTCTATGGGATGGATCCAAATAGATTATTTGCCACTGTTTTTGAGGGAGATGAACATGAAAATATTCCAGCTGATATAGAGGCAAAACAGTTCTGGCTTAAATATCTACCTGAAAATCATATTCTATTCGGAAATAAAAAAGATAATTTTTGGGAAATGGGTGATACTGGTCCTTGTGGACCCTGTTCGGAAATACATGTTGATTTGCGCACTGACGAAGAAATTGCCGCAGTCCATGGAAGCCTTTTAGTTAATAAAGACCATCCAAAAGTAGTTGAAATATGGAATAATGTATTTATTCAGTTTAATCGCAAAACAGATGGAAGTCTTGATGAACTTCCGGCCATGCACGTGGACACCGGTATGGGATTTGAGCGGTTATGTATGGTTTTGCAAGGTAAAACAGCAACTTATGATACAGATATTTTCACTCCTTTTATAGAAATTATTGAGAAGGTATCTGGATTCAAATATACGGGCAGTTATTCACGTGAAGCTAAACAGGATATTGCTATGAGAGTGATTTCAGATCATATCAGAGCGATTTGTTTTACCATTGCCGACGGTCAATTGCCTGCCAATTCAGGTGCAGGGTATGTTATAAGAAGAATTCTGCGTCGCGCAGTCAGATATTACTATTCATTTCTAAATATTAAATCGCCTTTTTTACATACACTGGTAGCTCCCTTAGCAAAAGCTTTTGATGATGTTTTTCCAGAGTTAATGGCACAAGCTGCTCAAGTTGCCAAAATTATTGAGATGGAGGAGCTATCATTTTTGAATACGTTGGAAAACGGATTAAAAAGATTTGAAAATATTGCTGCTCCCAATAATCTGCTTTCAGGAAAAGATGCCTTTGAATTATATGATACCTTTGGGTTTCCAATTGATTTGACACGATTAATAGCGGAAGAAAAAGGTTGGAAAATTGATGAAGCCGCTTTTGAAGCCGCTTTGTTAGAACAAAAATCCAGGTCTCGTGCCGACGCACAAAAACAAGTTGGTGACTGGGTAAATCTACTGGCTGACCAACCCGTGGAATTTATTGGTTATTCAAATGACGAGGTTTATGATGCTAAAATCATTAAATATCGAACCGTTTCTATAAAAAAAACCCTTCAACATCAAATTGTGATTGATAAATCGCCCTTTTATGGCGAAAGTGGCGGTCAGGCAGGTGACCAAGGTATCCTGTGGATTGGCGATCAGCCTATCCAAGTCCTTGATACACAAAAGGAAAATGATCTTATTTTACATATAGTTGATCAATTACCCGATAATCCTTCTTTGATGGTAAGGGGGTTGATTAATAAAACGAGAAGGACAGCTATTTCGAAAAACCATACCGCTGCTCACCTTATGCATGCTGCTTTTCATAAAGTTATTGGAAAACATGCCTTGCAAAAAGGCCAAGATGTTGATGAATTTAAGTTAAGATTTGATTTTTCTCATTTTCAAAAAGTAAGTAAAGAAGAAATAATGGCCATTGAAGCAATGGTAAATGAAAAAATTCAGGCTAATATCCTACTTGATGAAAAAAGAAACGTACCAATGGCCGAAGCTAAAGAATCAGGTGCAACCATGCTTTTTGGCGAAAAATATGGCGAATTTGTTAGAATTATCACCTTTGATAAAAATTATTCTGTAGAATTATGTGGTGGTACTCACGTAGCCGCAACAGGTGAACTGGGCCTTTTTAAAATAGTATCTGAAAGTGCCATTGCTGCTGGGATTAGAAGGATCGAAGCCGTTTGTGGGTTTGAAGCTTTGAATTATATGCAAAAGGAAATAGAGGAGCTTGAGGAAATTCGTCAAATGTTTAAAGGCAATCCATTTCCTGTTAAAGCCATTTTTCAACTCCAGGAAGAAAGTAAAACACAAAAAAAATTATTAGATAAATTCCAGCAATTACAAATTCAACAATTAAGAGACCAGTTAATTAAAGAGGCTACCATTAAGGAAGATTATGCATTGATTATTAAATCAATAGATATAAATGATATAGCACTGCTAAAGGAGCTAGCCTTTCAGATTGATAATTCACTTGAAAAAGTGGTTTTGGTTCTAACAGCCATTATTCAGGACAAACCTCAAATTCTTGTTTCTATCAGCAAAACGATCTGTAACAACCAGCATTTAAATGCAGGTAATATCATTCGAACTTTGGCTAAAAATATTGATGGAGGGGGTGGTGGTCAACCCTTTTTTGCTACTGCTGGCGGAAAAAATATTGAGGGTTTACCCATGGTTTTAAAAGAAGCATCGTCCTATTTCAGTTAAGACAAATCTCCATTTATTTTGGAGATGTTTTTTATATAGCATCTCCAGAATAAAATAATATAACACTGTTATTAGGGAAATATTCCTCTAAATAGGAAGGAATCTCTTTCTGTTCCAATAAAAATGAAACACTGGAAGGTCTTCCTGGCATCAAAATCAATAAATCTTCTTTATTTACTTTATGATTTTCAATACTCCTAAACCAATTTTGATTTAAGTCAGTTACTTTAAATTTCCAGTTTCTAAAATTAAAACTCGTAGAATGTAGTTTTTTAATATACCCTTTGGTTTCTTCAGAACAAAATATAATTACATCCAGACGTAATTCTAAAGACAACTGCATCCATTTTTTAAAGCAATCTGTAAATCCAGGTTCAGTAAATGCAAGTGGAGGTAATCCTATAATTAAATTTTGGTGAGCAACCAGTGGAAGTTGTAGTCTACATACTAAAACATGTTGAGGGGCAATGTCAAGAACATTGTCTAAAAGTTCACCAAAAACCAGATCTATTAATCCTGATTTCTGGGGCCATCCCAACAAAATATAATGGGTATCCAATTGATTAGCAACCCTGGTGATTCCACTTGCTATATGAAAATCGGGTTCGCGCTGAAATAAAACAGGCGTGTCAAGTTCCGCCGCCTTTTTACGCAGGTTAAGTGTAAATTCATCTTCCGCAAGCAATTCATTTTCAGGAAAATCAGCTGGTACAACCTGAAGGACATGCAAAGGAATATTTTTTACATTTTTCCGAAAAATTACAGATAATTCTAAAAATCTATTGAGGCTCCATTGATTAGAAATAGACAACAGAAACTTCTCCTTTACATTTTGCTGATCTATGTGATTCAGGTTTTGATCAATCAGACCCTGTTTTAGAAGGAGTTCTCTGGCAGCCCGTTCTGTAACGACAGAAGAAACAACACAGGTAATTAATATGAGAATAATGGTTGCATTCAAAGTGTTTTCATCCAAAATTTTAGCTTCATATCCCACCAGAATAATGGCTAAAGTAGCAGCAGCATGAGAACTGCTCAGACCAAAAATAAGCCGTCTGTGAACTCCTTGATATGAAAAAATAATTTGTGTTAACCAAGCAGCCACCCATTTAACGGTTAATGCAACGATGCTTAGTATAATAGCAATGATAATGGCCTGGTTTCCATTAAAAAGTACTGATAAATCAACCAACATTCCGACACTTATGAGAAAAAAAGGAATAAACAAAGCATTTCCAATAAACTCAATTCTGTTAAATAAGGCTGAAGTATGAGAAATCAGAGGATTTAGAGCTAAACCTGCCATGAACGCACCAATGATTGGCTCCACCCCTGCAATTTCAGATAAAAATGCGGCCAAAAAAATGACCGATAAGACAAAAATGTAATGAGAATGCTTTTCACTTTCTACCTTTCTAAAAAACCATCGGGAAATGGGGGGGATAACTTTAAACATAATAATCGAAAAAACGATTAGCGAGGTTAATAATTGTAACCAGAAAGCACTGCTAATCCCTTCATTATTTGTTTTTAATATAACCGCAAGCATAATAAGTACCGCAGTGTCAGTTAAAATAGTACCTCCAACCGTAACAGCCACCGCTTGTTGAGAGACGATTCCCCAGCGACTTACTATGGGGTAAGAAATCAACGTATGGGTTGAAAACATACTTGCCACCAGAAAACTAGCCTGAAAATTAAAATTTAAAATATAAAAACAAATTGGAAAACCAATTAATAAGGGAATGATGAAGGTAAGCAAGCCAAATAGTAAACTTTTATATTTGTACTTATTAAATTCATGTGTATCGAGCTCCAAGCCTGCCATAAACATGATATAAAGTAGACCAATGGTCGAAAACAGATTAATAGCATCAGATTTTTCTAAAATATTTAACCCATTTGGTCCAATGAGAACCCCCGATAGAATGAGGCCTAAAATACCGGGAATGTGAAATCTTCTGAAAAGAAAAGGAACTAAAAGAATAACAAAAAAAAACAAAGATAAAATGAGGACTGGATTCCTGACTGGAAGTTCTATTTGATGAAATATTTCAATCAGGTATTGATGCATAAGACTTTATAATGAAGGAGATAATTAAAACCTGCTATTTAAAATAAACAAACCGGGAAATAAAAATCACCCGGTTTGCAAAAATATCAATATAAAATAAAAAATCTCATCGGTTATTCAGTCTCAAAATACTGGAGATGGGATACTAAATCTGAGCTTTTATCTTTATGTGCGACCATTATCTGTTCGTATTCTCTGGTTCCTGTACCCGCTGGAATTCTCTTTCCAACAATAACGTTTTCCTTAAGGCCACTTAAATCATCGCGCTGAGCCGCTATAGCAGCTGTACTCAGAACTTTGGTCGTTTCCTGGAATGAGGCAGCTGATATCCAACTGTTTGTACCTAAAGAAGCCTTGGTTATACCCATCAACTGAGGACTTGCAGTAGCTGGGACGGCATCACGGTAAGCAACCAGTTTTCGGTCATTTCTTTTTAAGAATGAGTTTTCTTCCCTGATTTGCCTTAACGAAACAAGCTGACCAGCTTTAAGCTTATTTGATTCCCCAGGATCAGTGATAAACTTTTTATCAAAAATAATATCATTTTGTTCGATAAATTCACCTCTTTCAACGGTTTCTCCTTCAAGGAAGGTTGTATCACCAGAATCTTCAATAAGGAATCTACGCATCATTTGTCTTACAATGACCTCAATATGTTTATTGTTAATGGTTATACCCTGGGAGCGATAAACTTCCTGAACCCCATTAACAAGATATTGCTGAACAGCAAAAGGCCCTTTAATATTCAAAATATCACGAGGAGCAATTGCACCGTCTGATAAAGGGGTTCCTGCCCTCACAAAGTCCCCATCCTGCACAAGAACATGCTTGGAAAGTCCAATTAAATATTTGTGATTTTGATCATCTTTAGAGGTCACGATAATCTCTCTATTTCCCCTTTTTATCTTACCAAAAGTTACAACACCATCAATTTCAGATACAACCGCTGGGTTTGAAGGATTTCTTGCTTCAAATAATTCCGTTACCCTTGGTAAACCACCTGTTATATCCTGAATTTTACCTAAGCTTCTGGGTATTTTAGCCACTTTATCTCCTGCTACTACAGAACTGTTATCTTCAACGGAAAGATAAGAGCCTACTGGAAGAGAATAATTTTTTAGAACTTCCCCATCTTTAGAAGAAATAGTAATTGAAGGAATTTTCTTTTTATTTTTTGATTCAATAATAACCTTCTCTGCATATCCAGTTTGGTCATCTCTCTCAAGACGATAGGTTACACCTTCCTCGATTGAATCAAATTGAACAATTCCTGAAAATTCTGAGATAATCACTGCATTAAATGGATCCCAATCACAAATCGTTTGTCCTTTGGTTACTTTATCTCCATCCTTGAAATAAAGATTTGAACCGTAAGGTATATGAAGTGAAACAAATAATTTATTGGTATCAATATCCAATAATCTTAATTCTCCAGTTCTGGAAAGTACAATAGTATTGTTGGATCCATCTGTTGCTTCAGTAGTTTTTATCCCATCAAATTCAACTTTTGCATTGAAGCGAGAAATTATTTCTGATTCCGTTTTTGAAAGGGATGCAACCCCTCCTACGTGGAAAGTACGCAAAGTAAGCTGAGTTCCAGGTTCTCCGATAGATTGTGCGGCAATAATACCCACGGCATCCCCGTTTTCTGTAATTCTGCCAGTTGCAAGATTTTTACCGTAACACTTTGCACAAACACCTTTCTTGGATTCACAAGTTAATACGGAACGAATGGTAACAGATTCAATCCCTATTTTTTCAATATGAATGGCCATTCTGGCGTCTATATATTCCCCTGCATGAAGTAAAATTTCATCGGACCCAGGAAGGGTGATATCATAAAGTGTGTATCTTCCTTCAATACGAGAAGATAATTGTTCTATGACCTTTTCATTATCCTTCAAAGCCGTCGTTTCAATTCCTCGGAGGGTAGCACAATCTACTTCAGAGATAATTACATCTTGAGAAACATCAACCAGACGCCTTGTAAGATAACCTGCATCTGCTGTTTTAAGGGCAGTATCTGCAAGACCTTTTCGGGCACCGTGGGTAGAAATAAAATATTCCAATACAGACAGACCATCGACGAAATTGGCGAGGATTGGATTTTCAATTACCGCACCACCAGTATCTCCTGATTTTCTGGGTTTTGCCATTAATCCTCTTAGTCCACAAAGTTGTTTAATCTGTTGTTTTGAACCTCTAGCACCGGAATCAAGCATCATAAATACAGAATTGAACCCTTGTTTATGTGAAGCAAGTTCTCGCATTAAAGCTTCTGTAATTTTATTGTCTGCATAAGTCCATTTATCAATAATCTGGTTATAACGCTCATTATTGGTAATCAGACCCATGTTATAGTTTTCCCAAACTTCATCGACCTCTTCTTGTGCTTCTCTTAGGGTATCTTCCTTAATCGTTGGGTTGATTAAATCTCCAAGATTAAATGACAGACCTCCTTTGAAAGCCCATGCAAAGCCCATATCTTTTACATCATCAAGAAAACCCGCTGTTACAGCTAGATTAGTTCGTTCAATAACATCCCCAATTACCTTTTTGATATTTTTTTTAGTCATCAGGTCATTGACAAAAGGAACTCCTTCGGGAACGTATTGATTAAAAATAACCCTTCCAGTTGTGGTGTCTATTAACTTATAGGCCCACTCCCCGTTTTCCATTTCTGTTTTAACCCTTACTTTAATCTTGGCATGTAAATCGACTACTCCTTCATTTAAAGCGATAACTACTTCTTCAGCGGAATAGAATTTCATACCTTCTCCTCTTACCTTAATCTCAGGAGTAGATTTTCTTTCCTTGGTAATATAGTAAAGTCCGAGCACCATATCCTGAGAAGGAAGTGTTACCGGCGTTCCATTTTGAGGATTCAGCATATTATGAGAAGAAAGCATCAGCATCTGAGCTTCTAAAATAGAGGCATGGCTTAAAGGAACATGCACAGCCATCTGGTCACCGTCGAAATCGGCATTAAAAGAACCACATACTAAGGGGTGTAACTGAATGGCTTTACCCTCAATTAATCTTGGTTGAAATGACTGGATAGAAAGACGATGTAGTGTAGGAGCACGATTAAGTAAGACGGGGTGACCTTTTAAAATATTTTCAAGAATTTCCCAGATAACAGGGTCTTTTCTATCTACTAATTTCTTAGCAGATTTAACCGTCTTAACGATACCTCTTTCAATCAATTTACGAATAACAAAAGGCTTAAATAACTCTGCAGCCATGGCTTTTGGAATTCCACATTCGTGTAATTTAAGGGTTGGCCCCACCACGATAACAGAACGACCAGAATAATCCACCCTTTTTCCTAAAAGGTTCTGACGGAAACGACCTTGTTTACCTTTAAGAATATCACTTAAAGATTTCAATGGGCGACCACCTTCAGCTTTTACCGCATTTGATTTTCTGGAGTTATCAAATAATGAATCAACTGCTTCCTGAAGCATTCTTTTTTCATTTCTTAGGATAACCTCAGGAGCCTTTATTTCTAAAAGTCTTTTTAAACGATTATTACGAATAATAACTCGCCTGTAGAGATCATTTAAATCGGAAGAAGCAAATCGGCCACCATCTAAGGGAACCAATGGACGTAATTCGGGTGGGATTACCGGTAAATACTGGATAATTGTCCATTCAGGCCTATTTTCCATATGCGTCATACCCATGCGGAAGGCTTCAACCACTCTTAGGCGCTTAAGCGCTTCCGATTTACGCTGTTGAGAAGTTTCATTGGCAGCCTGATTGCGAAGTTCGTATGAAAGTTCATCTAATTTAAGGCGATTCAGCATATCCTTGATAGCATCAGCACCCATTTTTGCAACGAACTTATTTGGATCATTATCATCTAATTGACTATTCTCATGGGGAATATTATCCATTATTTCAAGATATTCCTCCTCTGTTAACAGTTCATGTAACTTTACTTTATCCGATTCTGCAACCCCTGGCTGAATGACGATATATCGCTCATAATAAACAATAGTCTCCAATTTCTTAGAAGAGAGACCGAGAAGATATCCAATTTTATTTGGCAAGGATTTAAAGAACCAGATGTGAACCACCGGAACAACGAGTTTTATGTGCCCCATTCTTTCGCGACGAACCTTTTTCTCAGTTACCTCAACACCACAACGATCGCAAACAATCCCTTTATAGCGGATTCTTTTATATTTACCGCAATAACATTCATAATCTTTTACAGGACCAAAAATGCGTTCGCAGAACAAACCATCCCTTTCCGGTTTATAACTTCTATAGTTAATTGTTTCCGGCTTAAGGACCTCTCCAAATGAACGTTCTAAGATTTCATCTGGCGAAGCGAGACTGATAGTAATACTATCGAACTCTTGTTGTTGAATCTGATTTTTCTTCTTAAAAGACATAATTATAGCAATTTAATCTCCGTAGAGATCTCGTTATTCAAATTTGATATCAAGGGCTAAACCACGCAGTTCGTGAATTAATACATTAAAGGATTCTGGAATATTTGGTTCCGGAAGATTATCTCCTTTAACAATAGCTTCATACGCTTTAGCTCTTCCGTTAATATCGTCAGATTTAATAGTAAGTAATTCCTGAAGAATATTAGCTGCTCCAAAAGCTTCAAGTGCCCAAACTTCCATTTCCCCGAATCTCTGACCACCAAACTGAGCTTTACCACCTAATGGCTGCTGTGTAATTAGAGAATATGGTCCGATAGATCTTGCATGCATTTTGTCATCGACCATGTGAGAAAGTTTCAACATGTAGATAACGCCAACGGTTGCTTGCTGGTGAAAACGTTCACCCGTCTCACCGTCAAAAAGATAAGTCTGACCTAAACTTGGGAGACCAGCCTTTTGGATATATCCATCGATTTCTTCTTTACTGGCACCATCAAAGATAGGAGTAGAAAACTTAACGCCCATTTTTTCACCTGCCCATCCGAGTACGGTTTCAAAAATCTGCCCTAAATTCATACGAGAAGGAACCCCAAGAGGGTTGAGAACTACGTCAACGGCTGTTCCATCTTCGAGGAAAGGCATATCTTCCATACGGACAATCCTTGAGACGATACCTTTATTACCATGTCTTCCTGCCAGTTTATCACCAACTTTCAACTTGCGCTTTTTCGCCATATAAACTTTGGCCAGCTTAAGAACGCCTGCCGGAAGTTCATCACCTATGCTAATATTGAATTTTTCCCTTTTGAAACGTCCTACTTCTTCATTGACTTTAATGCTATAATTATGTAAAAGCCTGGCGATCAAACTATTTATTGAAGCATCATCGGTCCAGTTAGAATAATCAACTGAGGCATAATCAATATTTCTAAGAACTTGTTGACTAAATTTACTACCTGCAGGAATTAGAACATCGTTATAAACACTGCGGACACCTTTACATTGCTTATTTTTAACCAACTGAAGGAGTTTATCAACCAGTCTGGTAATTAATTCATTAAGGATAATTTTATGTCCATCTTCGAGCTTTGAAAGCATATCTTTCTCAGAAGATTTCTGAACTTTATCCTTTTTCGCTCTGGCGAATAACTGTTTATCTATAATAACCCCATTGGTTGACGGAGGTGCCTTTAAAGAAGCATCTTTAACATCACCTGCTTTATCGCCAAAGATGGCACGCAGTAATTTTTCTTCTGGGGTCGGATCTGATTCCCCCTTTGGGGTAATTTTTCCAATAAGAATATCTCCTTCTTTAACCCATGCGCCTACACGAATAACGCCATATTCATCGAGATCTCTGGTAGTTTCCTCGCTGACGTTAGGGATATCATTGGTTAATTCTTCCTCCCCTAGTTTGGTATCTCTGACTTCCAGTTCAAAATGTTCTATATGCAGGGAAGTAAAAATATCTTCTCTGATAACTTTTTCAGAGATAACGATCGCATCCTCAAAATTATACCCTTTCCAAGGCATAAAAGCTACTTTCAGGTTTTGGCCAAGTGCCAGTTCCCCTTTTTCTGTAGCGTACCCATCACAAAGAATCTGACCTTTGGTGACTCTATCTCCTTTTCTGACAATGGGTCTTAAGTTAATACAGGTACCTTGATTTGTCCGTAGGAATTTTGTTAATTTATAGGCTTTCAAGCTATCTTCAAAAGAAACAAGCTGATCATCATCCGATCTGTCATATCTTACCTTTACTTCGACAGCATCCACATATTCTACTACTCCATCTCCTTCTGCGTTAATCAGCATTCGAGAATCCCTTGCAACTTTTCCTTCAAGACCGGTACCTACTATAGGAGAACTCGGACGCACCAGAGGTACAGCCTGACGCTGCATATTAGAACCCATAAGGGCACGGTTTGCGTCATCATTTTCGAGGAAAGGAATCATAGAGGCCGACACACCAACAATCTGATTTGGTGCTACATCCATGTATTCAATTTCAGCTGGCGACAAAACGGGGAATTCACCCTGTTCCCTACACTTAATTCTGTCTCTGGTAAAGGCTCCCAAATCGTCAACACGAGCATTAGCCTGAGCGATACGTTTTAAATCTTCGCCTTCTGCAGATAAATAAACAGGATGTTCCGATATTTTGAGTTTTCCATCAACCACCTCTCTGTAAGGAGTTTCAAGGAAGCCCATTTTATTCACTTTAGCGTGCACGCAAAGGGTCGAAATAAGTCCGATATTAGGACCTTCAGGGGTTTCAATAGTACACAGACGTCCGTAATGAGAATAATGTACGTCGCGCACTTCGAAACCTGCCCTTTCTCGGGAAAGACCTCCTGGCCCAAGGGCAGAAATTCTTCTTTTATGAGTTATCTCAGAAAGTGGATTCGTTTGATCTAAAAATTGAGAAAGCTGACTTGTACCAAAAAAAGAATTTATAACAGAAGAAAGCGTTCTTGCATTAATAAGATCTATTGGGGTGAATACTTCGTTATCTCTTACATTCATACGTTCTCTGATGGTACGTGCCATACGGGCAAGACCCACCCCGAACTGGGCATATAACTGTTCACCAACATTTCTGACCCTTCTGTTACTTAGATGATCGATATCATCAATTTCTGCTTTTTGATTCATCAAACTAACCAGATACTTAACGATACAAATGATATCTTCTTTAGATAACACCAGATTATCGTAACCTGCATTCAGATTAAGTTTCCGATTTATTTTATATCTACCTACTTCACCCAGATTATATCGTTTATCTGAGAAGAACAGTTTATCTATAATACCGCGGGCAGTCTCCTCATCGGGGGGATCAGTTCCTCTTAATTGTCTGTAGATATATTGTACCGCTTCCATTTCAGAACTCGTTGGATCTTTTTGAAGCGTGTTATATATAATGGAATAGTCCTGATCAATCTCTTCTTTTTGTAAAATGACAACCTCGCATTGTGCTTCAAGGATAAGATCTATGTTATCGTCGTCAAGAATTGAATCTCTTTCCAAGATAATTTCATTTCTTTCGATGGTAACCACTTCCCCAGTATCTTCATCAACAAAGTCTTCCGTCCAGGATCTTAAGACCCTGGCAGCCAACTTACGACCAATAGATTTCTGAAGTTCCTCGCGATTTGCCGGGATAATATCAGCCAGATCAAAGATATCTAATATTGCCTTATCAGAATCAAAACCAATTGCTCTGAGAAGGGTGGTAACCGGAAACTTCTTTTTCCGATCGATATAGGCATACATCACCGTATTGATATCGGTAGCAAACTCCATCCAGGCACCTTTGAAAGGAATCACTCTGGCGGAGTAAATTTTCGTTCCATTGGGATGAACACTTTGTCCGAAAAATACACCTGGAGACCTATGTAACTGAGAAACCACAACTCTTTCAGCACCATTGATTACAAATGTACCTCTGGGAGTCATGTAAGGAATATTTCCAAGAAAAACATCTTGAACGATGGTTTGGAAGTCAACATGTTCCACATCATTACAAGATAGTTTTAACTTCGCTTTTAAGGGAACATGGAAAGTAAGACCCCTTTGCACACATTCTTCCATACTATATCGTGGAGGATCGACGAAATAGTCAAGGAATTCCAGCTGGAAAATATTTCTGGCATCAGAAATAGGAAAATTTTCTTTAAAAACCTTATATAGGCCTTCATTCATTCTATTTTCAGGAGTTGTTTCAAGCTGGAAAAACTCTTGAAAAGATTTTAGCTGAATTTCCAGAAAATCTGGATAATCAGCGGGAAATTTAGTTTTCCCGAAACTTATTCTTTTTGACTCGAGGGCGAGTTCATTTCCATTGGATATCATCGGCACAAAATATTTTTCGGTAAGAACGAAACATTAAATCAACACGAGATATAATGTAATTCGAGACAATAAAGTTTAAATACATCCATTAACCGTAAAAAAGTTCATTTACAAAAGAAATGCCAAGAGGCTTAGCGGTATAAACCACCGCTAAGCCACATAGACACTTTCGCATTAATTGCCAAGACTGTAAGTCTGGATCATAATAAATTCGCAAATGAGCAAATAATTACTTAATTTCAACCTGGGCACCTGCGGCCTCAAGTTTTTCCTTTAATTCTGCTGCTTCTTCTTTAGAAACACCTGTTTTAAGAGGAGCTGGAGCTGCATCGACTAAGTCTTTAGCCTCTTTCAAGCCTAAATTAAGTAAAGTTTTAACTTCTTTAACCACTTGTAATTTCGCGGCACCGCCGGAAGTTAAAATAACATCAAAAGAAGTTTGCTCTGCAGGAGCAGAAGAAGCCCCGCCGCCATCAGAAGGAGCGGCAACGGCAACGGCAGCTGCTGCTGGTTCGATACCATACTCATCCTTTAAAATTGCAGCAAGTTCATTGACTTCTTTAACCGTCAGATTGACAAGCTGTTCCGCAAAAGCCTTCAAATCCGCCATTGTTTTTCGTTTTAAGATTAAAAAATAAATTTATGTGCGGGTTAGCTTGGAAGCCTAACCAAGGGGGAACATAACCTATTTAGGCTCGTTCCTGCAGTGTTTTCACCAAGCCAGCGATGGTTTGACCACCAGATTGAAGAGCACTGATAACATTTCTTGCTGGAGACTGTAATAAACCAATAACTTCACCAAGCAATTGTTCTTTCGATTTAAGCTTAGTAAGCGCCTCTAACTGATCGTCGCCAATAAAGACAGCGGTGTCAATGTAAGCTGCTTTGAGAAGGGGTTTTTCGTTTCCAGTACGAAATTCTTTTAAAACTTTGGCCGGTATGTTCGCAGCTCCTTCTGCAAAGAGGACTGCTGTCGGGCCTTTTAATTCACCAAAAATTGCCTCGTAATTTTTATCTGCTGATGCAGACTCAAGTGCTTTACGAATGAGTGTATTTTTAATTACCCTCATTTTAACGCCTTTATTAAAACACAATCTTCTGAAATTATTGATTTGTTCAACGGAAAGAGTTGAAGCATCTGTAATATAGAAAAAATCTAAATTAGCAAAGACATCTTTCAATTCTTCAATTACCGCTGTTTTTTCCTGTTTGGTCATTTCCGATTAACTTTAATGATTAGCGAACGACTTTGGGGTCTACTTTAATGCCTGGGCTCATGGTACTTGCCACAGTAATTGATTTCATGTAAGTACCTTTTGCACTTGAGGGTTTCATTCGAAGTAAGGTCGAAAGCAACTCGTTTGCATTTTCAGTCAACTTTTCCGGCGAAAAGGATACCCTCCCAATAGAAGCATGAATAATACCGTATTTATCAACCCTGAATGAAATTTTACCTGATTTAACATCAGCCACAGCTTCTCCTACATTCATTGTTACCGTTCCTGTTTTAGGATTAGGCATCAAGTTACGAGGTCCTAATATCCTTCCTAAACGACCGACCTGAGCCATAACCTGCGGCGTTGCAATAACAACATCAACATCTGTCCATCCGCCCATTACTTTCTGAATAAGGTCATCCAGTCCTGCGTGGTCAGCACCGGCATCGAGTGCCTCTTGTACTTTATCAGGGGTACAAAAAACAGCAACTCTTTTTGTTTTACCAGTACCATGTGGCAAACTTACTGTTCCTCTTAAAGATTGATCTGGTTTTCTGGGGTCAACCCCTAAACGAGCATGAATATCGACAGAAGCATCAAATTTCGTTGTATTTATTTCTCCTACTAAAGCCATTGCTTCTTCCAGATTATACAACTTTTCCCGATTTACCTTCGGGTCGACCAAGGCTCTTTTTTTACTTACTTTAGTCATATTAAAAATTTTGAGGTAATATCATTTATACATAAAATGTATAAACTCCCTACGTTAAAAATAATATCGAGCTGTTTACCAAGGAGCGTCACCGCTTACCGTGATACCCATACTTCTCGCTGTTCCAGCTACCATTTTCATTGCAGAAGTCACTTCAAAGCAATTCAAATCAGGCATCTTATTCTCCGCAATAGCTTTTATCTGATCCCAAGACACAGAACCAATTTTATTTCTATTTGGCTGAGCAGATCCTTTTTTTGCTTTGGATGCTTCCATAAGTTGAATAGCCACAGGCGGGGTTTTAATAATAAAATCGAACGATTTATCTTTGTAAACTGAAATTACAGTTGGAAGAATCTGTCCCATTTTATCTTGAGTCGCTGCATTGAATCGCTTACAGAACTCCATAATATTTACGCCCTTGGAACCCAAAGCAGGTCCAATAGGAGGTGCAGGGTTAGCTTGTCCTCCTTTAACCTGTAACTTAATTAAAAATCCAATTTCCTTTGCCATAACACTACTTTTTTGACATTTTATATTCTCCTTTGGAAGCGTCTTCATGGCTCACACCAAAAAGAACAAATTTGAATTTTAAATGTCTGTATAAAAAAATCAGCTGGTTTTTTCAACCTGCATGAAATTCAATTCCACTTCAGTACCTCTGCCGAATATTTTCACGATCACTTTAATCTTCTTTTTATCCTCATTTATCTCCTGAATATCTCCAACGAACTCGGTGAAAGGTCCATCAATAATTTTAATGGTTTCTCCAACAATAAAAGGCTCGATGAGCGCTTCAGCAGATTCCTGAGATTCATCAACCTTACCCAACAATCTGTTAGCTTCGGCTTCCCTCATTGGGATTGGGGTATTTTTACCCAAAAAATGAATCACATTTTGAAGATTCTGGATACCTGTAACGATTTCACCTGAAAGTTTTGACTCAATAGCCTCTATAAGAATATAACCAGGAAGAATATTTCTTTCTGAAACAACCTTTTTGCCGTTCCTGATTTTATACACCCTTTCAAGGGGTACAACAACCTGAAAAATAAAATCGCCCCATCCATTACGCTGGATTTCAGTATCAAGACGTTCCTTTATTTTTCTTTCCTTTCCGCTTATTACGCGGAGTGAGTACCACCTTTTTTCTTCGGACATTTAGTTGTTAAATTAATAGATAGAAATTAAAGCCCGTAGATTAAATCAAGAAGTGTACTGGAAAAAACATCCATTACAAAAACGATTAATGCCAACAAGAGACTGGCAACCACTACAAGAATGGCATTTTCCTGAAGGCTCACCCAAGAAGGCCACGTAACCTTGTTTACAAGTTCATCGTAACTCTCTTTGAGGTACAGTTTTAATGATTCCATTATAAATATTTTTAACATGCACGGGCGGGAGGACTTGAACCCCCAGCCTACGGTTTTGGAGACCGTCGCTCTACCAGTTGAGCTACGCCCGTATTAAAAAAGTAAGGTTCCTAAAAAGAAACCATACTTTTTTAATTTCTAAAATATGAATTTACTCTAATATCTCAGTAACCTGGCCAGCTCCAACGGTACGGCCACCCTCACGGATAGCGAAACGAAGACCTTTTTCCATCGCGATTGGGTTAAGCAATGTAACCTCCAAAGCAACGTTATCACCAGGCATAACCATTTCAACACCATCAGGTAATTTAACATCACCTGTTACATCTGTTGTACGGAAATAAAACTGAGGGCGGTAACCATTGAAGAAAGGTGTATGACGACCCCCTTCGTCTTTACTCAACACATAAGTCTCACATTTGAAACGAATATGTGGCTTAACTGAACCAGGAGCACAGATAACCATACCACGACGGATCTGAGTTTTTTCTATACCTCTTAACAATAAACCAGCATTATCACCAGCTTCCCCTCTATCTAATAATTTACGGAACATTTCTACTCCTGTACAAACCGATGTTAACGGCTTGTCCTCCTTGTCCATCATACCAACAATCTCAACAGGATTACCCACGTTGATAACGCCTCTTTCAATTCTACCCGTAGCAACAGTACCACGGCCAGTAATGGAGAAAACATCTTCGATAGGCATAAGGAAAGGCTTGTCAGTAAGACGAACTGGATTAGGAATATCATTATCCACAGCGTCCATCAATTCCTTAATTTTACCTACATAAAATGGATCATCTTCTAATGCCTTCAAAGCAGAACCCTGAATCACAGAAGCATTATCGCCATCAAAACCATAAGTATCAAGTAACTCGCGAACTTCCATTTCTACCAGTTCTAGCATTTCTGGATCTTCAACGATATCTACTTTATTCATGAAAACAACTAATTTTGGTACACCTACCTGACGAGCAAGAAGGATATGTTCCCGCGTTTGAGGCATCGGACCATCAGTAGCTGCAACAACGATGATGGCACCGTCCATCTGCGCAGCACCCGTAACCATGTTTTTAACATAATCTGCGTGACCTGGACAATCTACGTGTGCATAGTGTCTGTTTGTTGTCTCATATTCAACGTGCGCAGTGTTAATAGTAATACCGCGCTCTTTTTCTTCCGGAGCAGCATCGATTGAATCGTACGATTTCTTTTCCGCAAGACCTTCTTTTGAAAGAACATAAGTTATCGCGGCAGTCAGGGTTGTTTTGCCATGATCTACGTGACCGATAGTACCAATGTTAACGTGTGGTTTCGTTCTTTCGAATGTACCTTTAGCCATCAGTTTTGATTTTTTAAAATTAATTCATTAAACAAAAAAAAGCTCCGGAATACGAGAGCCAATGAGGGGAATTGAACCCCTGACCCCTTCCTTACCATGGAAGTGCTCTACCCCTGAGCTACATTGGCTGTTATTGTCGGAGTTATACTTTTAAAATTGAGCGGGCGAAGAGACTCGAACCCTCGACCCTCAGCTTGGAAGGCTGATGCTCTACCAACTGAGCTACACCCGCTTATAATATAAAATTTTTATCCAAATCAAATAAAAACTTCGTGGGGGTGATAGGAATCGAACCTATTCAGACATAGTCACCAGATTTACAGTCTGGCCCGGCTCTCCAGCTCCGGCGCACCCCCTAAACTCCCTCTCGGGAGAAAATTTCAAATAAATCAGTTGCTTTTCAACAGATTATAAATGAGCCAGCAGAGGGACTCGAACCCCCGACCAGCTGATTACAAATCAGCTGCTCTACCAACTGAGCTATGCTGGCTGACTATTTTTTCTTTCCAAATTGCTTCTAAAAATTACCCTTTTCAAAAGCGAAGGCAAAGATAAACAGTACAAAGAACTATTCCAAAGGATTTTGGAAAAAAAATCATTTTATTTTCTCCTGCTTTTATATTTTTCAATTTGGCGCCTCAATGAATCAATCGCCTCATCTGTAGCAGCCTCAAAAGTCATTCTGCTGGTTTTTACAAATAAAACTTCTCCGGGAACATGCACACTCAATTCCACCACCTTTTCTTTAACCTGACCTGAATTTTCAAGCTTTAACAAAACATGAGCGTGAACAATACGATCAAAAAATTGATTCAATTTCTCTATTTTCTTATTAATAAAAATTTTTAATTTTTGGTCCGCACGAAAGGATACCGCTTGCATTTCAATACTCATAGTGATTTTTTTTAGATGATAAAATGATGTTTTTTCTTTTGCCGTCCGTTTACGGCAATTTTCGATTTGCTTTTGGATGCGCCTGCTGATAAATTTTTTTTAAACGTTCCGCAGAGTTATGCATATAAATCTGGGTGGCAGCCAGATTAGCATGTCCTAACAATGCTTTTACAGATTGAATATCCGCCCCATTATCAATCAAATGAGTGGCAAAGGTATGCCGTATTAAATGTGGCCCTTTGTTTTCAATACTAGTGACAAAACTTAAATATCGTGTACTTACCTCATAGATGAATCGGGTATAAACCCTTTTTCCTTTGTTTGTAGTCAAAAATGTTTCTGAACCATCTGAAAATAACTTGTTTCTTTCTTTAACATATTCTTCCATTATAAAAAAAAGGGATGAATTGACTGGAATTATGCGCATTTTATTTCCTTTTCCAAGTACTTTTATTTCCTTCCTGTCCCAATGTATATCCTTATCTCTTAAGTTAGATACCTCAGCGCGCCTCATGCCTGTGCCGTATAACAACTCTATGATTAACCTATCTCTGATACCACTAAAATCATTTGAAAAATAATGCTTGGAGCTCAATTTTTTCATCCCTTCAACAGTGATAAATCTGGGAAGTTGTTTTGGCACCTTTGGCAAAGGAATCCGTTTTGCCGGATTTACACTTAGCACTCCAGAACGTTGTAAAAATCGAAACATGGCGTTAAGTCCTGCAATTCTGCGTCTGATTACTGTTGGTTTTTTACCTTCATTAGCAAGAAATACCACCCAGTTCCTTATGGTCTCCGTTTTAATATCTTCCCATCTCAGGATAAAATGATGATCCTTTAAATATTGAATAAAGTATTGGATATCATCACTATATCCCCTTAAAGTTTCAGGCGAAACCCTCTTTTCCCCTTCCAGATAATTTAAAAACTGTACTAAATAAGCATTTTGCATACCTGATATTCATATAAAAGAATAATACACTTAATGTACAAATTGTATTCAATAAAGTCAAGCAAACCGACGCTTTAATCGATATTTAATTTTTCAAAATACTGACAAAATGATTTTAAATCCTCTTCATTATTTAACGAAATACGATAATCCTTTAGATAAGTTTGCATTTCATCGTATTTAGATTTGGTGATATCCAGCCAGGATTTTTTATTTAAGCGGATTTCTTGCCATTCCCCATTATCCAATTTAGAAAAATAAACCGTTTTCAAATAATAATAAGCATTTTTATCTCCAACTGATAAAGCAACATGATAGGAAGGTTCCTTTTTCTGCAGCATAGAAAGACTGATGACGCTTAAATGCTTACCTTCAAAAATGACTTCATAGAATGCATCTTTTAAGTTATTCAAAGGTCTTAATTCCTTTGCATGAAGGTAAGTTTTAAGGACTTTTCCATTTAAATCAAAAGTCTGGATTTTCTTTATGGCTTCAAAGTCAATTCCTTTAACTAAATCACCTATCTGAAATTCTATCAGTTTTTCCAATAAATTAATCCGAAGTTTATATCCAGAAATAGAATCTGAAGCTTTTGGGTCATACCTTTTTACGACCTCTCTATAAAACACCACTGAGGATTTTCTAAAGGTGGTATCCAGATGAATATTTCCTAGCAATTTTCCTGGCTTTTCCGCTATACCATAACGTGGTGCCAGATTATTAGGTTTAAATTCGCCATAATTAAGGTCGTCCCTGGTACTTTGATATAATTCATCCTGAGAATATAAAAATAATGGCAAAATTAACAGCGTTGTCAAAAGAAATTTATTCATCGCAATGGTTTATTATTTGTTCACTCCGTAAAAATCAAGATATTCATCTCCTGGTTCATATACCAGAAATTCAAAAATCAGGTTCATCATTTCATCCTTTGTTCCCCAACCATATTTTACTTTTGCAGGAGGAAAATACGGATTTTTAGGATTGTTTCTAGTGTTATCAAAAGTTGCTTCTGCATAAATAACAGAACCACGGGGTATTTTCACTAATTGTTTGAACTGATAGGTTTGCTGCCAGTTAAAATCCCAATCGGGAATATATATGAACGGTATCATATCTCCATCAGGGGTTATAGCAAATGATTTAAATGATTTACCCAAGAGATGCATGTGAGGTAAAACACTCAGAATAGAGAGGTCGGTAGGTAAAACCGGAGATCTCATATAAAAGGTAATAACTGTATCTGGTTGAAATTCAAAAGGTTTGTTCATTACCCAGGTTTCATCAAAAACTAAGGTTTCAATAATTCGCCTTGGTTTACCTTCGGCATAGTAAAGATGAATCTCTGATTGATCAGTCTCCTCACTCGAAGACGGAGCATAGTGCATATTTACAATTAAATCGGCATTTGCTGGAAGAACTTTTGCAACACCCTTCGGATAAAAAATGGGGAAGTTTCCTGGAACCCAGCCTGTCCAGAAAGAGTTTGCCAGTGGAATATTCATTTTCTCTAATTGAGGACCTGCTTGCCAAACTGAAGAGGCATCAAAGGGGCGAATTTTTTTTGTCGTGTCAATCATAATTCTACTATGATGTGCCAGTACTTTATTTTGTGGCACAAAACCAACTCCTCTTAAAAAAATGGGTGAATGATTTTCTACAGGAACTACAAAAAATCTGTATTGCTCCTCATTGTCACCAGGTATGGTAAATGGTTTTTGAAATTTAACTATTTTGTCAGGAATGGGAAATTTTATTGGCTTTTCCTCTGTTTTATTTTGAGGAATACCTGCTGGAGACCCATTTTTAATCCACAAAAGAATTTTATCTAAGGATTCTTTTGACAATGCCCGTTGATTATGGAAGGTACTGAACAAAGTATCTGCATGCCATGGAGGCATATATTTCGATGCTACCACCAGCTCAATCATTGCGGTTCTTTTTTTTAAATCCTCATATTTTTCCAAAGAAAAAGGAGCAGTTTGGCCTGAACGATGGCAAATGGTACAGTTTTCATCAACGATAGATTTTATTTGCCCGTAATAGGTGAGTGTATCTGAAGCGAATGACATCTTTATCCCAGCTAAGAAAAAGAAAACAATTATGAAAGTTTGAAAAAAGACATTCGTTGACATCATTCATTTTTTACTATCCAAACGTAAAGGTTAACCCATAATAAAGCTAGAAATAATAGCTAAGGACGCTGATAATAGAAGAAATAAGGCAGATAATCAGGGTTCAAAAATACAACCTATAGGTTCTGTTTTGAAAATCAAAACAGGGAGATTATTCTGGTAATCATATAACGCATTTTTAAGGTAGTTTTGTTGAGGAGCCGCCTTATTTTTTCCCAAAGCATAAAACCAGTCATCCGTTGCTCCCCTATATTGAACTTTAGCTTCGGGATTTATAAAAATCACCTCAGGAGTTGTATTTACCTTTAAAAAAAGGGCCAGCTTATTTTGTTTATCTAAAAACCATTGAAAAGGTATTTTATATTTTTTAATAAAATCCTTTGCCATCCTTTTATCCTCGTAGGAAGTAAAAACTCCGATAAAGTTTATATTCGGAAAATTGGATGCTAATATTTTCCAGGTAGTAGGGTACTTATTACAAATTGGGCATTCTGAATTTAACCAGATAAAAACATTCCCATTGTTGCTTATAGATAATCCCTTAGGCAAAAGCATCCTTAAACTATCTATTGTACTTTTTGGTAGGCCAATGTAGTTATAATCCTTCGCCCATAATATGGCAAATGAAGTAAAAACCAAAAAAATCGCTATAAAGTATTTCATAAAAAAATTGCTCTCCGAATATAAGCATCGGAGAGCAATTTAAAGAATAAAGAAGAATAAAAAATTACTTCTTAGGTGTTAAAAGTACGGTGGCTTTATCACCATAACCATTTACCCATGAGTAACTAATGGTTCCGTTATCATTAACCTTTCCTGATGCAGTGGTTTTTTCTCCAAAAGGCTCGGTAAAATCTGGAAACTTAATAGTACCACAAACATCAAATAATGTAGCCTCCATTTTAGTTCCAGCGGTAATACCATAAACTTCATACCATTTAAGGTAAAGACCTGCACTCCAATCGGAGATAGTATATTTACCATCACCTGTTTTAGTAAGTTTCACCTCCTTTGTAGCGGTATATACCCCTTTACAACAATCGTCTGTGGAGGTACCTGAAGTAGTTGCCACGTAAGTACCTTCAATTTTAGAATTACAGACAACAGCCCAGTTAATATCACAATTTGCCCCTGGAAATTCTGAGCAAACAGAATCAGACCAGGAATCAAAAAATCGACCATCAGCAGTTGTGAAGGCCCAGGTCATTCTAAAGCTGTCATCAGAAGTAAAACGAACGGTTGAGGTTCTATCCTTTTTAAAGGTATTACTGAAAACAGAAACCTTACCTTTACCATCACCATAATCGAAAGTAGCATCTTTAAATGCGGCGTACACATCGGTTGGAGAAATAGTAAATTTAGCGTAAGTTCTATTGGCAGGAACGGCACTCCCTTCCAGCGTTTTCACTTTTTTAACGCCATGATTAGCTACCCTTGGATTTCCCTCTGCGTCAACATAGGATTCCTTAAAATTGACAAAAATGTCCATTTTGGTAACTGTATTAATTTTATCTATAGATATCCATTGCAATTCTATACTAATTGGCGTGGTCATATCTTTATAGAAGAAACTCGTAGCTGAACCCGTTGCCGTTTGCGCATAACCATGAACGGCAGTTTCCGGAGCAAGCACCGGATTTAAAGACTCATCCTTGCAGGAAGAAAACGGCAACAACAATGCGGCAGCTAGAGAATAAAGCAAAATTTTAAATCGCTTCATGTTGTGTTTTTTTATTAAAACAATCAATGAAAAAAATTAATTCGGATCCCAGAAAATTCTGTCTCTGTCGTAAACAACATCTTTTGCTGCTTTCGCATTAGGATTCAATGTCAGTTCTTCCTGTGGGTAAGGTAAACGAACAGGGAATTTACGAGGAGCGAGGATCGGATCTTGAATAGTATTTGGGAAACCAGTACGACGGAAGAAGTTATATAACTCATAACCATTGCCCCAACTGGTAAACCAAAGCTGCTTTCCTACGACATTTAATTTGGCATTGTTATTTGCTGCATTGTCATAACGGCTCAACCATAAATCGACATAAGCTTTTGTATCCAATACGCGACCGTCAACCATTGTAATTGGAGGAGCGACAGCATTTACATCAGTAGCTCTTCCAAAAGTCACCACTTTGCCAATATGATCCTCAATAGCTTTTTTGAATAAGGCTTTCGCATCGCCAGCTACACCTAACGCTAAAATAGCTTCAATCTGGTGATATAAAACATTAACGGTAGTTAAAGCAGGGAAAATACCACCACCTGTAGCTCTGTTTGCTGCAGGAATAGCAGGTGTAGCAATATCATAATAACCACCTGCCGGATATACCCCTGGAATCAATCGGAAATCACCATCGAGAGGAACACCCGCAGGGTCAGCACGATCACGACCAAACAATCCAGCTAAGAAAGTTTTGGCTTTATCGTCAAATTTAAGGTTTTTATTTTCATATAGACGCTTAATGACCAGATTACTGATAGGGAAATACCCATAAGTACAAGAAGGAGTTTGAGAACATGGAGAGGTGTTTCTCTGAGATGGATCAGCCTGATCCAGTACAGTACCTTGAATTCTGCGGAAATAGTAAGGCCAGCGAGGATCAGCATCTTCCAATGACTCCAACATGAATTGGTGTAAGATATAAGTGAAACCATTAGTTCCAGCGGTATAAGAAGCCTGATACCAAGGATGGCGGTTATCAGGTGTTACTGTTTTGGAATACTGAAAAGTAAAATCCTCCGCAGCAGCAGAAATTAATTTCCCAGAGGAAATAACGGCCTCAATTTGGGATTTCGCATTGGTATTAACCAATCTCGTATTCAACAACAATTTCAACTTAAGGGAAAAACCAAATTTTTCCCATCTGGCCGTATTACCTGCATAAATGAGATCACCTGTAACGGCAACAGGACGACGGGCATTAGTAACCCCTTTAATACCTTCATCTACTAAAGCTAACATTTTAGCATAAATGGCAGCATCATCTTCAAAATTTGGATTAACTATAGGTGTTTCACTATCTCCATTTAAAGCCTCTGAATAAGGAATGTCCCCAAACAAATCGACCATAGTGGAAACAACATAAACTTTTAGGAGTTGAGCTATACCAAGGTATTGCGGAGAACCAGTGTCACCAGAGTTAGCTTTAATAATTCCTTCCAGGTCTTTAAGTACGTCAGCATATAAGGAGCGCCAGGTACCATTGTAAGAAGTTTGTCCCAAATTCCAGTTATCGCTACTGCCAATGATGCCCATGAAGCCCATAAGGTCATCATTTACGCCACCTCCCAAAATACTTACTAAATTATATTGAGATTGAGCAAGTAATAGATCCGAGCCTGCTTGAGAAGGGTTATTTGGATCTTTATTAATATCTAAGTCAAACATGTCACCACATCCACTTAAGACAAAAATCATAAGGGTAGCGGCGAAAAATCTGACGGCATTTTTTAATTTATTCATTTTTAAATTTTTTTTCCTGATTTTAATCATCAGGATGAACAAAAAGGTCAATTCGTCAGAAAGTTATAGAAAGATTCACACCAAAACGTTTTGTTGTCGGGTAAGAACCATATTCAAAACCTTGAACATTTGAAGATGCGGATTCAGCCAAAACTTCAGGATCACTATTCACTCCTTCGAGAATGTTTGGTGCTCTCCACCATAGGTTACGTCCTGATAGGGAAACTCTGGCAGAACCAATTGGCGTTTTTGCCAATAACTTTTTAGGCACCTGATAAGCAAGAGAAATTTCTCTTAAACGAATAGAGGTAATATCGAAAATATTCGTTTCGTCGGCTCCGTAAGCTCCAAATCCGTTAGAGAAGAAATAATCAAAAGCAGTAATAGCTGTTGTATTTCTGATATAATTTCCTTTTTCATCTAATATAGGTTCAAACGTCTGGGTATTTCCATAAACGCCTGGAATAACTCTAAGTGCTTCTCTGTCTTCCGTAACTTTAAGCTGACCTCTTAACAAAAGAGAACCTGCAGTAGTTAAATACATATCACCCCCTTGACGCCAGTCAATTAAGGCATTAAAGGAGAAACCTTTAAATGAGAAGGTATTAATTAAACTAGTGGTAAAATCAGGATTTGGATCCCCAATAATTTCAGAAGTAGGTTCTATAATCGTTAAGCCCAATGTCTTATCAATCAACAAATCTCCTTCAGGCGTTTTTGCATTGGCAGAACCAAAAATTTGACCATAAGGATACCCTGTTCTGTGAATGACACCAAGGCTTGAGAATAAGCCCCCAACATAGATATCTCCTCCTTCCCCTGCATCTACTACTAAAGAACGGATGCGGGTAAAGTTAACGGTTGCATTCCAGTTAAAGTTCTTAGTTTTAATGGGTGAGAAATTTAACGAAACTTCAAAACCTTTATTTTGAATTTCACCTGCATTTACAACAGCACGAGTGAATCCTGAAGAAGCAGGAACCTGAGTAGAAGTAATCTGGTTTGTAGAATTTCTTTTGAACCAAGTAAATTCTAATCCAACTTTATTTTTTAGCAACCTTAAGTCTGCACCAAATTCAACTTCGGTTGTTAACTCCGATAACAAATTACTATTACCCAAAGTATTACCCAAAGAAGCCAGGTTAAACTTAGTACCACCCGCAGTGGTGAAAGGAGTAGATAAGAAATATGGGGTGGCTGTTCTGTAAGGAGTCGCTTCGTTACCAACCTGTGTCCAAGCACCTCTAAGTTTTGCATATCCTAAGAAATTATTAGCGATATCAAAGGCGTCTGTGAGCACAAATGAAGCATTTACACCAGGGTAGAAATAACTTCTGTTAGCTGCAGGTAAGGTAGAAGAGAAATCATTACGGGCGGTAATCCCTAAATACAAGTAATTCTTATAGCCAATTTGCATATCACCATAAGCGGCATAAAAACGTTGTAAACGATTATACTCGTCACTCAATTGCGTAACAGTCGCATCAGTATTATATAAACCTCTGGAAATAATACCATCACCTACGACATAGCGAGTTCCATAAGAACGTTGGTTCCAGTTTACCCCGGCTATTAATCTGAAATCAATATTTTCACCAAATTTCGTGTTTACAGTAGCCAGATAGTTTAAATCTATTTCTGTATTTGTAATATCATTGGTCCAAACCTCGCCATTGGCATCGGCAACTCCACCAGCCACCTTCACATTTTTCTGAAAATCAGAATAAGTATTCATACCTCCTCTAGCGGTTAATGAAAGCCAGGGAGTCACTTCATAATTCAACGCAACATTACCATAAACACGATTAACATTGGATTTGAAATAGTTATTTTTAACTAACCACAAAGGATTATCAAGAGCGCGGTAAAAGACATTTGTACCAGTAACTGGATTTTCAAACGGATATGGAATACCTTCTGGATTAGTTCCATTTAGGTCAAAGTTTCTTGGCAAAAAGAAAAGACGGGTAAAAATAGAGCCATCAGTAGAACCAAAATTACCACCGAAAACAGAACCACCAGAAGGAGGGGTTTTCTGTTCTGAATTAACATAAGTAACATTACCAGAAACCGTAAGTCCATTATCTAATTTAGCATTTCCACCTACGCTAACAGAGGTACGACCTGAATGAGAATTCGGTACTATACCTTCATTATTCATTCTACTTACCACTGCATTAAGGGAAGATTTTTCATTTCCCCCATTGATGTTAATGGAATTTTCAAATAGTCCACCATCGCGGAAGAAAGGCCCTATGATATCATAAGGACGGTAGGGAACGGCCATTGCTTTTCCGTCTTTCATTAGTTGTGGGAATACAGAGGGGAATCGCGAACCTGCAAAACCACCGGAAACCAGAGGATGAGGAACGGTACCTTCAGGATAACCTGGAACAATAACTTTAGAGTAATTAGTTCCGTAAGCAGCATTTAAGCGATCTACATGCTCAGCAAAAGGAGATCCCCAGTTACCGATAAAACCACCGTTATAAACCTGGTTAGAACCCTGTCCATAAACATCCTGATAATCTGGAATACCTGAAATCTGTTCAGACTGAAAAGAAGAATTGTAAGTAACTTCTAATCCTTTTCTGGAACCTTTACTTCCTGACTTAGTCGTAATAACAATTACCCCATTCGTTGCTCTTGATCCATAAAGAGCTGATGCGGCAGCACCTTTCAGTACTGTCATCGACTCAATATTGTTAGGATCGATGTCGAAACCACGATTAGAGAATTGAGCTCCAGATTGTGCACCTGTTGTAGCGTTTACGGAATTATCAAAAGGAACCCCATCAACGACAAACAAAGGCTGGGTATTTCCAGTTAAGGAGGAAAAACCACGAATGTTAATTTTTGTTGAAGTGCCTGGGCCTCCTCCTGAACCTGTGATAGTTACGCCAGGAATTTTACCTGCAACAGCTCTGAGTGGATCTGCTTCAGAACGCTGAAGTACATCACTGGAACTTAGATTTGTAACCGCATAACCCATCGCTTTTTTGTCCCTTTCAATACCAATAGCGGTAACCAATACCTCAGATAATTGTTCAGCACCTTCCTCCAGGGTTGCATCTACCACATTGGAAGCACCTAAAGCTACCTCTTTTGATTCAAAACCTGTGTAAGAAAACACCAACACAGTGGCGTTTGCTGGCACAGCCAAGCTGTAAGTACCGTCGAGATCCGTTACTGTACCCGTGCTTAATCCTTTCACAAGGATACTTGCACCGATAAGCGGTTCTCCACCTGAATCAGTCACTTTACCGGTGATAGTTCTTTGAGCAAAAGCAGTAAGTGCTGCAAAGAAAACCAACGAAAGTGCTAGTAAGTGTTTTTTCATACTAATCCAATTTTCGTTATTAATAAACAATAGTTATAACAAATTTAATTTTTTGTTATCAAGATTCACGATAAAATGAATAAATTTTTAAACTGGATGAAAAATAAATAGATTGAAGCAAAAAAAAAGCGGTGGATTTATGATAAATCCACCGCAAGGCAAAAATTCCAAATAATATTTGGGATTTAATTTACCACATTCACTCTATATAAAAATGGAGAAGAATAGAAAGCACCACCTACGATATCGCCACTGGAATTAGATGCATCAAAAACTTTACCATCTTTCAATTTCATTTTAGCACGAATCTCAAAACGGTCTCCTGTTGCAATCTGGTCAGCAGTCAATTTAAGCGCATCTTGCATTTCTTTACCTGTTACAACCAAAGTTGTGCGTGGATAACCAGAAGCTGCATCTTTTGCATAATTACTGGCAGTAAGTGTTTTTAAAGCAACATCTGTTTTGGCATTGGATCCATTTGCAGGTGTATTATCTAAAAAGCGGATGACCATTTCGTAAGAATCAAAATTTTCACCTCCCTTAGGTGTTACCGCTTCTAAGACCATGGTCATATTGGTACCAGCCATATTTGCTTTGCTCACTGAAAAGATGGGAATAGGGAAAGGAGTTACCGTTCTCATATAGCCCCCTTGCTCAAAACTAAATTCATCAAGACGTTCTATCATTTCCGTTTCACAGGAAACCAAGAAGAAGGCAGAAAGCAACATCCCGATTTTTAATAAATTTTTCATATTTATCAATTTTTTTATCCGTGAAAGGATTATTTAATAAAGTTAGCTGGATTGTTGTCCCAGAATACCTGCACTGCAGCATTTGCTTTTTGCTTGGCATTTTTATTACGCGTCACATAAGATAACGGATAATAAAGAGATCTTGCAAATGGACCCGGATTTGGATCTAAAGCAGGTTGCTGGCCTGAAGGTTTACCCGTACGACGATATAAGTTGTAAGACTCAATACCATTTCCGTGAAGGGCAACCCAATATTCTGTTGCTATGATATCTAATTTTGCATCATTTGTAGTAGCCTTATCATATTGTGCTAAAACATAATCAACATATTTAGCCACATCGTCAGCCCATTTGATGCCTTTATCTGCTTCAAAAGCTGCTATTTTAGATGCTTCAGAAGTGCCCAGAGCCAAAGAACGAACATCAGCAAAAGATTTTTCCATAGCTGACTTTAATAATGCCCTTGCATCCCCTGTTGTTTTTAACATTAAAGCTGATTCAGCCAACATAAAATCCACAAAAGAACGCATCATGATTGGGTGAATACCCGCTCCACCAGCACCTGCGCCCAAGGAAACACCTCTGTTACCATCATTATCATAAAGTCCACCAGCAGGGTAAATACCCCAGGCTGTACGCTTTAAGCCATCAGGCGGAATACCTTCATTATTTAAGTGATCACGACCCCAGTAACCTGCATTTGGTGAAGCTACGCAAAACACGTCTTTTGCACCATAGTGATTAGGCTTTACCAATGTGATGCAACGTAATTCATTTATATCTTTTGTATTGGTTGTTGTTTGACGGTAGAAATAGTATCTGATTCTTGGATCCTGAAAACCGCGACCTCCATCAAATAATTGAGCCATATAGGAATTTGATTGGTAATCACCACCTCCTGTTGGGCCATATTGACCACCATAACGAGGGTGACGCGTATCCGGATTCGTTAAATTCGTTCCAAATTTGAAGGAAAAGTTCTGTGCAGCAGTTGAAATTAACTTATTTTCAGAAACTAATGCATTGATAGCAGAGGTAGAACCTGCAGCATCAATAAGTCTTCTGTTCAGATAATACTTCAATTTCATAGAGTTAGCTACACGAATCCAGCTATCCGTATTCCCACCGTAAAATAAATCGCCAGATGCACCAGACTTAGATTTTGCATTGAAGTTTTCAATCGCTTTATTTAAATCAGCTAAAGCGGCAGCATATACGTCAGCACCTTTATCTACGTTTGGATTGAAATTTGCTGGGTCAATCGCTTCCTTGTAGGGAACATCACCAAAATAATCCACCAGATTCATTAGAACCATAGCACGAACCACTCTTGAAATACCAGAATGTACAAATAATTCACTCTTATCAGCAATAGCTATGGTTGCTGAAATATCAGCAAGTACTCCCGCATAGGAGCTACTCCAGCGACCGTCTGAACTACCTGGAGAAACGGCGTTATCATAAATAACAGATCCTTGGTTTAACATTCTTGTTAAACGCATACCCGGATCACTAAAGCCATTGAAATTTCCTGCATATCCAGCAGTAACTGAATTGAGGAGATAATTGATATCAGCATTATTAACTGTTACAGCATTGGGGTTATCAAGCAAATCTAATTCGCATGAACTAACCACTGTAACCGCCAATATCAAAAACAACATTTTGATTTTATGTATCATTTCTTTGTTTTTTATTAAGACGAAAAAAATGTGGCAAAACTGCCAATTAGAAAGTTAGTTTTAATGTTCCACCTACTCTGCGAGCACTTGGACCAGTTAAAAGCTCGAAACCTAAACCGTTACCTACACCTAAACCTAAGTTATCAGTGTCAAGATTAAGTCCTGCAGGAAGATTTAGGGCTTTATACCAAAGATTATTTCCACTTACTGAGAGAGTAATACCTTTGAATGGAGTTTTTTCAACTAACTTCTGAGGAATGGTGTAACCTAAAGAAACTTCTTGTAATCTGATAGTTGTTCCGTCATAAATACGACCTTCGTCACCAAAGAAGTAAAGGTTATTGAAACCTACGTCTGAAGCAGTAACCTGTTTGTTATTTGGTGAACCGTCAGATTGCAATACTCCTGGGAAAATAAAAGTCTGTGCACGGTCATACACATCTTTTCCTGTATCTCTTGTAAGACCTCTACCCATCAATGCACCCGCAGTACTGCTGTATAATGCACCACCATGACGATAAGAAATCATAAAATCAAGGGTAAATCCTTTATAATTAAATCCATTAATTAAGCTGGTTGTGAAAGCAGGATTTGGATCACCAAGTATAATAGCATCAGGAGTGCTTACTAAATAGCCACCACCACCAATAAGCACAGTTCCCTGCTCATTTCTTCTATAACCAATACCTTTAATCATGTTGAAAGGCTTACCTACTATTGCATAGTTACCTAATGAACCCCCGAATCCACTTACCTGAACCTCTTTAAGTGTTCCACCCAAGTCTAAAACCAATGGTTTATTTCTTGTGTAATTCAATGTCACATTCCATTGAAAATCAGGTGTTGATACTGGCGTAGCCGTTAAAGCAATTTCCACCCCTTCATTTCTGATTTTACCAATGTTTATAGTAGTAGAAGAATATCCTGTTGCGAAGTCCAGCGGTGCACTGGTAATCAAATCACGTGTATCGCGACGATAAACCGTCAAATCAAGCCCCAACAAACCTTTCAATAGTTTAGTTTCAATGCCTAATTCATATTCTGTATGTAGCTCAGGACGTAAATTTGGATTTCCAAGGGAATTATTTACCGCATGACTTTGAACAGCTGCACCAGAAGGCAATAACCAGGCACGAGCACTTTGATCAAGAATATTTCTTGTTTGATATGGACGAGGGAAACCTGCAGATGTACCTACACCCGCTCTGATTTTTAAGAAATTCAAGAAATCACTGGATAAACCTGAAAATGCAGAAGTTGGAACAAAAGATAAACTCGCAGAAGGATAAAGGATACGACGGTTTTCCTTTTCAACGGTTGATGTCCAGTCATTTCTTCCTGCGAGATTTAAGAACATATAGCTATTGTAATCCACGGTTAGCTCACCGAAAACACCCATTCTGGTTTCCTCTTGAATACCATCAGAAGCTACGTTGTCGATAAAATTGGAATGGCGGAATAAATCTCTCGCCAATTGATTTTGGCTTTGTACAAATACGTTGCGGTAAGTATCATTACGTATATTTCCTCCAAGACGTGCTGCAACGCTTAATTTTTTAGAAATAGCTTTATTGTACCCTAAAATTACGGTGTTATCCCAGATAGTATTCTGAATATCCCACGTATTATAATAACCATTTACAAACTGAACACCCCCTTTATTAAATTTGAATTCCTGTGATTCACTGTAAGTATCAAGACCAACCTTATACAGTAAGGTTAAATCTTTTGCAATCTGGTAATTAAAGCTCGTTGCTGAGAAAATACGATTAACAACGCCAGTTGTTTTATAGTTTTGTAATACCCAACGAGGATTGGGAATATCATTACCTCCTCTAAAGTAAACAGATGCTTTTGAAGTTGGATCCTCGTATGGCCATCCCATCAAGTCAACTTGGCGAGGAGTGTACATTACGTTTGCTAATACTGAGGGGAAATCATAAGCATTGTTTCCACCACCACCACTTAAAGGTGGAGAATACTGGTCTGTATTTGAATAACTAAATGAAGTAGTTACCGATAATTTGTTCGATAATTTAGCGTTCAGACCTAATCCAAGGTTTAATTTTTTCAAACCATTATTTGGAATGTAACCTTGCTCGTCTAAATAACCTGCAGAGATATTATAACTTACGTTATCACCCCCTCCAGAAGCATTTACACTTGTGTTATAAATGTTACCCTGACGGAAGAAATCACTGATATTATTTGGGAAAACCTCCATCTTATATGGAGAAACCGAAGCCACATAATCAGCTTGACCCGCTCTTAAGGCAGCATTAGAGAGGAATGCATAAGGGTGGTTAGTCAAAGCAGCATTTGTGTTTTGAGAAGGATATAATTTAGCCTCCTCAATGGTTGGACCCCAGTTACTAAAGAAATAGCCAATATTCTGCTGGAAACCACCCACATAAGTATTTTGATATCTTGGAAGGTGAGCCGTATTGGTAAATACTGACTGAGTTACCTGAAATTCTGCCTTTCTGGCCTTTTTTGATCCACTTTTTGTGGTTACAAGTATTACACCATTTCTACCTTGATCACCATAAGTAACGGTTGCGGCAAGACCTTTCAATACGGTTACGCTTTCAATACTGTTAGGATCAAGATCAAGGAAACGGCTTGAAGAAGATTGTCCTCCCTGGGTAAAACCACCTCTCTGGTTCGTGTTAGAATTAAAAGGCACACCGTCAACAACGAATAAGGGTTGATTCGAACCCGTAATAGAGGAATAACCTCTGATGACAATGTTTGTTCCTGTTCCAGATACACCTGAAGTAGAAGTAACAGACACCCCAGGAATTTTTCCCTGAAGAACCCTGCCTACGTCCGCTAACGGTCTGTCTTGAATTTCCTTCTTGTCAACCCCTGAAACGGCATATCCTAATGCCTTTTTTTCACGAGTAATACCCTGTGCTGTCACAACAACTTCTGAAAGTTGTTCTGCGCCTTCAGCCAGCACAACGTCAATGGTGTTTGACGCACCCAATTCGACATCTTTTGATTCATATCCAGTGTAAGAATACACCAAAATCTTTGAATCAGAAGGTACAGATAAACTGTAACTTCCATCGATATCCGTTACGGTTCCAGAGCTGGTTCCCTTAACCACCACGCTGGCACCAATGAGCGGTTCGCCACCTGCATCGGTTACTTTACCACTAATCGTTCTCTGTGCAAATACACTCATCGCACCAAAGAAAGTTAGCGAAAGCACTAGTAAGTGTTTTTTCATACCAATCTTAATTTTGTTAATGTGTAATAAAATTCAAGTAAAATTAATACAATTATATACTTTCCCAAATTATTAGGAAGTAAAAATAAGCATTACTATCAATTAACGGCTATAAAACTAAATCGCTGCCAAGCTTAGTTTTAATTTTCTTTTAAATAGGCTATGATTGTTTTATTTCCCTTTGAAATCTCTCCTATTTTTACATTTATACGGGCATCCATGGGTAAAAATATATCCACTCTGGAACCAAATTTTATAAATCCAAAATCTTCTCCCTGTTTAACTTCCTGACCTTCTTTTAAATAATGTGATATTCTCCTTGCAACAGCCCCAGCAATTTGCCTGACTAAAAGGGCATTTTTACCCCTACCAAAAACAATAGTTGTTCTCTCATTATCTGTTGAAGATTTTGGGTGCCAGGCAACCAGAAATTTACCTGGATGATATTTTAAATAATTTATGGTACCTCCTACCGGATTTCTATTCACATGAACATTTAATGGAGACATAAAAATAGATACCTGAATTCTTTCCTCCTTGAAATATTCACTTTCAAAAACAGGTTCTATCACTACTATCTTGCCATCGGCAGGCGCATATACAATCTTATTATCAAATAATTCAATCGTTCTTATGGGGTTTCTGAAAAACTGAGCAATGACAATAAAAATTACCAAACCAATACCTGCGCCAACTGCTAAGAAATCAGGAAATAAGAGGTAGGTAATACCCGTAATAAAAATAAAATCGAGGGCGGCTATAGTTAGCCAAAAAAGACCCTCTTTGTGAAAAATTTTCATATTAAAAAATTTAAATCGAATTATTTGTTTGCAAACCAATATAAGTAGAGTGCACAAAAAGGAATATGAAAGATAAATGCATCAAATCGGTCCAAAAAACCTCCATGTCCAGGGAGTAAATTACTTGAGTCCTTCGCTTGTTTTTCTCTCTTTAGTAAAGATTCAATAAGATCCCCCACAGGTCCAAAAATACTTATTATCAAAGCTAATATCCACCAATCTATTGTTTGTAAACCTGTTGAAGGCATATAAGAAGAGGCATAACCAAAAAGGAGAGCCAAAAACATTCCCCCAAAAAATCCCTCCCATGTTTTTTTTGGGGAAATTCTTTTCATCAACAGATGCTTACCAAATATATTACCAGCGATATATGCACCAGTATCATTAGCCCATGTCAAAAATAGTAACCCTGCCATTCTACCCCGCATATAATCTCCATTATCAATACTCATCCATAATAGCAAAGCGAAAGGAATCCCAATGTAGATGACAGCCATTGCATAATTACCCATATTTTCAATCGAATGCCCTTTACCTCTAATCAATTCCAAAAGAAAAAGGGTGAAAAACATAACAGGAAATAACAAAAAATCTTTTTCAGAAACTAGGTTATTAATAAACATGAAGGTGAAAAAATAAGGAAATAATCCCAGAATAACCAAAATAAGCTTGGAATTTAGCGTTGAATCAATGAGAACCAATTTCGAAAACTCCCATAGACATAATGCGGCAATTAAACAAAAAAGTAAAGAAAAATAACTAAATCCGATAAGGACACTTCCTAAGATGACTAAAACAAAAACTAAGCCAGTAAAAAACCTCCTTTTCATCTGTTATCTTTTAACTTATTAAAATAATAAAAAATTCCAATAGTTACAAAGGTTGATAAAAGAACCCAACTAATATCGGGATGAGGGATAACAGAAGTTGAAGCTTCTTCATTTTGGATATTCAGAAATTTTGAAAGAACCTGAATGCCATTAAAAACAAAATGCCCCCAAATGGAAATCCAGATATTTCCGGAAAAAAAATAAAGATAACCCAGCATAATCCCCAAAAATAAACGGGGAATAAATCCAGCAAATTGAAAATGAATGGCACTAAAAACGATTGCGCCCAAAAGAATTCCTAACCAGGGTTTTGATAGTGCTTCTACCAGTTTTTTCTGAATGACTCCTCTAAACAACCATTCCTCACAAAGGGCAGGAATGGCTGCCATGACAATAAGATTTTGCACAAATTCAAATGAATCTTCCATTTTCAAAAGTGCCATTAATGTTTCATTAGCCCCTCTTTCCATAGTCAATAATGTTTCAGGAAGCGGCAATAATAAGTTTTGACGGTATAGCCACTCAACTAAAGGAAAAGAGCCGAAAATCCATAAGGGTGCCATCAAAAGAAAAAAATAAAAAGGCTTATCTGGTAAAAAAGTAGCCCCTATCCGCTCTTCTTTAAAATAGTAATATTTAAAAATTAAAGCTGGCAAAAGAAACGTTAAAAGCTGGCTTGCCAGATTCACCCAACGTAGAACATCCCTTTCCAATTTATTAAAACCATCAGAAGGTACTTTGACAAGATCTGTTACAGAAAAACCATACAGATTAGCTATGGCTGTCCCTAAACCTGCACCCATTAATGCACCACAAAGTATTACTATGGTGAGTAATAAAAAAAAGGATAGTAAATCTAACTTTCTTGAAAACATGGGCGGTTTAAAATCTATTTATCATTTAATTTGGTAAAATTAGCTTAAATTTTGATTTTTGTCCCACATTTGTCTGAAAAAGCCTCTTTATGACCAGATTAAGCGTTAACATTAATAAAGTAGCATTAATTAGAAATTCTCGCGGAGGCAATCTACCCAATCTCCTTCAGGTAGCTTTAGACTGTGAGACCTTTGGTGCAGAAGGTATCACCGTTCATCCAAGACCAGATCAGCGTCATGTTCGTTATGATGATATTGGCCCGTTAAAACAACATATTAAAACGGAATTAAATATAGAGGGCAATCCAACTTCTGACTTTGTAGATTTAGTTTTAAAGCATTGCCCAGCGCAGTGTACGCTTGTTCCCGATGAACCAGGTGCCTTAACATCAGATGCTGGGTGGGATACCATAAAGCATAAAGATTTCCTGCTGGAAGTTTGCCAAAAATTGAAGGATGTGGGAATTCGTGTTTCTCTTTTCGTGGACCCTCAATCAGAAATGATTCAAGGTGCTCAGGAATGTGGTGCCGATTGTGTCGAATTTTATACGGGTCCCTTTGCCCTTCGTTTTTTGGACCATCCTGAGGAAGCTGTCAAAGCACATACAGAAGCAGCCATAATGGCTCATTCTATGGGTCTTAAAGTCAATGCAGGACATGATCTTAACAGAGAAAATTTGAGATTTTATGCTCAGCATGTACCCTTTTTAGATGAAGTTTCTATTGGACATGCCATTATTTCAGATGCTTTATATCTTGGTCTGGCTGAAACGATAAAACAATATAAAGAAGCCTTAATATAAAATTATTATTCTCTATAAATTTAAAAAAAACGAATATGACAGAGGAAATTAAAACCAGTGCTACCCATTTAAAACGAATATTTGTCTCTTCAAGATTACCAGAAGCCTTAAAACCTTTAAGAGAAATCGCTGGAAATTTATGGTGGTCATGGCACAAAGATGCCATGGATTTATTTGAATCACTCCAGCCAGAAGCCTGGGAATCAAGTCAATGTAACCCTCTGACAATCCTTGATCACTTGGGCAGTGAAAAAGCACTTGCCTTAGCTAATGATCCTCAGTTTATGGAAAAGGTAAATCAGGTTTATGCTGATTTTAAACACTATATGAATAAAACTCCCGATATAAATGCACCCAAAATCGTCTATTTTAGTATGGAATTTGGGTTGCATATTTCCGTTCGTTTGTATTCTGGTGGATTGGGGGTTCTTGCAGGTGATTACCTAAAAGAAGCCAGCGATCAAGGAGTAAATTTAGCTGGAGTTGGATTACTTTATCGTTATGGTTATTTTCAACAACATATTTCCCTGCATGGTGACCAGATAAATGAATATCCTCCCCAGGAATATACTAAAATGCCTATGGAACCTGTCAGGGATGGGCAAGGTGAATGGCTCAAAATCCAGATTTACTTACCCGGCAGAACCGTCTGGGCTAAAATCTGGGCATTAAAAGCAGGAAGAATTAACCTTTATTTATTAGATACTGACATTGCAGAGAATTCCTGGATAGACCGTACTCTTACCCATCAGTTGTATGGTGGTGACAATGAACACCGGTTAAAACAGGAGATCTTATTAGGTATGGGTGGAATCAGAGCCATGGAAGCAATGGGAATAAAGGGAAATGTATATCATTGCAACGAAGGTCATGCCGCCTTTATGACTTTAGAAAGAATTAAATATGCCAGAAAGGCTGGATATACCTATCAGGAAGCACAGGAACTCGTCAAAGCAACCTCTTTGTTTACAACCCACACCCCCGTGCCGGCCGGTCACGATTATTTCCCGGAGGATTTATTATATACCTATTTCCAGGATTATATTCCGGAAATAGGATTATCATGGAGAGATTTCATGGCTTTAGGAAGAATTCATAAGGATGATGCCAGAGAATTATTTTCTATGAGTCATCTGGCAATTCATAACTGTCAGGAAATAAATGGTGTTAGTGAACTGCATGGGGCTGTTTCCCGAGAAATGTTTAAAGAATTATATCCTGGTTATCACGAAGCTGAAATACCCATAGGCTATGTTACCAATGGGGTACATTATCCTACATGGATTGCTTCAGAATGGCATCAGCTATTTAAAGAATATTTAGCCCCAGGTTTTCTTGAAGATTTATCAAACAAGGAGCGATGGGAAGCAATTTATAAAATCCCTTCTGAAAGAATTTTAAAAACAAGGAACTCTTTAAAGAGAAAGTTGCTGGAAGCTGTAAAAAAACAATTAAAAGAAGATCTTACTCGCAGAGGTGAAAAGCCTGCCATCATATTTGAGACCCTTCATCATATCAAAGACGATGCCTTAATTTTAGGTTTTGCCAGAAGATTTGCCACTTACAAACGAGCACACTTAATATTTTCAAATAAAGCACGTCTGGCTGAAATTATCAATCAATCTGGCAAACCCATTATATTTTTATATGCAGGTAAAGCACATCCAGCTGATGCCCCTGGTCAAAAATTAATTAAAGAGATTGTTCAGATTTCAAAATCTCCTGAATTTTTAGGAAAGATTATTTTTCTGGAAGGATATAATATGGAATTAGCTAAACTGATGGTTCAAGGGGTAGATATATGGTTGAATACACCAACCAGACCTAAAGAAGCGTCAGGAACCAGTGGTATGAAAGCTGCAATTAATGGTGTTATTAATTTTAGTGTACTGGATGGTTGGTGGGCAGAGGGTTACAGATCCGACGCTGGCTGGGCTTTACCTTTGGAGAATACCTATCATGAATCGAATTTGCAAGATGAACTGGACGCTGAAACTTTATATAATATTCTTGAAATGGAAATCATCCCTGTATATTTTAATAAAAATGAACAGGGTATTTCTGAAGAATGGATTCAATACATTCGTAATATCATAGCAAAAGTAGGTCCTGATTTCACTACAAAACGAATGATGGACGATTATTTCAGCCGCTTTTATTTTCCTCTTATTGCCCAGGAGAAAAAATTTAAGGAAGATAGTCAAAAAGTTACAGCCCTTTGCTCCTGGAAAAATCATATCGCGAGAAACTGGGATGGCATTTATGTAACATCGAAAGCTATCATGGATACAGACAATCATGCTTTACCATTAGGTGATAGTTTAGATGTTGAAATTCAGATATTCAGAAATGGTATTGATGCTGATTCATTAGGATTAGAATTCATTTTGTATAAAAGAGTAAGTGATTCAAAATTAGATATGCGATTGGTCCAGACTTTACATTTTAGTAAATCTGAAGGGGAATACACCACTTATAAAGGTCAAATAACGCTGCCTCATCCAGGTGTTTTTGAATATGGCTTCCGGTTATACCCTTGTCATTCCTTACTTTCGAACAAAAGAACTTATGGCTGGGTAAAATGGTTGTAAAAAAAAAAGAGCCTGCCAGTATAATATCTGGCAGGCTTAATAATAGCAACTATCTACTTATCTGAAAAAAATCTTAATATCCCAAAATTTTCAACATTTCATCAGCTGTTTGTTCCGGTTTCGATAAAACGTCCACTAAATTACCTATTTCATCTCTATAAATCAAAATCTGTTTTGGAGATGGAATAAGACAATGCTTGGTTCCTCCATATCCACTGATAGAATCCTGGTAAGCTCCCGTGTGGAAAAAGCCTAAATAAAGAGGCTCTGATTCCTCTGAACCTATGGTTGGAAGATAGACCTGCGCCTGATTCACCTCTGCATTATAATAATCGGAATTATCACAACTCAAACCGCCTATATTCACCCTTTGGTACTCATTTTTCCATTTATTTATGGGCAAAAGAATGAATCTTTCCCCTATTCCCCAAGTATCCGGTAATGTGGTCATTAAAGAATTATCAATCATGTACCATTTCTCAGCGTCATTTTGTTGTTTTTGTGCCAGGGTTTCAAAAATATTGGCACCACACTCACCCACAGTATATTTACCAAATTCTGTAAATATATCGGGCATTTCTACCTTTTCAGAGGCACAGGCACTACAAACATTATTAACTATCTCCCGAATCATGTATTTGTAGTCAAACTCAAATCCAAGGGAATTTCGAATAGGAAGTCCACCTCCTATGTTAATGGCATTCAAAGTTGGACATATTTTTTTTAAAGCACAATAAATTTTGAGTGCCTTTTTAAGCTCTCCCCAGTAATACAAGGTATCTTTAATTCCAGTATCAACAAAAAAATGCAACATTTTAAGTTCAAAAAGCGGATTTTCTGCAATTTTTTCTTTGTAAAAAGGAATGATTTCTGAGTTTCTGATACCTAAACGAGAGGTATAAAATTCAAAATTAGGTTCCTCTTCCGTTGCAACCCTAAGGCCAATTTTAACTTTTTTAGTAAAATGTTCAGCGTAATAAGACAGTTCTTCCACGTTATCACAAATTGGAATTAAATTTTCAAAATGTGAATTAATAAGTTCAACAATTTTCTTTTTATAATTTTCTGGCTTAAAACCATTGCAAATGATAAATTTCTGAGAATTAACCAATTGTTTTGAAGCTAATCTTTGGATAAGATCCAGATCGAAGGCAGAAGAAGTTTCCAGCTGAACGTCATGCTGTAGCACCTCTTCCAGCACATGGCTAAAATGATTGCTTTTAGTACAATAACAGTAATAATATTTACCCGTATAATGGGTAGCCTTCATAGCGCGCGTAAATAAATTTTTAGCTTTTTTTATTTGTTCACCAATTTTAGGAAGGTAAAATACCTTGAATGGTGTTCCATATTTTTCAATGAGATATTTTAACGGAACCCCATTAAACTCCAAATAACCATTTATATCTATATCAAATCCTTCTTGGGGAAAGTAAAATGTCTGGTCAATAAGGTCTACATATCTGTTATTCAAAATGTTTGAAATTAAACATTAGTAATAAGATTAAAAATCTGAATAAAAATAAGATTTATCTTTTTCCATTAATTACTTTTTTTACCAAATAATCATTGGAAACATGTGACTTCTTGTTTTAATTCCGTCATAAAAGTATTCAAAAATAAACAATATTCTGTTTAAAACGTTAAATAGATGTATATTTGAGAATAAATTTTGTCAATGATTGTTTTTACAAATTTTTATTTTGAGAATATAATTTGGCAAAATCAACTTTATCTATAATAAAACACTAAATATTTTTTTAAAAAAAATTTTGATGATGGAAATGATGTTAAATCCCAAATCTTTATGGATGTTATGGATTCCTGCAGGAATGATATTAGGAATCACCGTTGGATTATCATTAGGAAACATGGCTATTGGAATGCCAATTGGTATCGCTTCAATCTTGTTACTGGCACATGTTACCAGAACCTTGAACCGCATATTCAATAGAATAATTTCTTAAGGCAGGTATTTTAAGCCCTTAAACTGCTTTGATACCTCAGAAAATAAGTTAAAATATCAAATTCAACCAATAGAGATAAAATTTGAGTATCTCTATTGGTTGTTAAATATCCACAATTTTTTATTTGGTTTCGGACCCATGTACAATATCAGTTCGCCCCCATCCATTAGCTCTTTGTGGGTTATAAAAGGTTTGTTTAAATCCTTCCCGTTCAATATTGCCTTTTGAACATATTTATTCTCTAAATTATTTTGAATAGCTTTTATTTCAAAAAATTTGTTATTGGAAACGCTTATGCTGGACCTTTCAAATAAAGGACTTCCAATGTAATATTTACCCTCGGCAGGATTGAGCGGATAAATACCCATTGAGCTAAAAACATACCATGCAGACATTTGCCCACAATCTTCATTACCGCAAAGTCCGTTGGGCAAATCATTATATTGTGAAAGTAAAATTTCTCTGACGAGTTTTTGCGTTTTCCATGCTTGTCCTGCAATCAAATACATATAGGCAATATGGTGACTTGGCTCATTTCCATGAGCATATTGACCTATAAGGCCAGATATGTCCACGCTTACATTTTCCCCTTTCACTTTTGAATCGACGGTAAAAAGGCTATCTAATTTGTTGACAAATTTTTTATTGCCGCCATGTAGTTTTATTAAACCAGGTACATCATGGGGAACAAACCAGGAATGCTGCCAAGCATTTCCTTCAGTATATTCAGCTACTTCCCAGTTGTGATCAGAAAGATATGGGTCAAAATCTTTTTTCCATGTCCCGTCACTTAATTTTGCCTGCATGAAACCGGTTTGCGGATTAAACAATTTTTTATAGGCATCTGCTCTTTTCATAAAATAGAGGTAATCTTCATTTTTACCTAATTCTTTGGCAAACTGAGCGATACACCAATCGTCAAAAGCATATTCTAATGTTTTTGTAACCGATTGACCCTCTTTATCATGTGGAATATACCCATATTCCCTTAACAGCTTTGAGCCCCTGATATCCTGAGCGGCACTTTTCAAACATGCCTCATAAGCCAGAGAAACATCATATCCTCTAAATCCTTTTTTATAGGCATCTACGATAATGGGAACAGCATGATAACCTGTCATGGTATTGGTTTCATTACCTCTCAGAGACCAAACAGGTAAAAGACCATATTCTTTATAATGACTTAAAAATGAATTAATTATATCATTAATCTTATCAGGGTGCAGCATAGTCAACAAAGGATTTGCAGCGCGGAAGGTATCCCAAAGAGAAAATATATCAAATCTTTGATAGTCTTTTGCATTATAGACTTTCCCATCGGCCCCCATATAATTACCAAGAGCGTCCTCAAAAACAACAGGAGCCAATTGTGATCTATATAAAGCAGTATAAAATTGAGTTTTGAGCTTATCGGACCTGGATTCTACTGAAATTTTAAATCCTTGACTTTTCCATAAGTACTGTGCAAAATCCTTAAGATCATCAAAACTATCCTTTTCAACATCCTTTAGAGCAGCTAAAGCACCCTCTTCATTTGCGGCAGAAATACCCACTTTCAGGATAAGCGGTTTATTTTCTTTATTATTAGCAAAAATAAACTGAGCTTTTGATCCTTTATTATTTTCCATTTCCCCGTCTTTCCAATGTTGAAGCCAGATATGATGCTCCTGAATAGGTTCAGAAAAGGAAACAGCAAAGTAAATTTTCTGGTTTTTTGCCCAACCTGTGGAATAGCGATATCCTGTTATTAATTGAGGTGCAATTTGAGAAAAACCAGTTTGAGTGGGTTTATCCCAATTAATGGCATATCCTAAGTCAATTATAACACTTTTTAACTGATCAGCTGGAAAAGAATACCTGTGAATACCCGTATGAACACCCGCTGTCAATTCCGCCATAATGCCATTTTCCAGCAGAACCTGATAAAAGCCAGGCGCTGCTTTTTCATTTTCATGAGAAAACTTTGATAAGAAAGGCCTATTTTTTGGTTCATTATCAACCTCAGACCAAGTTATTTTTTTAGAAGTAGGCATAACCAATATATCACATAAATCGCCAATGCCCGTTCCACTAAGGTGAGTGTGCGAAAATCCAACAATAGTAGAATCAACCCAATTGTAGCCTGAACACCAGTCCCAACCCTGTGTTCCATTGTCCGGGCTTAACTGAACGGTACCAAAAGGAACCGTCGCTCCAGGATAAACATGGCCATGTTCGGCAGTCCCAATAAAAGGGTTCACTTTATGCCATCCAGATTCCTGACCCGTCAGAACAGTCAGGCCAGTATAGGTAAAAAACAAAATGTAAAATGCAAAATGCCGATTATTTTGAAAATAATTAGGCCATGGATATCTTTTCATTGATTTAAAATTGTTATTTTTCCAAAACTAAATTAATCATTTTATAATGAATGTAAAAAAAATTATGAAGCTTGTATGTTTTACTTTCCTTTCAATGGTCTTTTTTTCAATAAATTCTGAAGGTCAAAATAAGATTGAATATGATGTGATAATACTTGGTGGTGGCACTGGTGGAACCGCAGCAGGCATACAAGCTGGAAGGCTTGGCGTTAAAACGCTGCTGGTTGAACCTACTCCGTGGTTAGGTGGAATGCTTACTTCAGCTGGAGTAAGTGCAACCGATGGAAATCATAAAATGCCGGCAGGTATTTGGGGTGAATTTCGTGAAAGGTTAAGAAGCCACTATGGTGGAGCTAAAGCTCTGGAAACAGGTTGGGTAAGTAATACGCATTTCGAACCTTATGTTGGAGCCAAAATTTTTGCTGAGATGGCAAAAACGGTAAAATCGCTGGAAGTAAAAACATCATCGACTTGGTCTAAAATTAGGAAAAAAGATAATTTATGGGAAGTTTTGGTTTCTGAGGGGAAAACAAAATATTGGGTAAATGGAAAAATACTCATTGATGGTACAGACTTGGGAGATGTTTACGGTCAACTGAATGTTCCTTTTGATATAGGCATGGAGGCAAGAGATAAAACAGGTGAAAAAATGGGATTACCAAACGATTTACCCATTCTCCAGGATTTAACCTACGTAGCCATCTTAAAAGATTATGGGAAAGATGCGGATATGACCATTCCAAAACCAAAAAATTATGATCCACAGGAATTTCATTGTTCCTGCAGAGATTTTTGTCCGGAAAAACCTAATTTGGTTACTTGCGAACAGTTGCTTTCCTATGCAAAACTTCCCAATAATAAGTACTTAATTAACTGGCCCATTGAAGGAAATGATATTTACCTGAACATGGTGGAAATGAATGCAAAAGAAAGGGAGAAAGCTTATTTAGCAGCTAAGGAAGTAACCTTGCGCTTTATCTATTATATGCAGACAGAACTTGGATTTAAGCAACTTGGATTTGCTAAAGAGGAATATCCTACGGCTGATTTTTTTCCATTTTTACCCTATCACAGAGAAGGTAGGAGACTAAAAGGCTTGGTGCGAATGGATGTAAATCATATTCTGGAACCCTACAGAAAACAATTCCCATTGTATAGAACAGGTATTGCGGTGGGCGACTACCCTATTGATCATCATCACGACAAATACCCCAATGCGCCAGAGATTGATTTTCCTAAAGTGCCTTCCTTTTCTATACCTTTTGGTGCACTCATTCCTAAAGAAATACCTGGCTTGATTGTTGCAGATAAACCCATTTCTGTAAGTAACATTGT
>Ga0214921_10000981_pt1 | contig 50124 bp, 31 predicted proteins | sample LL1505_MetaG_FD_177992 | JGI IMG/M metagenome (GOLD analysis project Ga0214921, IMG submission 177992) | Freshwater microbial communities from Lake Lanier, Atlanta, Georgia, United States - LL-1505 | ecosystem: Environmental > Aquatic > Freshwater > Lake | place: USA: Georgia | collected... | reverse complement strand
TGCCATTCCAACAGCTGTGGCCAGCAAGTTGAGCATGTCAGCGTGTTCCATTTATGCGCAGGTGAACAATGTGATGTTGTGGAAAAACAATCTTGCTAACATTGATCCAGAATATTTCAATTTGAGCACGGGTACCAGAAACGGAAGGATGCCTGCTTTCTATACCATTGGTTTCAGGACCACATTCAAATAACAAAGGAAAAAGAAAATTATCATGAAAAGAATATTACTTAGTGCAATGGTACTGATTTCAATCATGTCAGGATTTCAAGGGTGTAAAAAGTTTCTTGATGTTGAGCCGAAAGGACTTGACCTGATCAAAAGAATTGATCATTACAACGGGCTTTTCAACAACACCAATCTTTATGGTCTGATCAACGTAAGGAGTGTTCCGGGAAGCTTGCCTTTTATCATTGGATATCCCGGAGCACCGGTGCTGATGTCTGATGATGTTTTTTCAAGTGCAGCCTATTTAAGTACGCAGCCACTGTCTTATCAGAATGCTTACCAATGGAAAGATGACCTGTTCCAGGAAGAGGATGAATCCAGTGAATGGGGAACATTCTATTCACAAAACTATATCTATAATGTCATTGCCAATGGTGTGATGGATGCAACTGATGGGACCCTACAACAGAAAAAGGAATTGCTGGCTGAAGCAAGGGCCAACAGGGCTTACATGCACCTTTTGCAGGTCAATTATTTTGCAAAACCATACAATGCCTCAACCGCATCGACTGATTTGGGCATTCCACTAGTGACAGTTGCGGACGCAGGTGGATCCAATTTCAAAAGAGCAACGGTAAAAGAAGTATATGATTTTATCATCAGTGATTTGATGGCAGCCATACCTGATTTACCGGTTCGCACCGTTAACAGGGCAAGGTTGGCACAAACTGCAGGTTATTATTTGTTGGGCCAAACCTATTTCTGGATGGGTGATTATGCCAATGCACTTGTCCAACTGAATTTATCACTGGCTTCCATGCCCAATCATACGGTGGGTGTTTCATTGTACAATTACAATACCTTGATGCCAAGCTGGATTACGACCGGTCAGGCATGGTTGGGGGCCAATAAATATCCAGCCCAAACCCTAAGCAATGAAAATATTTACCTCAAAACAATGAGTTTGAATTTTGCAACTGCAAGAAACACGGTATACCTGAAGCCCAATGTTTACGGTCTTTTCAGCACAAACGACCAGCGGAAGAAATTCTTTTTCAACAACAGTACAACCAATGCAGTTCCTGCCCCCGGCCTTCCTGGCCAACAGCGGAATGGGCCCATCTCAATCAATTGGGGACCCAATTTGGCGGATTTGTATTTGATGATTGCTGAGTGCAAGGGAAGGGCCAATGACCTTGTTGGCGCCAAAACTGATCTGGAAACGCTCAGGAAGACAAGGATGCCATTGGCTGAGGCAACTGTTGTCGCCACCACCCAAGATGCCATCGTCAAAGCAATTTTGGATGAAAGAAAGCGCGAGTTTGCAGGTACAGGATTCAGGTGGTTCGACATGAGGCGTCTATGGAATGATACCAAATACAACAATGTTGATGCTACCCATCCATTGGATGGGGCTACCTATACCCTCAAGGCAGAGCGACTTGTAATGAGAATACCGCCTGCAATTCTGCGATTGAATCCGGGCATGCCAGACAACCAATAATAACCTTAATTTACAAGCAAGAAATTGTAACATGAAAAAAACAGCAACACTGATTCTATTTTTAGTGCCCTTGTTCATCTTTGCGCAAGAAGGTTTCACCGTGAAAACCAAGTTTGATCATTTGGGAACCAACAAAGTGAAAGCATCTTATTACAAGAACGGAAAATATACCAATGATACACTTGTAGCGAACAAGAAGGGCATCGTACTGTGGGAAGGTCAGTTGGATGAACCACAGATTGTGCGCATGGAAGTGTTGGACACAAGCCTGATACTTCGTGTTGGAAAGGCAGCATCGACACCTCCATTCCTTATGTTTGTGCTCACCAATGCAGCCGTCACCATCACCGGTGATGCCAAGGAGGCGTATGCTGCAAGCATCAAATCCAAGGACAAAGAAATTACTGACTATGAGACATACAGAAAAGATGAAATTGCATTCAACCGTGCATCATGGGAATTGCAAAAAGAAATCAACAGAAAGTTGAATGCAAAAGATACGGTCGGCAATGGGGTCATTATGGCCAAGCTTTCAGTGCTTCGCAAAGAGAACCAACAGGTGAGGATGAGATTCATTGATGCCCATCCTGCTTCATTTTCCAGCATCCTGATGTTGTCCAATCTATTTCTTGTCATGTCTCCTGATGACATGTACAGGCGTTATGAAGCAATTGATGCAAGACTCAAAGATTCAAAGGCGGCTCAAGCCCTTGGCCTTAAGGTTGAGAGCAATCGCAAGACGGCCATAGGCCAGCCTATGATTCAATTTTCCCTGGTTGGTGTTGATGGCAAAAAAGTCAGTACAGCTGATTTGAAAGGCAAGGTCATTTTACTTGACTTCTGGGGAAGCTGGTGTGTGCCCTGCCGCAAAAGTCACCCCGCACTCAAGGAATTGTATGCAAAATACAAGTCCAGGGGATTGGAAATCATTGGCATTTCCAATGAAGCCTTCAGCGCAGGTGGAACCAAAGCGCAGCAAGAAGCATCATGGAGAAAGGCCATCAAAGAAGATGGCATTGATTGGCTGCATGTGTTGAACGACGCTGATATCAATGATCTTGCAAAGTCCCATGACATCAACGGGTATCCAACAAAATTCCTTATTGACCGCAATGGCAAGTTCGTTTTAAAAATACTTGGAACCAGTGAGGCCCTGCATAAAACCCTTGAAAAGAAATTGTCAGAGTTGATGCCGGATTAATTGATTGTTTTAAAAAGAGAGCTCCTTGGTTTTCCAAGGGGCTTTTTTTATTTGATACTTTGAGTAGGATATATTTTACGTTGAATTTTTAAATGGGTTAAAGAAATCATTTTGAAATGATCAACATAAATTTTGTATTGTAAATCGCCAAAAGAACCGCTAAATGTATTAATATTGAACAGCGATATTTTCAAAAACATCTTCATGTCAAATTCATGAATATTGTTTCTTGACAAATACTTGATTACAAAATGAGGTCAGGCAAACCATTTGATGAACTGCAGTTGATAAAAAAAATGGCTGAAGGGGATATGAACTCCTTTGATGCTATTTATTGGAAATACTACAAGGCCGTGCATGGAAATATTCTCAAACTCGTGCAGGATGACGCTTCAGCTGAAGATATATTACAGGATGTTTTCCTTTCATTGTGGGAAAATCGCGAGAAAATTGATGCCGCAAGATCTCTTGCTGGCTGGCTGTTTGTGACTAGTTATAACCGGTCAATGACTTTTCTGAAAAAGCGATTACGGGAGAAGGTTTTATCAAATGTTGTGGAAGAGGACACTGTTGAGATGACAATAGGTCAATCATTGACTGAAATCAGGTTAAATGAGCTGGAGAAGGCTGTCAGCAAATTGTCTCCTCAAAAGCAAAAAGTATTTTACATGTGCAAGCTCAAGGGGCTTAGTTATGCTGAAACTGCAGATCAGTTGAATATTTCCAGGCATACTGTCAAGGAATACCTCGCTGCGGCCTTTCAATCCATCAAAGAACAAATGATGAAATCTCCCAGTGTTGGTCTGGTTGCCTGGTTTTTTCTGAAATTTTAATCATAATACCCCCCCATTTTCATGGCAGCGTAGTATTTATTAGAACGAACGACTGCCTTGGAAGAAATTAAAACCAAACTAAAACTCCTTTTGACCCAGACAAACTGGAATCCGGAAGACCGTAAATGGCTTTTGGAGTTTCTGGATTCCGGAGATACGTATTTGTTGCAAGAGCTGTTGCGAGAGGATTTTTTCAATGAAATCAACACTTCAATTGATCAGCATGATGAAGTCGCAAAAGAAATTCTTGATAAAATTCACCAAAAAATAGCCGCAGCCAAAAGAAAATCAAACAAAGCCCCAGTTGTTTCGCTCAAGTGGATTTCCATCGCAGCAAGCTTTTTTCTGCTTGCATTTTCAGCCTATTTTTTCCTTTACAACAGGCCTTCTAATCCTGTTTCTGTTGTTGAAAAATCCTCTACAGAGCCATTGGTAAACGATTTTGTGCCTGGAGCAGATAAGGCAGTATTAACCCTTGCTGATGGATCGGTTGTTATTCTCGACGATGCGTCCAATGGAAACATTGCATTACAAGGAGCAGTTCAGGTACAAAAAGTCAATGACGGCAAACTCCAATACCAAGCTGGCGGAGAGGAACTCGAAACAGTTTACAATTCGGTATCTACCCCTAAAGGAGGAAAATTTCAATTGACGCTTTCAGATGGTACAAAGGTTTGGCTCAATGCATCCTCATCACTGAAGTTCCCCGTATTTTTTAATGGGAATGAAAGGAAAGTAGAGCTGCATGGGGAAGGGTATTTTGAAGTGACTGAGAACAAACAAAAGCCTTTCAGGGTGGATGTTGCTGGCAGGGGTGAGGTTGAAGTTTTGGGTACGCATTTTAATGTTAATGCTTATGCTGATGAAGCATCACTGAATACAACATTGCTGGAGGGAAGTGTAAAGGTTAAGGTTGTCTCCAACTCAAAACCTGCGATGTTGATTCCCGGCCAGCAGGCAAGAATTTTCCCCAACGGAGAACTCAGAACAACAAGCAATATCAACCTTGAGGAGGTTGTAGCATGGAAGAATGGTAAGTTTCATTTTGGAGAATCAACTGATATGGAGACGGTAATGCGACAGATTGGAAGGTGGTATGATGTGGAAGTGGAATATTCAGGTAATTTTTCTGGCAAACACCTTGGTGGAACCATTTCAAGAGATGTAAACGCATCAAAAGTTTTTGAAATGATGGAAATGACTGGGATAGCGAAATTTCGGATTGTGGGTAAGAAAGTTGTAGTGGTAGCTCAAAACAATTAAGTTCAGGAAACCCAAAAAAAACCGCCTCGAAGGGAAGTCGAGACGGCATAATGCCTGGGTGCCTAACAAATAAGTCGTGACAGACCTGTATCATTAACCCAAACAAAACAAAGTTATGCATTTTAAGCCTTTATCAAGCCCTCCAAAAAGGTACTCAGGAACATTAATCAAAACCATTCTGATGATGAAATTCACAGTTTTCTTATTGCTGATTGCCTGCATGCAGGTTTCGGCAAGCGGATTTTCTCAGGTATCACTTGCTGAAAAGAATGTCCCATTGAGATCAGTGTTTAAAAAGATCCAAAAGCAGACAGGATTTGATTTTTTGTATGATTCTCAATTTTTACAAGAGGCTGGAAACGTCAGTATTGATGTCAGCAATGTGAGCCTGGAACATGCACTTGACCTTTGCTTCAAGGGTAAGCCACTGGCTTACACCATTATTGAAAAGACCATTGTAGTGAAGCCAAAGCCATTGGTGATTGCTGAAGTTACAGCTCTTCTGGAGCTGAAGGAAATCATCTCAGGTAAAGTCACAGATGAACAGGGAATCCCCCTGGCAGGCGCTTCTGTATACATCAAGGGCTCATCAAAGGCAACCGTTACAGATGCACAGGGCCGTTTTAATCTTGAGGTAGACAACCTGGAGGGCACGCTGGTGCTTTCATTTGTAGGCCGCATTCAGCAAGAGTTTCCGCTTAAAGGAAAAAAAACATTCAATGTTGTGTTGAAATCAGCTACTGAGGATCTCTCAGATGTGGTGGTGATTGGATATGGAAGCCAAAAAAAAGAAACGCTTTCCGGAGCCGTTGTTAACATAAAAAGTAAGGACATCCTTACAACCAAAAGCACCAGTGTAGTCAGCAATATCCAGGGCAAAATTCCCGGTGTTCACATCAGACAGCAAACAGCTGAGCCAGGCACCTTCAACAGCCTTGTGAGCATCAGGGGTTTTGGTACGCCATTGCTTGTGATTGACGGAGTTCCCCGTGATGGGATGTCGGATTTTGAGCGATTGAATCCGGAGGATATTGAAAGCATTTCTGTGCTCAAAGATGCCGCTGCCGCCATTTATGGAATGAATGCAGACAATGGTGTAATTATTGTTACAACTAAAAAAGGGCAGAAAGGGTTGGCCAAATTCAACTACAGCAGTTTTGTCGGCTACAAGCAGCCAACCAGCATGCCTGATATGGTGGATGCTTATACCTATCGTACCATCAGGAATGAAATGGACCGCAATACCAAGCTGTCTCCCACATTCAGCCAAACAGATCTTGACAAATGGAAAGCGGGCACTGAGCCTGGCTATATTGATTATGATTGGTTTAAAGAAACCCTCAGAGACTTTACCATGCAGCAACAGCATAATATTTCTGCATCAGGTGGCTCAGAAGGGATAACTTATTATACCAGTCTTGGTATACTCGCTGATGATGGTATTTTGAAAAGTGATATCCAAAAATACAGGAAGTACAATTTTCGTACAAACGTTACTTTCCAGATGACCAAGGATCTCAAAGCCATTGTCACATTGGCTGGAAAAGTTGACAACAACCGCAGTCCGCAGGGATCATATTTTTGGTTTTTTAAACCCCTCATCATAGCTGACAGGGCTTTCTCCCCTTTTGTTCCAGGGACAAACAATGTTACCCGCATACCACCTGAATTCACCAATCCTTATGCATTGGCATCTGAAGCAATTTCAGGGTATGAGAAGTGGAGCAATGTACAGTATCAAACACAGGTGGAGCTGCAATATGATGTACCGTCAATCAAGGGATTGAAATTTGGATTGCTTGGGGCTTACGATGGAAACAACAACAACTGGTCGAACCTTGCTCGGGCATATAATCAGTACGACATCAGTACAAATGCCGCAACCCTGAGGGGCCAGAACAGGTATGTCAATACCATGACACAGTTCGGAAGGGCTGTAGTACAGGCAAGTGCGAATTATAAAACAACCATTGCAAAAAATCACCATATTGGCGCTACTGTTGTTGGCGAGATGCGTTCATTGAGATCTGACATCATCAATGCATCCCGTTTTTATGCCGATGTATACACATGGGATATCATCAATCAGGGAACCTTAACCAATGCACAAAATGGTGGAGACAGGATCATTCAAAAATACCTTTCACTGCTTGGTCGTTTCAACTATGATTTTAAAAACAAATACCTTCTTGAGTTGGCGTTCCGCGAAGATGGCTCATACCGTTATGCTCCTGGTAAAAGATGGGCAATGTTCCCATCTGCTTCTGCAGGCTGGAGGGTATCCCAAGAAAATTTTATGCGCAACAATGCACCATGGATTTCCAACCTCAAACTCAGGGCCTCTTATGGCATGATGGGTGCTGATCAGGGGAATCCATTTGAATATTACCTGGGCTACAGGTATGGCAATATAGATCAGGGGTACGTTTTCAACAATGGGGTACTTACTTCTGGAATGGTTCCTCCTGGTGTGGTAAATGAAAACCTTACCTGGATCAAGACCAATACTGCTAATCTTGGTATTGACCTCAGTCTTTGGGATGGCAAATTCGGTCTTGTGGCAGATTGGTTCCAGAAAGACCGGAATGGACTACTGGCAACAAAAATCCAGTCAGTCCCCAACACTTTCGGTGCTTCATTCCCTCAGGAAAACATCAATAAAGACATGGTCAAGGGATTTGAGTTGATTGTTTCCCATAAGAATAAAATAGGGAAGCTTCGTTTTGAAGTCAGTGCCAACATGACCTACGCAAGAAAGTACCTGGTCTATAGTGAAAGAGCCCCGTATGCAAGCACCATGCAAAAATGGAAGGATACCTGGGGTACCGGTGGCCGTGTATTGGGTCGGGAGTGGGGATATTTGTATGACGGACGATATACAGACCTACTCCAGTACCAGACAGCTCCTCTGATGGGCGGTGCAGCAGGAAACTCGATGATGCTTCCTGGAAGTTTTGCAGTGAAGGATGTTGATGGAAACGGAATCATCAATGGAGATGATCAACTGCCCGAGTTCTGGTCTGGTCAATACCAGGGTTTTGCAGGTAATCCGCCTTTGCAGTATGGCGCAACCATCAACCTGGCCTGGGGTGCGTTTGACATGAACATGTTGTTTCAGGGCTCTGCATTGTTCTCGATTTTTGCAGCACCCAATGATGTTTGGGGTTATGGACGTTATCCTGGAATGTGGGAAAAATACATGGACAGATGGCGTTTGGAAGATCCGAACATGAATCCTTATGATCCTTCAGCAAAATGGATTCCAGGAGAATATCCTGCACTCAGGTCCAACTTCAACAATACAACTGACGCCCTGACAACTGACCGTTGGAGGATGAATGCATCTTATGCAAGGTTGAAGAGTACAGAGATTGGCTATACGCTTGCTCCACAATTTGCCAAAAGAATTAAGATTGATAACCTTAGGGTTTTTGTGAATGGATTCAACCTCTTCACTTTTGCCAATCCATTGGCAAAGAATCTGGATCCTGAGAAGGAAGAAGGAGCTTATCAGGCAGACCTTACTTATCCTCTCATGAGGTCTTTCAATTTTGGTATCAACCTTAACTTTTAAATGATTGATGTAATGAAAAAACTAATTATATATACCGGCATGATCATCGCAGGTCTTTCCCTTGCCGCATGTAAAAAATACCTTGAAGTGCAGCCGTTGGATAGGGTTCCTGCTGAGCAATTGCTGACGGATCCCAATGGTGTAAAGACATTGTTGGCCAATCTCTACAGTAAAATGCCTGTTGAGGATTACAAATACAATCCGGGTCTCAGTTTTAACTACCACCGAACTCCTGGTAATAATTATATTGAGCCAGGATTTGGAACTGCATATTTGACCGATGAAGCAAGCCTTTCTGCTGGTTCAGGAATTGGCCCTGTGAATGAAAGTTACTGGGGATTTGATGGCATTCGCCAAACAAACCAATTGCTCGAACAGCTTCCAGTGGTAACAACCCTTACTGCTGCACAAAAAGCAGCACTTGTTGCTGAGTGCCGATTTATACGTGCCTATATGTATTTTACCATGGCAAGAAGGTATGGCGGGGTGCCCATCATTGAGAAGTCCTTGGAATACAAGCCCGGAACAGACAATGCTGATCTGTTTGTGCCACGCAGCACTGAAAAGCAAACATGGGATTATGTACTGAATGAATTGGAAGAGGCGTCAAAAGGAATGCCAGCTTCGTTTTCTGCAGTTGATGGTCCATACCGTGCTACAAAATGGGCAGCACTTGCCTTGAAATCAAGGGCTGCACTGCATGCCGCTTCTGTTGCTAAATTCTGGAACAAGGCACCCCTGACCGGTGATGCCGTTACCCAAAAAATGGCAGGTGGAATGACTCCTGCTGATGCTGATAATTATTACCAACAGTGTATCACTGCCGCTGAAGCAGTAATCAACAATTCAGGTAAGGCATTGTACAAGCCCATACCTGCAAACAGAACAGAAGCAGCCAAGAATTTCCAGGATATTTTCCAAAATCCTACTGCAGCTGACATTGAGGTGATTTTCAAAAAAGGATATATCGATGGTACCACTACTTTGTTACAGGGGCACTCTACTGACATGTACTACAATCCTTCACAGACGAACCCAGGAGGTCTTTTCTATGGAAGATCAAGTCCGTCACTCGACCTTGTGGATGTATATGAGGATTATACCGACAATGGACAGGGCCAAAGTGTTAAGCTATCTACAAGATCTGATAACAACGAGAATGATATTCTTGCCGATCCAACAAAAGTAGATGTGACAAAACCTTTTAAACAGTACAATGCATTGGCTGATATCTTTGCAAACAAAGATGCCAGGTTGCATGCCACCATCATTGTGCCAGGCTCTACCTGGAAAGGGGTACAAATCATCATGCAGGGTGGAATGATCAGGCAAGATGGTACTAAGCTGGTTTACTCCAATGCCAGTGCGCTGGGCAAGGATGGTAAAACCTATTGGTCTTTGGGAGCCAGCTCTCCCAATGGCGCAACAGGATTTTCAGGCTTTTTCAACATAGGAAGTTCAAGCAACCAGAACTATTCCATCTCAGGATTCCTGCAGAAGAAATTTTTGCAAGAGGGAGTAACTGTTCCCGGTACATATTTTGGTTCTACATTGGATTTTATTGACATGAGGATGGCTGAAGTATACCTCAATTATGCTGAAGCTGCGATTGAAAGTGGAAAAGGAAGTTCAGCACTTGCAGCAACGTATTTGAATGCATTGAGAAAAAGGGCTGGCCACACCGATAATATTCCTGCAAGCATCAACAACATCCTTAAAGAACGCCAGGTAGAAATGGCTTTCGAAGGAAGGCGTTACTGGGATCTGATCAGGAGAAGAGATGCACACACTATGTTTACTTCCGCCAAAAGGACCATTCTTGTTCCCATGATTGATCTTCGTCCAGCAGTTCCCAAGTATATATTTGTTCGTGCCAATAATTTCTATGATGAAACATCTGGTGGAAGAAACTTCCAGCCAAGGGATTATTATAGGCCTATCCCGGGGGTAGCTACAAATAAATTGGTACAGAATCCACAATTTTAAAAAGAAAAGAAACCAGCAATGAAAAAAGCATTTTTACTTATCATATATGCACTGGGGTTGACAACCATGTTTTCTTCCTGCGAAAAAGACAACATGCCAGGACCTGATGCAATCGTTTATGGCACAATCAAAGACAAGGTTACAGGCAAGCCTGTTGAAACGGAATTGATCAATGGATCAAGCATTGAAGCGTATGAATTGGGTTATCCTACCCAGGTACTGCAACGCTGGTTGATAAAAAATGACGGCTTGTATCGCAACAACCTGGTTTTTGCAGCCAATTATGATTTTCAGTTGCGCAACAGCAATTTCTTTCCCATCTCATTGCTCAATTATGCCATTAAGCCAGGCGAAAATCAGCTTGATTTTTCAGTAGATCCTTTTCTGAGGGTTAACAATTGTAAGATCATATACGATGCTGCCGGAAAGAAAATAACAGCAACTTTCAATCTTGAAGCGGGTGGGGCCAATGTCTTGGTTAAAGCAGTCCGTTTATATGCCTTCAGTGATATTTATGTGGGCGAGGCTACTAAGTTTGGAGTTACAGGCAGTTCTGCAATTTCATATGCTCCATCCAAAGCAGTTGACAATGGTTTGATAACCCTTACCATCGACCTTGCTGCCAATGCAAGCTTGTTCCCAACCGGAAGGGATTATTTTTTCAGGGTCGGTGCATTGGCTGATGTGGCGGGTGTTGGTACAATCAGGCATAATTACGCTCCTAATGTAAAAATTACACTGTAAACACAATATGCTCTTTAAATTTTCTCTCTCATAAGCAGTAAATGGCAGAACGGGGCGCTGATTCATCAGCACCCCTCTTTTTTTATTGCTATTTTAAACCTTGAAAATACATTGGATGAAAAGAATTGGAACATTGCTTTTTTGTCTTTTTTTGGGAAAGGGAATATGGTCACAAACAAAGCAAGACCTGCATCCCATGAAAGATGCACAGGTACTTTCAACCATAGCCAAGCATCAACCCCTGAATGGGGCTAGAATTCCAGCCAATATCAAACACAAGTTGGGTGCTACCCATGTAGCCGGCAAATATTTTTTTACCAATGAACCATATTTGGTTGAAGGGTGTAAAAAAATGACAGCATTAGGCTACGGAGTAGTGAAGTTATGGTTCAGGAAAACCGGTTCTGGTTATCCCTACAATTCAAATTGGAATATAGACAATGATATATCACTTGTTGATTTGGCCAAGCATCCGTACTGGCAAACATGCTTTGACATGCCTTTCAGCACCATTGCCCTGAGTATTGAAGGTGCAGGAATTCGGACAACTGATGCTTCTGCAAAAGCAGAGGAAGAAGAGATCTATGTACTCGCAAAATACCTTCTTGAAAGATACAAGGATCGAGAGCTCACTTTCATCCTTCATAACTGGGAAGGTGATTGGATGATGCGCGGTGGAACAGGATCAAGTGCCAGGTGGTCAAGAAAACCCGGAGAGTTGATCAGGGCCGTGGATGGAGACCGGCAGACAGTACTGGTTCCAGCCGATTCACTGGAACGCATCAATGCCATGGCGAAATGGTTTAAGGCCAGGCAGGATGGGGTGAACCGTGCGCGTGCAGCAGTTGGACGCAGCAAGTGCAAAGTGATCCATGCAATAGAAGCCAATAAAGTGATGGACAGTCAACAGGGAATCCCCGGTATTGTCAACAGTGTATTGCCTTTGGTTGAAACAGATATGGTGTCATGGTCCTGCTATGATGGAATGGATGAAAAAGGGTTGAAGCTTTACAGGGGAATAGAATACATCAAACAATTCATTCGACCAACTGCTTACATGAAAGGACAGAAAGTTGTATTTCTTGGTGAAATTGGAATCCCGGAACAGCGATATGAAGGATTGACTGAAAAAGAACCTGTTGTCAAGCGCTGGGATGCATATATCGGCGTTTGTCAGGCATTGAACGTTCCGTATATCATACAATGGGAACTCTACTGTAATGAGCCTAAAAATGAAGAACTTAGAAAATTGAACGATGTCAGAAAGACGGATGAGATGCGGGGTTTCTGGCTTATTCGTCCGGATGGAACAACTGGTTTTGCAGGTGAGTATTTTGATCAATTGTTGAAAAATGCCGGAAATAAAATACAGTATTGAACATGAAAAGGGGTTCTCATTATTTGATTTTGTTGTTATTGGCAACTGCTTGCTCTAAAAAAATGGAAACAGTGGTTACACCTCCATCACCTCCAGTTCCACCGGTCGTGCCAATTGTTGATCCAAATACATTGTCGATTCCGGTAACGGCCACACAAGTGAATGGCGCTTTCTCCTATACAAAGATCAAGAATGTTCATCCCCGTTTGCATTACACTGCTGCAGAAATTGCCCAGATTGGGAGTTCTGCGCAAACAGATCTATTTGCCAAGGCTACTTATGACGATATCATTGCCAGGGCTGATGCCCTGATCGGATCACCCTTGCTCGATTATGGACTTGATGCGGCACAGTTGAGGATCAGCAATATCCATACAATTGGCAATGATCATTTGCCATATCTTGTACTCGCCTATCAGTTTACCAAAAACACCAAATATGCGTCACGTGCATGGGACCAGTTGAACAGGATGTGCAGTTATCCTGATTGGGGAGCCAACCGACATTTTTTGGACGCAGGGATTGCAGCAAAAGCAGTAGGGATAGCATTCGACGGTTTGTATGATTATCTGACTGTTGCACAGCGGAATCAACTCTACAATGCTTTACGCTCTTTTGTCCTGGGGCCTGGGAAAAACCAGATCGATAATGGAACAGGGCCATTCAAATGGTATGATACTGATGACAACTGGAATGGAATTTGTCATGGCGGCATGATCATGGCAGCATTGGCAACCTATGAAATGGACAGTACTTTCAACAGCAGTATTATCGCCACTTGCGCCAATGGCATGCTCAAATACATCAAATCATTCGATCCTGATGGAGCAAGTGAAGAGGGCCTGTCATATTGGTCTTATGGATTGTCCAATACAATGCTTGCCCTTGAATCAATGAAACGATCTCTGGGAGCAACTTTTGGATTGACCAATCAGGTGGGTTTCAGAAAAACAGGCATGTTTCCCTATTATGTTTCCGGGCCGGTGGGTACTGCTACTTTCGGGGACGATTATGTATATGCAGGTAAGGAAAACAGGTTCCTCTCTTATTTTTGGTTTTCCAAATTTTACAATGATGCCAACATGGCCAAAACCCATTTTGACATGTGTCAATCCATCAATGCCAATCGGACCGGTAAAATGAACGGGTGGATGGATCTTTTGTTTTATGATCGTCAATTGGTCAACCAGGGCGCTGCAGCATCTTTCCCATCCTCAGGCTATATCAAGGGTGTAGACTATGCCTATCTCTTTGAATCAACCTCAAGCGATAATGGACTCTATGTAGGCATGCATGCCGGAGACAACAATGCGAGCCATGGTCACCTCGACGCAGGTTCTTTTTTTATTCAAGGAATGGGTGAAAACTGGGCTCAAGGGAACCTTGGTCTTCAATCACCTTATCCCGCAGATTATTTTACTGTAACCAATCCGGCGTATGACGCAGCTCCGACGAATAATGCTCCTACAACAGGAAGGTTTTATTATTACCGCATAAGAACTGAGGGTAAAAATTGTCTGGTTTTTAATCCGGATGCCAGGCCTGAGCAAAATCCCAAAGGCATAGCCACATTGGTTAAAAGTGAAAATGATAATTCCGGAGGATATTACATCATAGATCTTAGTTCCAACTATTCACGTGATGTAAAATCATACAAGCGGGGAATCAAAATGAACCGTACTGGGAAATTCATTTCCGTGCAAGATGAGTTCATCCCAAATACAACTTCAACAGTTTATTGGTTGATGCATTCAGCTGCAACCGATGGAGCCATCATTTCAGGGGACGGCAAAACTGCCACCATGTACAAAAATGGCAAAACCTTCTATGCAAGGATTGTTTCCCCAGCAGGAGCCTCCTTCAGCAAGGTAGACCGTTCGACAACCACTATCAATTATCTTCCTGAAACCGGCGCTGTTTTCACCTCCATCATGGCTGGTAAAAACAGTTCCAACCCTTATTATGGAAAGCTTCAGGTCAAGCTCACTGGTCTTGCAGCCAACACGCCAACATCCATTCGTATAGATTTTCAGGCAACTGCTCCAGGAACAACTACGCCCTTGGTATCCATGGATGGATGGACAACTTCAAATTAAGTATTTTGCTTTATCATGCATAAATCAAGGAATCATGTAGTCGTGCTTTTGCTTTTTGTCACCAGTTTTTCATGCCTGCCATCATCTGCGCAGTACTGGAACAGGAATACACAACTGCTCCCTTTTCGCATGGTGCCTGCAGTATCCAAGATTGAACGCATTGATTTGGACAAGGATGGAGACCCGGATGTGCTGAAAGCGATGATCAATGACAGTATTCCTATTGCTTGGATTGATGATGACGATGACATGCAGCAACACCAAACTGAAGGGGATACCGATAGCGATTGTCTGCTTATCGATAAGAACAGGGATGGAATATTTGCCGGTCCCTGGGATTTAAGCATTGACTGGTGCGATACAAATCTCGATGGCAAGGCCGACATACAACTGGTCGTCAACAATGCAGGTACCAAGGTTCGCAATTATTATGACTGGGGAGCCGATTTTATGTATGTATTGGATGATGACCATGATGAAATCATGCATTATATCGACTGGAACAAGATCATGATGCAGGCATGGGAACACACTGGCCAGTCGAACTTCTTCATAGACTATTCTGGCAATTCTACTTTTCTCAAAATGCATGCCTCAAGTTTCCGCATTGGAGACCTACGCTACAATTGGGAAAACCCTTTTATTTTTTATGACACCAACAGGGATGGCTTGACTGATTGGGCCATCAGGCTGGTGGACAGTCCTGTTTTCAGGGATCAATCAGACAGCTCAAAAAATGGGTTTGATCAGCAGGATAAGGAGATTGATGTGTTGTTTACCAAGAAGATTGACTACGCCGCACTAACCTGGGATCTTGACCAGGACAATGCACCAGGCAATGAGTTTGATTTTGACATGAGCCTTCTTTTCAAGGGGAAAGGCTTTGGATACAGTGATCAGAAACATCAACTGAAGCATTGGAAAGGATTGTCAGATGCCAATCATTTGTTGTTTGATCAGCGTTGGAGAGAACTGGATTGTTTGTATTATCCTGCACGCGACACCGCCTATCCCTTGATTTTCAACAAGGGTGATTGGCAGGAATGCCGCCTGGTATTTGACGAAGATGACGACTGTAACCGCTGGGAGCGGGTTGAATTTTATGAGCCCAAAGATCTTTTTATCGTTGGCATGGAAAAGGGCGGGCTGGACAACAACAAGCAGGCCGATGCAGCAGGAGACCGTGGTGAATTTGACATGGACAACAGTGGCAAGGGGAAATTGTACCTTGGTGGTTTTGATGGGAAAATACATTTGTATGGAGCAGAGTGGGGTGCCTGGCGAATTGACCAGCTTGCATATTCATACCAGGGATTTGGAGGAAATTATGAACGCTGGGGCAGGGAAAGATTACAACGTGAGCCAAAGTCCTTTGCTACTGTGAAATATTCCGATGCCAATGGAAATGGATTTTTTGATTGTATTGAATACGATTTGGATGGTGACCATGAATTTGAGCAAAGGGTTTCATTATTGGAACTTGGATTGGACGACAGCACAAGACTCTTTCATACCGATACGGCCAGATATGTTGGTTATGCTACATTATTTGAGGCTGCCGCAAATGGAAACTGGAAGAGAGCCACCGAGGCATTACTGGTCGCTCAAAAGTTTAATATAAACACATCCTGGTATAATTTTTACAAATGCCCCTTCTCAATCCAGCAAAAATATGATTACGGATACTGGCTGGGTTTTTACCTCTACCAGGATATTCGACATCAGGCTTTTGTCAAAGGGGATCATTCACTTGTAATTGCAGTAGACAGGGCATATTATTCAGGAAACTGGAAATCCCTGATAGAAAAATAGCATTCTCCCTCAGCAAAATGCAATGAGCCTCCAAACTAATTTTTCTTTTTGGCTGTGATTTTTATGCTAAGAGAATGGGTTGAATTTTATTTTTAATTATCTTTCACAAATCTTTAACATCCCTTAATTAAACCAAAACCAAATGCATGCAGGCGCAATGACTTTTGTCAGGGCAGTTCCATTCTATTGTTTGATTTGACAAACAAGAGCCCAAATCCAACACGTAACAGCTTTAACAAACCAAAACTTTCGTTCATCAAAATGAAAAAAACATTTGTTTTTCTCAGCCTCCTATTCCTTTCCTGCCTGGCAATGGCACAGGTGCAAATCAGGGGAATTGTGAAAGGGGACAATGGGAAACCACTCGAAGAAGCAAGTATTGTAGATGTGAAGTCCAAAAAAGGGACATTTACCAATTTCTCCGGGATGTTTACGGTCAGTGTGGCATCCTTGCCAGCCAGCCTGGAAGTCACTTTCACGGGCTACCAGCGCAGGACCATAACAGTCAATACAACCAATATTACAGAGGTAAACCTGGTATCAAAAAACACAGAATTGGGAGAGGTCATCGTTGTAGGATTTGGTACACAGAAAAAGGCCTCGCAAACCGGTGCCATTGTTTCTGTCAGCCAGGAAGATTTGAAGAAAACACCAACAGCCAACGTTGTCAATGCCCTAGCCGGCCGTCTTCCGGGTTTGATTACCCAACAAAGGTCTGGCTTGCCTGGTGGTGATGCTTCATTGCTGCTGATCAGGGGATACGGAACTTTCAATACTGCCGGCCAAACACCATTGATTCTGGTGGATGGTGTAGAAAGAAGGTTCAATGAGGTTGACTTCAATGAGGTTGACAATATCTCCATCCTGAAAGATGCATCTGCAACCGCTGTCTTTGGGGTGAGGGGTGCAAATGGTGTAATCATCATCACGACAAAGCGCGGAATTGTCAGTGCGCCAAAAGTGACGGTTTCCATAGACCGCACCATGCAAAGGGCCACAAGGTTGCCCCAGTACCTTCAATCCTTTGACTATGCAACCCTGTTCAACGAGGCCTATTTGAACGATGGAGGTGATCCCAATTTCATGCCTTACGATGCTACAGCACTTCAGAAATACAAAGACCATTCAGACCCTTATTTGTATCCGGATGTAAACTGGTACGATACCTTGCTGAGGCCCTCCGCGCCACAGACACAGGCCAACGTAACGGTGAGGGGCGGAACTTCACAACTGAAGTATTTTCTTACCGGTACCTTCCTCGATCAGGAAGGGCTGTTGAGGCCTGAATTGACCAAGTTTGCCGGTTACAATACCAATACCAAGTACCAGCGTTTCAATTTCAGGAGCAATATTGATTATACCCTCACAAAGAATACTGTTTTTTCCATGTCTCTTTCCGCAAAGCATGCCAAGCAAGTAGTGCCTTATGATGGATTGGATTATGGCAGCGGTGCAACCAGTTTGCTCTGGTGGAACATGGCAAGGTGGGCTCCCAACCATGCCCCTGTGTACAATCCCAATGGTAGCCTTGGCGCATTTTATGGAAGTGGAAACCTGGTGGGTGATATCGCAAGAAGAGGGTTTACCAATAATTTCCGTACAGATATTGAGGCCAACATGGACCTGAAGCAAAAGTTGGACATGATTACACCCGGTCTTTCATTCCGTACCAAGTTTGTGTATGATACTTATTTTGAATATGCCGAGAGAAGGTCAAAGTCATACCAGACCTTTGATTATTCACTCAATGCGGGTGGCCGCCCTGTCTATTCAGCCAAGGGTTCTGAAAGTGCTTTGGCCTTTACGTGGGTAAGCACTTTTTCTACCAAGCATACCTATGTTGAAAGTGCATTTGATTACAAAAGGGCTTTCGCTGGCAAGCATGAGTTTACTGGTTTGGCATTGTTTTTTGCAGACAGAACAAGAAGTGGCAGCAGTTTTCCTTTTTCCAAATTGGGGTATGCCGGCCGTTCAACATACGCATACAAAGGGAAATACCTGGCAGAAGCCAACATAGGATACAATGGAACCGAGAATTTTGCCAAGGGAAGCAGGATGGGATTCTTTCCTGCCTTTTCTGCAGGATGGCTGGTGACCGAAGAGGCCTGGATGGAAAAGAAAGCCCCTTGGGTCAGTTATTTGAAAATCAGGTTGTCCAGCGGTAAAGTAGGTAATGCAAACATTGGAAGCAGGCGCTATTTATATCTGCCTGATACATGGGGTGCTGCAACCGGATACAACTTTGGTTCAGGTTCTGCCAATGCACTTGCCGGTACATTTGAGTTGAACCTGGGTAATCCAGCTGTAACCTGGGAAACAGCCTGGAAACACAACCTTGGCATAGAGTCAATGTTCCTGAACAAATCACTGAGTGTAAATTTTGATGTTTTCTATGACACGAGGGAAAGTATCCTCCTGATCAGACAAGATGTACCTACACTGATTGGTCAGACCAATACGCCACCAGTGAATGTCGGAAAGATGGAGAACAAAGGGTATGAATTGGAAGTCAAGTACAACAAGCGCCTCTCCAAAGATTTTGCTTTTGACATTGGAGGAAATTACAACTATGCCCGCAACAAGATCCTTTACCAAACGGAGCCTCCCAAGCGCTATCCCTGGATGGAAAGGACTGGCAAGCGGTTCGGTGAAAAGTTTGGTTATATCGCCGAAGGTTTCTTCAATACAAAAGAGGAAATCAGCAAATGGGCAGACCAATCCATTTTTGGTGTGATTGTTCCAGGAGACATCAAATACAAGGACTTGAATGGTGACGGTAAGATTGATCAATTTGATCAAGGCAATATCGGCAACCCGGATCTTCCTGAAATAACTTATGCCATCACCAACGGAATTACATACAAGAACTTTGACCTGGATATTATGTTTCAGGGCGTAAGCAATACAAGTCTGCTCGTTTCATCTCAGGGTGGATGGGAATTCTACAACAGTGCCAAAGTGGCAAACCACCACATGGGTCGGTGGACTCCGGCAACAGCAGCTACTGCAACATACCCAAGGCTGACCCAATCTTCCTCTACCGCCAAGAACAATTTCCAAAACTCAACTTTCTGGGTAAGGGATGCTTCTTATATAAGGTTGAAGAATATTGCTTTGAGTTATAATTTCTCCAAAACAACTGTTCAACGTTTGGGGGTTGATGCATTGCGGTTATCACTTACTGCAGCCAATATTTACACATGGTCAAATTTCAAATGGTTTGATCCTGAAATCAGGACTTCTGCAGGCAATGTGTATCCTCAAATGCAGACATATAATTTCACGATTTATACAACCTTCTAAACACTACGATCAAAATGAAATACATGTTTAGTTATAAAAAAGTGTTTATTGGCTTGATGGGTATCATCTTGCTTAACGCATCCTGTAAGAAAGATTTTCTTGCGCCAGACTTTTCTGTGTCATCAGCCTTCACTCAGGATGCTGTTTTCAAGACCTGGGTTGAAGCTGAAAAGGTGCTTGGCGCAGCATATGGATACCTCCAAAACTACAGTGGATTCAATATCCGTGTAGGAGCAAACAGGTCTGGAACCTCATACCTTGCCGCTTACAGCGATGAAGCCACCAATAGTTATATTTGGACGGGCAGTTGGAACGTTACAAACGGAACGTTTAACCAGTATTACAATCCGGATGATGTATGGAGCATTTCATATCAGGCCATCAGGCGCTGTAACATGTTCCTCGAGAACATAGACAAAGTAACGGACATCGATGCCGCAACAATATTGCGGGCAAAGATGGAAGCCAGGGGGCTGCGTGCATTTTACTATTTTGAACTGTTCAAAAGATATGGCGGCGTTCCGTTGGTTACCAATGTAATGAGTACCACAGGGGTGCTCTCTGGCAATACAGACGAATACAATCAACCAAGAAAAACGGTGGATGAAACAGTGCAGTTCATCAAAAATGAATTGGACACCGTTACTAAATATCTTCCTCCTCCAACACCCGCCAGTGCAGTAACCGTGGGCAGGATGAACCGGGGTGTCAGCATCGCGCTGAAAGGAAGACTGATGTTGTACTATGCCAGTCCATTGCACAATCCGACAAACATCAATGCAAGGTGGCAGGATGCAGCATTGGCCAACAAGCAGGCCATTGATACTGCAACCAAATATGGAGCAGTGTTGTTCAACAATTACCAGACCTTGTTTACCTCCGCTTCAAGAAGTGCGACAGAGATCATCTGGTTTGTATTCCAAAACTGTGGTTGTTCATTGGATACCTATGAGGGTATGCCATCACTTGCCTATGGCGGAACCAATCCGACATTGAACCATATCGATAAGTATGAAATGAGGACGACGGGAAAGGCTATCTATGATGCAGGTTCAGGTTATGATCCCACAAATCCATACCTCAACAGGGACCCTCGTTTGGGGCTTTCAGTGATCCAGGCCGGGGAACTTTTCCGAGGGTATAACTATGCACCCTGGTGGGGTCCTGGTGGTGTTGACAGCAGATCTACTTTCAGCAACAAACAATCAGATGGAAGCTGGACAGGCATGGTATTCAAAAAATTCATGGACCCGGGTGCTGCAGCCAACAGGAACTGGCCCTTGATCAGGCTGGCAGAACTCTATCTCAACTATGCAGAGGCATTGACTGAGGCCAACACAACTACACAGGCTGCGGCATTTACCGCTGTCAATACAGTGAGGGCACGCGCAGGTGTAGCAATGCCTGCCATTGCCAGCACCATCAGCAAGGATTCTCTGGTGAAGCGCATCCGGATTGAACGGGATGTCGAATTGGCTTTTGAAGAGCACAGGAATTTTGATGCCCGCAGGTGGAAAACAGCTGTCAAGGATTTTGCTGGAAACATGTGGGGATTCAGGGTGCTCTATGATGATGCCACCAAGAAATTTTCTTATCCACGCTATGTATTTCAGGTAAGAAAGTACTTGCCCCACTGGGATCTCTATCCGATCCCACAAGCTGAGATTGACAAGAGCAATGGAAAACTGGTTCAAAACCCCGGATACTAATCCATAAAAAGTAATTGAAAATTTTATGAATACTAAATTCAAACTCTTTCTGCTGGTCATGCTGACATCCTCTGTTGCAGCATTTTCGCAAAAAGAAAATAAATCTACTGCTGGAGGACTTGTAACTGACATGTTCGGCAAGCAATTGAAAAGTGCAAATGTCAAGTCTAAGTTTCTGAACAAGGACATCACAACAAATCGATTTGGAACATTCAGCCTCGAGGGCATACCCAATGGCGATACACTTGTTGTCACTGCCTTGGGATATGAAGCGCAAGAGTACATTGTGAAAGACAGGAACAAAATACAGGTCAAGCTCTCTACCGTAAATGAGTGGAACCGGAATGTCAACATGATGTTTTATTCCAAGAAGAAATTGTTGATGACAGGGTCTGTTGCAACAATAGGAGAGGAAGACCTCCTGAAAAATCCTTTTATCAACCTGAGAAATACCATTGCAGGAAAATTATCAGGATTGTTTGTCTCCCAAAGTGATGCGGAGCCTGGATTTGAAGATCCAACCTTGCTGATCAGGGGTACTCCTTCTTTCAGTGATGCCGGTGGAATCAATACCCTCGTTGATGGGTATGAGCGAAACTTCGCAGAGTTGGAACCCGCTGAAATTGCCACGCTCAATGTGTTGAAAGACCCTATTTCCAATGCGTTGTATGGTAACCGCGGTGGCAGAAAAAGCATCTATGTTACCACCAAGCGCGGCGTTGCCAACCAAAACAATATTTCAGTATTGGTGCAAAATGGTTTTCAGTCACCCATCTTCATGCCCAAGTCTTTAAAGGCCTATGATTATTCCATGTTGCACATGGAAGCATCTGCCAATGATGGTGTTCCCCAGTTGTATACCCAAGCCCATCTCGACGGATATAAAAACGGGAAGGATCCATATATGTATCCTGATGTAGATTGGTACGGTGCTGTGCTTAACAAGTCTGCGCTGCAACAACGCATCAATCTTACTGCTTCAGGTGGTAGCAATACAGCCAGGTATTTTATCATGCTCGGAACAACCAACCAGGAAGGCCTTTTCAAATATGGCAACTCCAATCCAAACTACAGGCTGGGACAAAGCTATCAGCGGTATAATTTCAGGTCGAATATTGATGTAGATATTGATAAGAATACATTGGTTCAGTTGGATGTGAATGTAAGGCTTGAGCGCCGAGTTCAGCCTCATACCGATTTCAGTACAACAACCTTGTGGAGAAATATTTCCGCCTATCCTCCGGGTCTTTTTCCCATTACCAACCCCGATGGCACCTATGGCGGAAACAATGCCTATCAACGGAATCCGGTTGGTTATTTGAAAAGTACAGGCTACCAGCACCAGGATCACCGCTACGCCGAGAGCAATGCCAAGGTCTTCAGGAAACTGGACTTTATTGCCAAAGGGCTAAGGGCAAATGTTGGATTTGCATTCAATACCTATGTGCGTCCGGCATTGACCCAAAAAGCGGACTATGCTGTATATACATACAATGGACCGAGTCAGCCCTTGACAAAGTATGGTGCTGATCTGGTGCTTCAACCTGCGGTCACCTATTCAACACTAAGGCATAGTTATGTATTCGAAAGTGGAGTGGATTATGATAAAATTATTGCCAGGAATCATACGCTCAATATAAGGACAAAGGCTTATTTCGTAAGGCAGAAAGAGCCAGGAACAGACCTTCCTTTTTCAAGGCGAAACCTTTCCGCGGTAGTATCATACAACTTTAAGGAAAAATATGTGCTTGATGTAGCCATTTCACACAGTGGAAGCGACAATTTCGCAGTAGGAAAAAAGAATGGCTTATTCCCTTCTGCAGGTGCATCCTGGATCCTTTCCAAGGAAAAATTAATTGCCCGTGCCCAATGGATTGACCTCCTGAAAATCCGTGGATCTTATGGTGAAATGGGGAGTGATTATTTCGCCGGCCTCAGGTTTCCATACGAAAACGGAAAGGTTGTATCTGGCGGAACTCCTGCCTTTGGTGTAACGCCAACAACGGTTTCTGGCCTGTCCGAAGGTACATTGGGTAATCCCGATGCCTCATGGATGATCTACAAACAAACCAACATTGGTATTGACTTCTCTTTCTTCAAGGAGGTGCTTTCCGGCTCTGTAGATGTTTTCAATGAAGATGTTACCGGCATACCCGTCAAGCGAGTGGACATCAGCAGCATCATTGGTATTGCGGTGCCATTCACCAATGCAGGTATCAGCAACAACAGGGGTGCGGATATTGTATTGAAATTGCAAAAGCCATACAGCAAGAACTGGAGTGCGTATATCAAAACAATGGCAACCTTTACCAAGAATAAAATCGTTTACCAATCTGAAGCCATCAAAGACAATCCATGGGAAGTCAGGACTGGCTTGCCCATTGGCCAACCTTTCGGACTCGTTGCCACAGGATTTTTCAAGGATGCCGCTGAAATTGCCGCCAGCGCAAAATCATCATATGAAGCAAACCTGAAGCCAGGCGATGTGAAATATGTCGACCAGAACAAGGATGGTCTGATTGATTTCCATGATGATGTGCCCATCGGAAAACCTTTCAATCCTGAAGTTTTTTATTCTGCTGAACTTGGTTTTAAGTATAAGAATTTTGAAATCAATGCCCTTTTCACTGGTTCAGAGAACAGGAGTATTTTCCTGAACAACTATGAAGTCTTCAGGTCCTTCCTGCCAGCTTCTGCAAGGCCAACCGACTATATCCTCAACAACCGTTGGACACCTGCTACAGCGGCCACCGCAACCATGCCCCGTCTTACCACGGTTACCAATAACCACAATTACCGTTCCTCAACCCTTTGGTTGACCAATGGAAATTTTGTCCGTTTGAAGAGCCTGGAAATTGCCTACAACCTCAGCAACAATGCCTTGAAAAAGTTGGGCATGAAAACTGGTACCATCTTTGTCAATGGTTGTAACCTAGCCACATGGAGCGTTGTTCCTGAAGTTGACCCTGAAGGGCCATCGGCAGGTATCCAGAACGATTATCCCATGTTGAAAGTGGTGAATGTTGGATTCAAACTGAATCTCTAAGACAATAACAATAAAGACATCAAAAGAAATATCTAAAAGAGAATTCGATGCAAAAAATCAACTTTAAACAAACGCTTCTGCTGGCTGCCTCAATCGCCATGTTGATGTTGTCCTCCTGCGAAAAGCCTTTTCTTGAAAAGCCCCTGGATGACTATGTCCCATTGGGTGAGTCATTTGAAGACATCAGGAATGCCCGAAACTGGATCAACAATATTTACAATGACCGGGTCAATGAATATACCTTGTTGGGCAATGCAGGATTTTCTGCTGGCAGTGATGAGGCCATCCATGGCAGTACGACCAACACCAGTCGTGTGTTTTACAATGGTTCATGGAACACCCTGAATACACCTTACGATATCTGGGCCAAGAGTTTTACAACTGTTAGAAAGATCAACGTGTTTTTTGAGAACATCAAAAACACCGTAACCGTTCAAAATGAAGACACCATCAAGCTTTCTGATGACGGATATGCAAATGCATATTATCTGTTGGAACGTTTGAAAGGAGAGGCGTTTTTCCTGAGGGCATACAACTATATCGAGATGTTCAAGTATTATGGAGCAGTTCCAATTGTCACCAGGTCTTATGGTGCTACTGAAGATTTCAATTTGCCGAGGAATTCTGTTGATGAAGTAGTGGCTTTTATCAAGAAAGACCTGGATTCTGCAATGAAATATCTACCGGAAAACTATGCCAGTTTTTTTGGCCAGAGTTATGCGAACTGGCAGGGCCGTGCAGTAAAGTCAACTTGTTTGGCATACAAGGCAAAGGCCCAATTGCTTTATGCCAGCCCTCTGCATAATCCATCCAATGATTTGGGAAGGTGGAGGGAAGCTGCTGAGTTGTATGGTAGCTTCATCTCAAATTACGCCGCATTGTATGGCCTGGAAACCCAGGTCCAAAAATCCTTCATGGATCCCAACAGCAAAGAATCCATCTTCAATATCAGGGCAGCTGCAGGTTTGAACACAATTGACAGAAACCAACGTCCGGCTGGGTTCAAATTTTTCACTGGTCCTGCAGCCAATCCCACCCAGGATTTGGTAGATGCATTTCAGATGAAGAATGGCAAGAGCATCACCGATGCTACATCTACTTACAATGCTGCCAAACCTTATGAAAACAGGGATCCAAGATTTTATCAGTTCATCAACTTTAATGGAGCAACCCTGTCAGATAATCCTACTGCAAGTACCTGGTCTGTAAGACAAGTGGAAACATTTGATGGTGGTAAGGATGCGCCACCTGTGGTCAACGCAACAAGAACAGGATATTATGTGAGAAAATTCATGGATACTACCTTGAACCTAGTTTCCAGCCAGACATCATTCAGGCCTTATGTATTGATGCGATACCCTGAGGTCTTGCTGAGCTATGCTGAGGCTGTCAATGAGGCTTACGGCCCCTATGCATCCTCTACAGCATCCTCATTAAAGGCATCAGCTGCTGTAGAACAAATCAGGCAAAGGGCTGGCCTGCTTCCGTTTGCCCTGAGTACAACATTGACTCAGGCACAAATGCGCGATGCCATTGTTCAGGAGAGAAGGATTGAATTGGCTTTTGAAAACCAGCGTTTCTGGGATGCCCGTCGTTGGAAAAAGGCAGAGCAATGGTTCAATGGTCCGGCAAGAGGTGTGCAGATCACCAAGACAGGTACAAATACTTTTACATATAAATATGTGGATGTTGAAACAAAGACATTCTCTTCAAAAATGAACTTATTTCCCATTCCTGATGCAGAAATCAGGTATAACCCCAAAATGACGCAGAACCAAGGGTGGTAATTAAATCATCTCCTCCTTATTCATTAGGGCGAGCAATCTAAAAAGTAAACAGCCTGCATTTGTTGATGCAGGCTGTTTACTTTTGTAGGATAGTCTTTCTGTTACTCAGTTCATTTTTTCGCTTTGATGATCTTTCTTTTTCCGAACGGTAATTTTGCAATGACGGTTTCCCCTTTTCCTTTTTCATTGGTGATGCTTTGAATGGTCCAGAGATCATTCAGGTTGTCGCCATCGATGATGCTGCCACTATAGTCTCCCCAGGATACCCCATCTGTTGCACATCTTCCTTCGCCCAATGAAATGATCTCACGGATTGTGCCAGGACTGTCTTTGCCCATTCGATAGGCAACCCTGGGGCTAATAAAGGAATTGGCATTGACTTCCTGAAATCCAACCAGTACGTCATTCTTGTTGTTGACCGCAATGGTGGTCTGAATATAATTGGAGCTATCATTGTTGATCAGTCCTGTTTGTACAATTGATCCGTCATTGGCGTTTATCTGGTGCCATTGTACGGCACTATGTCCATCTTTGTTTACTGCCTGTGAGAACCACAGATGTCCATTCTGCAAAACAATGTTTTTAGGATTTCTGTCTCCGCTGGATACTTTTTGCGCTGTTCCTTTTTGTGGTGATTGGGGTGGGTAGTCACTGTATTGAAGATTATGCGGTTGCTGTGACACAACCACTGCATAGGGGACTCCCTTTTCATCCTCTACAATTTTTCTGATGATAAATTCCTTCTTTGCTATTTCAAAAAAATACAATGCTTCGGTATCATCTTGTCCAAAAACAGGATGGCCCAGGCTTCCTTCAAAATGATAAATGGTTGCAGGCTTTCCTGCTTTGGCTTCAGCAGTTTTCATTACGAAGGTTCTTTCCTTTCCACCGGGAAAAGAATACCCAATCCATTTTTTACTGTATCCTATTCCGCCGCCATCAACACCGTTTTGTGCGGGAACGGGATAGGTGTTCCAAGCGCTGCGGGGATCATTGGTTTCAGAAACAGAAATATTGACTGGCTTGACTTTCGGCTGGTCATAGTACCACCAGAGGTCAAAAACAAAAACACCATTGTGAACATCATAAAACATCTTGGGATCAATCCCGTTGCTAAAGCATTTCTGAGAAACACCCTGAATGAATTCTCCCTTCTTGTTGTAGATGATCAGCCCACTGTTGCTTCCATGCATTACATAATTTCCGCCAACTGCAATCTGTGGATCAACCTGCCTGTTCCCGTCCATGGATCCGTTAAAAGCAAGCAACCCGTTGATCATGCTTGGGCTTCCGCCCTGCTTTCTCTCAGGACAGGCATCACTATTATTGAAGCTTGATTTGTGTATCGGTGTAATGATCTCTGTTCTGGATGGGTACTGCCGTATGTCCTGACCTTTACCACAAAGCATAATGATCATTGACAGCGAAAGACTCAATAAATATTTCATGGAATTTCTTTTGAGCGAAGAAAATAATAAATTATTTCGTAATTCTTCTCCCTTTTCTTGTAAAAAAGTAATTCTCTGTTTTTTAGATTTTTCTTCTTCTGTCTGAGGACTGAACTTTGTAGGAGATGCAGAAAATTCGTTATGGTTTTGATGGTTGCAAATATATCATCACATCAAAAATTATCCAACATGAAAAACAGAATCTATTCCTATGCAATTCCAACATTCATTGCTGCTTGCCTCATTATTTTATTTAGTTGTAACAAGAACAAAGATGATGCACCAACACTATCAGGACTGATATCCGAACGTTCATCCCTGACTACCTTGAACACTGCAGTTATCAAAGGCGGTCTTGTTTCCAAACTCAACGGAACAGATCAATTGACTTTGCTGGCGCCCACCAATGATGCATTTACCGCTGCAGGAATAACAACTGCTGTGCTGGAAAGTTTATCTTCCAATGATGTGTCAAATATTTTGTACTACCATGTTATCCCTAGCAAGATCCTTGCTGCAGGTATGCCGGTGGGTCCCAATGCCAAAGTGCTAACGTTTAATGGTGATTCAGTATTTGTTACAAACAACAGCAATGGAGTTTTTGTGAATGGCATTAAAGTATCTGAGGCCGATATTTTGGCATCCAATGGAGTAATGCATACGTTGAGCACAGGAGTCTTAAGGCCTGCACCAGGGAATCTCCTGGTCACTGCTGCCGCCAATGGACTAGATTCTATGGTTAAGGCCTTGAATTTTGCTTCAAATGAAGCAGGGGGAGATCCATCGCTTCTAATATCAATTTCAAATGACTTATTGACTGTTTTTGTGCCAAGCAATGAGGCTTTCACTGCGCTGCTTGCCAATCTCGGCCTGACTGATATCACACAAATTCCCATGCCTACTTTGATTGCAGTAATAAAATATCATGCTGTTCAAGGAAGGTTCTTCTCTTCAGATCTAACGAACGGAAATCTTACCATGGCTTCTGGCGGGGTAACAACAATAGCCCTTCCATCTGGGGCGACATCTGTTGCAACCATTTCAGGATTTGGAAATGGAACCAATACAGCAAATATTATAAAACTAAATATTGTTGGTAGAAATGGTGTTATTCATGTCATTGACAAGGTGCTGATACCAAATTAATCCCTGAGTTCAATTCTTCTTATTAGTTTATATTTATTGCTGAATCTTGTTTTCTCATCCACTAAATCAGTTGATAAATATGAAACAGTTGAAGTTGTCTGCATTGCTAGTATTGTTGCTAACCTGTTTTGCTGCAAAGCCCTATGAAACAAAGCGTGTGCTGGTGATTGGAGATTCGATATCCATTGGATATACACCTTACATCAAAGCAGCTTTGTCTCCTGATGTGGAGGTCTCGCACAATCCAGGCAATGGTGGTTCCACACTCAGGGGACTTGAAAGCGTGGACAAATGGCTTGATAACCGTGATTGGGATGTTATCCTATTCAATTTTGGTTTGCATGACATGGTGCACAAGGATAGCAGTGGGAAGTATGATGTCGTCAATGGTAAGATTGCTGTTCCGTTGAAGGAGTACAGGAAAAACCTTGAGACGATTGCAGACAAGTTGAATGAAACAACGGCTAAAGTGTTTTTTGTTACAACTACCATGGTGCCTGATGGGGCAAAAGGCCGCAAAACAGCATCTGTTATAGCGTACAATGATGTGGCACTAAAAGTGATGAAGAAGAAAAACATACAGGTGGTTGACCTCTATCAACCTTCCCTGGTGATCCATCCCAATAATTCAAAACCCAAAGATGTTCATTATACTCCAAAGGGTTATGAATTACTTGCTGAAATTCTTGCGAAGGAAATCAAGGAGGCGTTGAAGCGTTAATTAATGGCTGGATTTTTATTGCAAATGCTATTAGTATACCAAAAGAAAACCCTCTGAATGCAGAGGGTTTTCTTTTGTGTAGACTTTACTACCGCTTGTTCTAACCAAATCAAGGCAGATTTGGTGGCTATTTTGAATTTTTGATTTATCTATAATATTTTCAAAAACCATTATTATTTCCAAAGATAATTTGGTAGACTTGAGTGCCTCAGTCTCTTAACTGCACATACAATTCAAAAAATAATCATCACAACATGTAACATTGCACAAAAAACCCGTAAAATAGCCTTCGAGACAATGACCTGCTATCCGGTCTTATATTGCAGCAAATAAATCTGATATTGTCTCAAATTTTAACCTCATTTTGTCCAAGAATTAAGGAGTCGATACAGTAAAAATTCCCATTATTGATTACCTGATTTCCAACTGATACTCCCTTACTATCTCACGGAGAAGGGCAGTGTAGTTTCTTGATCGAACATCTGCTTCGATAAAACGCGCGAGTTCGGTTGGTGACATTCGATTGGCAGGATCGAATTGTTGCCTTTCGGTAACTGAGCCATAAGCTTTGGTTACACCTGTTGATATGCGGCCCGTATAGCCAAGTACTGATTTGATTCTGACCAGTAGATTACGAAAGCCGGGGGGAAGGTCAGTTTTCTTAGAAGACATATACTCTTCATGCGCAACATTCACTTTCAGTGTCTGATTTTGTATCTGATATCCAAAAATTAATCTTAATTCTTTGTAATTAATCACCAGGTCTTTGAATGTGAGTTGAACAAGTCCTTCACCAGTCGAGACTGATGCGTCATAAGCCATAGAGGAAAAATGTTGTTCAAGAAAACGCTTATCCATTTCAGCGAGAACCCTTTTGAAGTAGATCTTCTGAATGAGGCGGATCATCCCGGTTTCTACAAGGTAATTTGCGGTATCAATGTATTTGCTGCCTTTCAGAAAGAATTTTATTGATTGCTGAACTTTTGGATGCAGAAGGTCCGCTTTTTTAACTCCGGTGTTTGCAAAACACCAGCTGCGCAGCCCATCATCTTTAATTGCTGAGTTGATGGCATTGAGAATCCGCTCCACAGTATTTAGGTACTGATCTAAAATTATGGCTTCTGCTCCGGGCACTTTTTCACATAACTTAAGTGAATCCAGAAGTTCCTGGTAAGAAACATTCTTCCATGGTTCGGCGTCAGCCGATTCCTTGTCGAGGGTAAGGTAAATATAATGTAATTGATTGTATGTAATATTTAGTTCAATGGCTCGTTTTTTGGCATACTCTACATAACGTGAGAGCTGGTCATCATGCTGGGATATCTTGATCTTATTTTCAATAATGATCAAAGCGTCTTCGCATTGAATAAGTATGTCTACGTTGTCGATCTCAATAAAAACCGCTTTGATATGCAAACTATCGGAACACTTTGTTATTTGTTGGAGTAATATTTCTTTGTCTTGTTTACTTATAGCTGTACAATTATCTGAAAAGATCCATCCGATTGTTTGGGAGTGTACCCTTTCTGAGTCAGCCATGGATATAAACTCAAAAAATGATTTTATCATTTCGTATTGTCAGGATTTAGTCTTTTTTCACACGATAAAATTCCCCTTCAGCTACCAATAGGCCAACACTGCAAGCCAATTCGATGAAGTCGCGAACCTGGTCATCGTATGTTTCTTCTTCCATTTCATGTTGATTATCTAATTGATTTCTCAGCTCCCATTTCAATTTATCGGCGTCGGTCCTGCTATGCAAAGATCTCAAAATGACTCCTAACGATTTTGGGGTGAGCGAGCCCGTCTGTGCTGCTACACTTTTTACTGCTGCCACAGGTGATGTTTCAAAGGTCTCAACAATAGGTTGATAACCCAAAGTTTGAGAGAATCTTGCAAAATGTTCAAAGCGATGCAGACAGGATGATGGATCAATATATGACATATTTACGTCATCCAGCTGCTCCTTATTGAGTTTCACTGAGAGAATCCGGCAATTTTCTTCTAATCCCGTTGCATCATTAATGATATTGGTATATACATTCATGATCAGATCAGAACGCATTGTGAAGAAGTTGAAATACTCTTTACCGATGCGGAGACAGAGACTGCAGATATGGTCCTGAAAAATTTCAAAGAACTCCTTTTTAGAATATTCTTTTATTTTCACCTCATTCCCGCGAATTAGTGTGAGCGACTCTTTGGGTACAACATCTTTCGCGTTTATGGTAACGTCGACCTCGTGAATACTTGTATGATATCCAGTTGCTATTGAAATGTCCAGGTCATCTGCAAAATCAAACGGATCAAATATTCGTTCCGCACGATCAAAATCCTCGGACTGTGGATTATGCATGATTTTATTGGCAATTAGGTGTATTTCTTTTGACCAGTGGAAATCATTCGCAACCTGCTTCCATGCAGCTTCTAACGTGGGAATGGTTTCTACCGCGCAATTATATTCGTCAATGATGGTGCAAAGGTCATCATACCTGAGTTCTTTTTTTGTTCTAATGATTTCTGCATTCACGCGTTCTTTTTGAGCCATCACCTGTTTCTGCTGTTCTATGATAGCTGCCTTTTTCCGCGAAATTACGCCACTTATCCATGAAATATTTTCCAGTTCGATTTGCTGGATCTTTTCATTTTGGTCAAGCTCCGCTAGTTCATCTTGCATCGGTTTCAGTTTGGCTATAGCTTGCGTAAATCTTTCTTTCACTAATGAAATATCCCATTCGAACTCATCAAAATACCATGTGCTCTGGGCGCTGTTCAGATTCATCAGGGAGTGCTCATCGCTGAGGTTTTGTAAAACTTCGGTTGGATCAATACCATCCCTGTTTGCAAATGCGGACAAGAAACGTATCACGTTTTTTCTTCCGGTGAATGCATTGTATATACAATAATTGTTGGCTCTCAACTCTTCGAGGGTCGCATAATCTTCGCAGGATCTGATGAGTGATACTGCCTTATCCATTGCTTCTAAGATATTTGGTGGAGCCAATAGATTACTCCAGTTAAACTCATTTGAATGCCGCTGGTGAAAAGTCGTGATGGTTTGAATGTAATCTTCAAACTCAGCTACTTGCCTGCGGTTGTCTTCTTTTCGTTCATTTTCGGCTTGTAGTTTATCTTCTTTCTCCTGCTGCTTCTGTGCTTTTTCCATTTCCCTCAGTTCGCGTTGATCATTGAGTAGTTGTAACTTTTCTCGCTGAATCCTTTCCTTTTCCCGGATTCTATCTCGTTGCGCACGTTGTTTTTCCTGCTGATTTCTCTTTAAAATTTCTTTCTCTCTTGTCTGCCTCTCATTCACAACACGAATTGGAGTAGCATGACCATCACCAAATACCTTATTGCTAAGCCATTTCGCTGTATTTTTTCCTAATTCTCTTTCGAAAGACTTTCCAAAACCCATGGCAATTGATTAATGGTATGAAGGATCGATAATGTCTGTGGTAAACGATTATTGACTAAAAGTCAATCAGTAGCTGTTGCTCTAAATTACAATAAGTAATTTGTTTATATGGCCTATTCTTCTGCACAAACGGAGACTATTGCTTTTGCGAAAACATACGTTGATACACTTTATTGGCGATTGGTATTTCAAGTACCGCTATTTCTTCCAGTAACGACTTCTGCCTTTTTTTTCTAAAAATTCAGTTCCCTATTTGGGTTGCTTTCTCCAATAATTATTTTTTAAAATGCTAACAATAAAAAAATCTTATATTTATCGAATTAATTAGATATAAATGATCGATAAAACGAAAATTTCCTCATTTAACATCGATGAAATATCGAATAAGCTCAAAACAGACCCTGTACACGTTTTTCGACAGGTTGAAGCCTTCTCCAAAAGAGAAATCTCGATTTCAGAGGTGGGCATAGAGGGAATTGATAGCAAGATTCTATATGTATGGAAGAAACAAGGATTACTGCCGTTCTATGCTTCGAATACAGAAAAACGAATCTGGTGGCGGTTCAGCTTTATAGAGATATGCTGGCTGAAAGTTCTTGTAGAATTACGAAAAGTGGGAATTGGGATACAGAAACTTCAGGAATTGACTGACTTTTTCTTCCCCCCTGATTTTATAGAGAAATACATACAAAACGCTATGCAGGACATAGATTCTTTAGTGAATTTTCTTCCTAAAGGCTTCTATAATCCACTACAGGGAAGAATAGGAGATGAAAGCGTAGAGGCTGGACTAAGAAAACTATTTGAAGAATTGCGGATTTCTCGATTTTCTTTACTGATCCACGCTATCATTCTCGAAAAAGCAAATTACTCGCTATACTTCGACGAAAAGAAATATTTTCAGATTCTTGATATAGACGAAATCGACTCCGCTTCCAGGGATGATGCGTTTCGGCTTAGAGATTTACTACAACATCACACTATTGTCTTTCTCAATATCAGAAAGATTGTAGCGGATGTATCTCAAACGCATGAATACTTTTCTAAGAAAACAGAAATTCTAGATAGAATTTCAGAAAGTTCCATAGAACTTATAAGAAAACAATTTGAAGAAAATGGTGTACATGAGGTAACAATTCGTTCGAATGCCGGAGGCAGGCCTACTGTTTACATCACCCGGCAAATGAATTTCTCTGAAATGGGAAAAGCTATTAGCGATTTAAAGAAAAGTGGAACTTTTAGTGATGTGGTGATAAAATCCAGAGATGGTCGAATCAAATATTTTGAGATAAAGGAGTTGATTAAACTGTAAAAGTTTTTTTTATCAGTACCGAAAGAATCGGTCGATGTATTATCCAGAAGTCTATACAGAAAGAATCTGTTGGCTTTCCAATTCGTTTTCGAAATGGAGGAAGTACAAGAATTACCAGCGGTAGAAAAACAATTGAACGCTGGTAGTATGGAAATCGAGGAACAGCTTGAATTATTTGCTGATCTTCTTGTTGAGTTAATTTTTAAAAATGAAGAATGAAAAACGGAAATTTTGAACAGCTTTTAAAAGAAAACTTTACGAAAAGTAGTTCTATCGTTCCCTATCGTAAGGGTAATCATTGTTATTCCTACGATAGGGTTTCTTCTAAAGAACAGATGACCAATGGAAATTCGTTGGTTTGGCAATATGAACGGATAGACAAATTTGCCGAACAGAATAGCTATGTGATTAAGAATAGATATGGAGGAACCTACGAATCGGCTAAATCAGATGAGAGAAAAGAATTCCAGCGGATGCTTAGTGATGTGAAAAAGGATAAATCCATTTCTACTATCCTGGTGTATAGCTATGACCGTTTTTCCCGTTCTGGTCCAAACGGAATTTTTCTTTTAGAAAATTTAAAAAAGCTGGGCGTAAAAATTGTCGCGGTTACACAGGAGGTGGATAGTTCAACACCCACTGGAAGTTTTCAGCAGAATCTCTATATGCTGCTAAGTAAGCTCGAAAATGATATGAGAAGGGATAAGAGCATTTCGGGCACAAAATCACTTTTACAGAAAGGATACTGGACTTATGCAATTCCTCTGGGATATACGAATAGAAACCCACATACAACAGCAGATAAACATTCTTATTTTGTTAATGAAGATGGAGAAAAGCTAAGAAAAGCATTTGTCTGGAAAGCCTCAGGGAAGTACACTAATCAACACATTCTCGAAAAGCTTAGTTTACTTGGTGTCAAGGTTACGATTCGTCATTTGGCTTGGATCTTAGCGAATCCTTTCTACTGTGGATATATTTCTGTTGCCTTATTGCCTAATGAAATAATAAAAGGAAAACATCCTGCTTTGATTGATGAGGAAACTTTTTTAAAGGCCAATAATATCAGTAGAGCTAACCCAAGAACAGGAGTTAAGAAAATCAAGGTAAATTCTAATCTTCCGCTAAAAATCTTCATGAGGGACTTAGAAAGTAATAGTTCCCTAACAGGATATCACAATAAGAAAAAGAATCTTTTCTACTATAAAGCTATTAAACAGGGGACGAACGTAAGCGTTTCTGCAAAATCACTAAATCTGAGGTTTGAAACTATTCTTTCAGGTTTTCAGTATGATGTGAAGTACAAGGAAAAATTAAAATCCATTCTTTACGCGAAACTCAAGTCTCGTTTTGCTGGCGAACATGAAAGTGAAATGCAGAATCGGAAAAGAATTGCTGAAATCAGTGGGCAATTAGAAAAAATTGAAGAGCGATTCGTTTTAGGGGGAATAACCCAGGAACAATACACCAAGTACTCGACTCTTTATAAAAAGCAAATAGAGAATCTGGAACAAGAAATCGAGCAAATTGGAAAAATAAGTTCTAACCTTGAAAAAGCCGTTCAAAAAGGGTTGGATTATGCTCAAAATCTCAGTCAGATGTGGGTTTCATTCGACTATCATGAAAAGCAACGTTTACAATATTTGGTCTTTCCAGATGGAATGATGTATGATAAGAAAAATGACCATGTTCTAACCTCACGTGTGAACACCTTATTCTACGAAATTGCTTTGCTATCAAACAGTTCGAAAGAAATTGAAAAAGACAATTCCTTGGAGAATTGTCTTTTAGGAAGTAATGTAGTCCCGACAGGAATCGAACCTGTATCTAAAGTTTAGGAAACTTCTATTCTATCCATTGAACTACGGGACCAGCCGTCCTGCCAAATGCAGGGGCAGCAAAATTACTCAATATATTTTTTTAACAAAGCTTATTTTCAGATTAGTTTTAAATTGAAGCTGGTTTCGTGCTTAAATCAAGATTCAAGCCTTTTCTGAATGAAATTTATCCCCAAGATTTTATTAACCCTGTTTTTTTTGACTTTATGCACCATTCGTTCGGCTGGTCAGCAGTACCAGGCGGTGCACGGGTCCAACTTTGCCGGTAGCCTTGGTGTAATGAACAATCCAGCATCCGCACTTTCCTCACCATTGCCCTGGGATATCACCCTTTTTGGGTTTCAGCTTAAAAATAGGACCAATTTTTTTTATCTAGAAAAATACGACCCAACAGGCAAGAATCCCCAGTTGGCGGCCTGGATTCAGAATGGCGAATACAAACGAAAGTTGAACACCCAAATTAACATCAACCTGTTGAATACCCGTATCAGAACATCCAACAGGTCTGCCATCTCCTTTGGCATGAACATTCGTTCAGCCTCAATTGGCGCTTCATCAACATATAACTTTGTAGATTCTATCCTTGAGCCCAATACTTTTCTGAAAGTTAACATGAATAACCAGCCCCTTGATGCATTTGTACGGAGCAGTAACTGGGCCGAAGCCTATGGTAGCCTTGCATGGAACCTGGCAGATAAAAAGTATTTCATTTGGAATGCCGGAGCTACGATCAAAGCCAATAAAGGGCTGGCAGGCATTTATGCTGCGATTAACAATGGTCAGTTCAAAGAATATATCAGACCAGTGTTAAATATATATGAGGTAACCAGTGTAGACCTGAACTATGGATATTCTGCCAATCTTGATTTTTGGGATCCAGCGGCCAGCACTCAAGCCAATTTGAAGCGCTACAACAACCAGTCTAAAAGTGGGGGATCCATAGACCTGGGAATGGAGCTGATCATCAAAGACCAACAACAGATGGAACTGTTCAACAACAGGAGCCAATACAATTATACCTGGAAGTTTGGATTGTCCGTACTTGACCTTGGCTATGCAAAATATATATATGGAATTGAATCGGCCAACACTTCAGGTGTTAAACCCAATATCAATGGCATTGCCCTGACCCGGAAATTTGATTCAACCATTACCGGACTGGATGTATTGAATGATTCCATCCAGACAGCAGTAGGCCAGTTCAATACGCTGACAGGTGAATTCAGGATGAGTCATCCGACAAGGCTTGTATTCAATGTAGATCGTCAAATAACAGACCTTATCTACATCAATGCTGAGTTGTCTGTCCCCATCATGGTTCTGCCAGCATCAAAATACATCCGCACACAAGACATGAACCTACTGACCGTAACGCCCAGGCGTGAAACCCCAAAATATGGTCTCTATTTACCACTCTCTCTGACAAGGGATGGAAGTTTCTGGATTGGTGCAGCGGTAAAAGCGGGTCCTGTTTTGTTTGGATTTCACCGCGTTCCCATCGGCACCAAGACCTCTTATCAAAATGGCGGAGTCTATCTTGCCTACACCATCAGCCCCAGCGAAAAACTCAAGAAAACCAAAGGAAAAATCATTAAATGCCCCAAGTAGCTTAGCTGAGCAAGCTCTTGATCACATTGCCGTGTACGTCTGTCAGCCGGAACCGTCTTCCCTGAAACTTGTAAACCAGCTGTTCATGGTCAATGCCCATGAGGTGCAACAGGGTTGCCTGAAAATCATGCACATGCACAGGATCTTTGATGATGTTGTAACCGAAATCATCCGTCAATCCATGGCTGTAACCAGCCTTCACCCCCGCACCCGCCATCCACATGCTGAAGCATTTGGGATGATGGTCTCGCCCGTATCCATCTCTTGTTAATTTCCCCTGAGAATAAACGGTTCTGCCAAATTCACCTCCCCAAACAACCAGTGTATCTTCCAGCATCCCCCTTCTTTTGAGATCGGTGACGAGTGCTGCTGTTGGCTGGTCAATCTGTGAGCACTGATGGCGGATTCCCTGCGGAAGGTTTCCGTGGTTGTCCCAGCCCTGGTGGTAGAGCTGCACAAAACGCACATCTTTTTCCAGGAGCTTTCTGGCCAAAATACAATTGGCCGCATAGCTCCCTTTCTCCCGGCTGTCTGGCCCATAAAGGTCAAAAACTTCGTTTGTCTCATCACTGGTGTCCATCACTTCGGGTACCGAGGTTTGCATCCTGTACGCCATTTCGTATTGGGCAATCCTGGCATTGACCTCTGGGTCGCTCCAGGCCTCATTCTGGACTTCATTCAGCTGTTGAAGGTAGCCAAGCATCTCTTTCCTGTCAGCTCCGTCATAGCCCTCAGGATCCTTCAGGAAGAGCACAGGGTCCTTGCCAGACCTGAATTGCACACCCTGGTGCTCGGAAGGGAGAAAACCGTTCCCCCAAAGCCTTGCATAGAGTGGCTGGTCTTTGGATGCATTTTTTGAAATCAGCACAATGAATGCCGGCAGGTTCTTGTTTTCTGAACCCAGTCCATAACTCAGCCAGGAACCGATCGAGGGCCTTCCTGGCAATTGATTACCCGTTTGAAAAAAAGTTATTGCAGGGTCATGGTTGATCTGTTCTGTATACATGGACCTGATCAGGCAAAGTTCATCCACCACCTGGGCGGTATAGGGCAGGAGCTCGCTCACCCAAGTGCCACTCTTTCCATGTTGTTTGAAGTCATACAAAGAAGGCACCACAGGAAGGGAAGATTGGTTGGCACTCATGCCTGTCAGCCTCTGGCCCTTGCGGATGGAATCAGGCAGCTCGGTTCCAAAAAGATCGCGGAGTTTGGGCTTGTAGTCGAATGTTTCAAACTGGGAAGGACCGCCAGCCATGAAAAGGAATACCACCCTTTTTGCTTTCGGGGCGATGGTGGGTAAGGCAGACATGATCTGATCTTCCATCGTGGCACCGACAGTACTCAATGGAGCGATGAGCTGCTGTAGTGCAACCGCTCCCAAACCCATAGCGGTCTTGTTCAAAAAATTTCTGCGGTCAATGTTCTGATAAAGCCCCTTAAGGTCTGCTGCACCAAGTCTTTTTTCTGCGTGATGATGGCCCATGGCTTTATCGTTTTGTTATTGTAGCATCAGAATTCATGATTGTGCTGGCCACCACGGCATTGGCTGCAACCAGTGCCTTGTCCACCTGGGCATTGACTTTATAAAGCCCGGCAGACAACCAGCCCTTTGTCTTTTCCGGGTTCATCCTGAACTTGTCCAACTCCTGTTTGTACAAGGCTTTCAGGATATCCAGCTCTTTTGCAGCAGGGTATCTCCCCGTAAGTTTTCTGTATGTTTTGGTGATGGCGATGTCTTGGTCCGATTCCTTGCTCATGGCCTCACCCAATACTTTTGATGCTTCAATATAGGTAGGGTCATTCAACAGGACCAGGGATTGAAGGGGAGTATTGGTCTTCTGCCTGCGCGACAAACAAGAGCTTCTTTCTGAAGCATCAAAAGTGGCCATGGTTGGGTTGGGAACGGTTCTTTTGGCAATGATGTAAAGGCTTCTCCTGTATACGGCATCTGTGCTGTCGGCCACATAGGTGGCGCTGTTGATTTCCCATAATCCGGTGGGTTGGTATGGCCTGATGCTGGGGCCTCCAATTTTTTTGTTGATCAGCCCGCTGGCAGTCAGCACATTGTCGCGCATCATCTCTGCGGTAAGCCGGTTGGCGGGCCCTCTGGCCAATAGCCTGTTTTCAGGATCCATTTCACGCAATGCTGGAGAGGCATAAGAATCCTGCTTGTAGACAGAAGACATCACCAGGAGTTTGACCATTTTTTTCAGGTCCCAACCAGATTCCTGCAGCTCTACTGCAAGCCAGTCCAGCAGGGCAGGATTGCTCGGAAGCTCTCCCTGGTTACCAAAATCTTCGCTGGTTTTTACGATGCCAATCCCAAAAAATTGCTGCCATAACCTGTTTACCACCACCCTTGAGGTGAGTGGATGATTTTCGTTGGTCAGCCATTTTGCCAAGCCCAACCGGTTCCTGGGATAGGAAGCGGGGAAGGGGAGTATGTCGGAAGGAGTATTGGGAAATACCTGAGAACCTGGCTGATCGTATTGTCCACGGTTGAGGATGCTCGTTTTCTTGGGTATGGCCATCTCTTCCATGACCATGATCTGCTTGATCTTTGCTACTGAATCATTGAGTGTTCTCCGTAGTTTTTTCAATTCTTCCAGGGATGCTTGCACCGAGGGGGCCACAGCCATGGTATAATACTCAGCCAACAATTCCTTTTCGGTTGTGCTGAGCTGTTCTTTTGTTTTTCCTTTCAATGGAGCCCAACTGTTTTTATTGGCCAGTATCCCCAACTCAAAAGGAGTCAAGGGCCTGTTGTACACGGCCACATCATCCACCCTTCCTCCCTTGAAACCCACGCCACGCCACCACCCCCCAATTTGCAAGCCCGGTTCTTTTTTTCTGTTGAAAAGGATATCCTTGTACAGTTTATCGATGACCACCGTCATGGGCAGTTGTTCTCCGTTCTGGTGAAGGTTGAATCCCGATGCCTTTGAAGATCCATCATAGGTCAGGCTGAGTTGGATCCATTTTTCGCGCGGCACTTCCGTATCAGATAGTTTGATGATGGCGTTGGATGGTGCACTGTGGGCCATCAGAATTTCAAGGCGGTTGTTCTTGAGATAGACATGAAACCCCTTGAAATTGTACAAGCGCTCTCCTTCATTTTTGTGGAAGATCACCCCTTCTTTCATGTCTTTGGGAATCCAGACCCACATCCCAATCGTGAAAGGTTCTGCACTGCTGAAAACCCCTGCAGGACTGAGGTCCAGGTATACATCCCCATTGAGTGCAATCACCTGTGCACCGCGTCCGGAACTGAATACAGGTTTGTCTCCTCCTGCACCCGCTTCATGCTTCATTTCCCCTTTCTGTGCTGTATCCATTTTGCTGACCAGGTTGCCGTCCAGTTCAAAAAAAGCGTTCAAGCCTTTTTGGGGGATGGTTTCATTGGCAAGTGTTTGGTAGGATCCATTGTTGATCCATGTGCTGAACCCTTCAGCAGTATTGGCTTTTAGCGAAGATGTTTGCTTTTCTGCATCAGCTATTTTTCTTTTCATGGCAAGGATGACTTGCTCTTGCTGCTCCGTTGGCAACAACAAGGTTGGCGTTGGCAAATCATCATTAAATGCAATTTGTCCAGCTTCAGCCACATTGTTGAAAAAGCTGAACATCTCGTAATAATTTTTTTGCGAAACAGGATCGTACTTGTGGTCATGGCAACGGGCACATCCCACAGAAAGGGCCATGAAGGCATCTCCCATGGTATTGGTACGGTCCATCACATATTCGGTCTGGTATTCCAATTCAACGATACCACCTTCCATGTTCTGTTGATGGTTCCTGTTGAAGGCAGTGGCGATCAACATGTCACGCGTTGGGTTGGGCAACAGGTCTCCAGCCAATTGTTGGTGGATAAAGGTATTGTAAGGCATGTTGATGTTGAACGCATTGATGACCCAATCCCGGTAGGGAGACATGTCCCGTAGCCGGTCAACGGTATAGCCATGGGTATCTGCAAACCTTGCAAGGTCCAGCCACTCAGCTGCCATCCTCTCTCCATAATGCTTTGACTGCAACAAACGATCTACCTGCTTTTCATAGGCATTGGGTGAACTGTCTTGTACAAAGGCATCAATTTCTTCCAGTGTTGGTGGAAGCCCGGTAAGGTCCATGCTCACCCTGCGCAGGAGCAATTCTTTTGTTGCTTGTTTAGAAGGCTGAAGGTTGTTCTGCAAAAGTGTAGCAAAAACAAAATGGTCAATGGGGTTCACGCCATTCAATGATGCAGGAATGTCGGGAACAGGTTTTTTGGTCGGCTTCACAAAAGCCCAATGGGGCTGGTAAACTGCGCCTTCTTCAATCCACTTGATCAGGTAGGCTTTTTCCTTGGCAGAAAGGTCAAGGTGGGATTGCGGAGTGGGCATTTTGTATTCAGGATCCGCTGATATGATCCTGTGAAATACTTCGCTTTTCGCGAGCTTTCCAGGAGCAATGGCTACCTTTCCAGGGCTCTCAGGCAGGAACGCATAGGCTGCTGTAGATTGGTCAAGACGCAAGCCTGCTTTCTGTTTCGCCTTGTCAGGACCATGGCAGGCAAAGCATTTATCAGCGAGGATGGGCTTCACATGCTGGTTGTAATCCATGGGTGTGTTGATCTTCCTGTATTCGGCAGCTACTTCTGCGGGCAGCTTTGGTACATCATTTTTATCCGGTGCAAGAATGAACAGGCCTGGGACCAGTGGGATGATATACTTGAGCATCATATCATTTTTTTGTTGAATCAGGTTTTTTGAAGGAGAATCCACCTGCTTCGATGGTCAGGTTCGGTAAGGCCTGTTTGAGTTTTGCTATGCCTTCTGCTGTTGCATTGGTCTTCCACAAAAACAGCGTTTTGAGGTTCTTGCAGGAAGAAAGTTTTTCCAATCCTTTGTCTGAAAGGGCAGTACCATATAGGTTCAATTGTTCCAGAGACTGCATTGATTTGATGTGATCCATCCCTTCATCAGTCACCTTGGTTTTTTCCAGTTGAAGCTGGCGCAGGTTCTTGAACTGGCTTATCTTTTGCAGGTCCTGATCGGTCACTGCCTGGTTGGTAAGCTTTAATTGCACAACCTGTTCCTTCAAAATAATGGTCTGGTCCAACATCTTGGTGTTGAAATTTTTCAGGTTCACAAAATTCAGCGAAAGACCATTGGAGCCTGATTGAATCGGGGTAACAACCACATTCAATTGTCTGATGGCATCAATTTTTTCTGGATCAGCAGCTTTTATGCTGGTTGTTTTTGTTGGTAAAACCGCTGCAGGTTTTTCAACCGGTGGCGGAGGTTCCACTGCTTCAGGAACTGTTTCAGTGATCTTGATAACCGTTGTTGAAACCGTTGTCTTGGCGAACGGATCTGCCATCTTGACCCAGCGATGAATGGTAGCAATCTCTGCCGCACTGAGTTGTTTTTTGCCCTTGGGTGGCATATGGTCCTCATCTTCCAATGGCAAGAGCAGGTGGGTATACAGCTTGCTGTTGTCTGCATCTCCAGCCGTCAGCACAACACCATTCTTGCCACCTTTTTTGATGAAATCCTCTGAATCAAGCCGGAGGCCTCCTTTCTTTTTGATTTTTGAATGGCAGGTATAACATTTGCTTTGAAGAATTGCTACCACCTGGTCTTGGTAAAGGGAGATTTCGCGAGGGGTACTGGCATTTTGAGTGATCGAATCGGCTTTGGGTGCTTCAGTTGATGATTTCACTGTTGAATCTATCACCTCCACTACCTTGGTGGTGTCTTTATCAAAAAGACCGAAAAAATAATCTTCACCATGGGTCAGGGTTCCGCCCAAATGCCCTGCTACTGCCATCACTGAACAGGTAATCCATACCAGCTGTCGCCTGTAGTTGGCAATGAAATACGCGAGGAATCCAAGTACACAGGTAGCAATGCCCGTCCACTGGTGCTTTTGGACCAAATCTACATCGTATTCACCCGATCCTGCGAGCAAATAACCGGCGATACAGGCAGCCAGTGATGAAACTGCACCACTCAATAAGGCGCATGACAATGCCGCATCAAACTGTTTTCTTTTTTCAGCTCCGAGTAGGCTGATCACAAAGGCAAATGAAAAAATACCAATAGGAAGATGAACCAATAACGGATGAAGGTGTCCGATCAGTGCTGTGTTGATGGAAGACAAAAATTGAATATAGCCCACGTGATTAAAGTGCTTTTTTCATTTTGACGAGCTCGATCCTGGTATCTGTCACCTCCAGTATTTCAAATTCGAATTTACCAATTATGATCTTCTCTTTTTGTTTTGGGATGGATTCATTGTGGTGGATAATATATCCGGAAACGGTTTCTGATAGGTTCATCTCCAAACCAAGGTGGTATTTCTCATTGAGCGGCTCAATTTCAAGCCTTCCGGAGAACTCATATTCGTCTTGGCCCACTTCGCGTTCCGTCAGTTCCTCAAAGTCGTACTCGTCTTTGATTTCACCAAACAATTCTTCCAGCAGGTCCTCCATGGTGATGATGCCTGAAGTTCCTCCAAATTCGTCCACCACCAAGGCCATGCTTTTCCGCTCCTTGATGAGCAGGTTCATGAGGTCGGTCGCCGTCATGCTTTCCGGCACTGCAGGGATGGGAAGCATGATGGATTGGATGTTCTCCGGGTTCTTGAACAATGAAATCTGGTGCACATAACCAACAATGTTGTCAATATTTTTTTCATAAACCACCAGCTTGCTGAGGTTGGTAGCGATGAACCTGCTTTTTAATTTTTCAATGGATTCATGCACGCTGATCGCCTCGATTTCTTTTCTTGGTACCAGGCATTGGCGAATCTTTACATACGGCAAGGTCAATGCGGCCTCAAACAATTCCTTGTTCATTTCCTGGTTTTCAAATTCCTTGTCATCCCTTTGTTGGATGAAATTTTCCAGTTCCAACCTAGTGAAATTGTTGTTGTTTTTTCTGATGTGTACATTCACCAGGTTCTTCAGGATCCATTCAGAGAGTGATACAAAATAGTTGGCGATGGGATAGAAGATGTTGTAAAAGAAACGCAGTAGGGGCGCAAGAAAAAACATCAACGTATCTGCCTTCGACCTGAAAATGGCGCGACAGAAAAAGAAATATATCAAAAAGGCTCCAGTTGATATCACCAGGTCAAAAAGAATCCTGATGTAGAGAAAATAGGGCACAAAATCCTCCGAAAGATAGCTCTCGGTTGTTTTCCAAAGCGGGGTCAGAAATTCATCCACCAACAGACCATAAATGACAAGGGCGATGATGATGCCCACGATCATGGCACTGATGAACTTGGCAGGCTCATCCAGGTAGGCGGAAAGTGTATATGCGCTTTTGGAACGTTGTTTTTTACGCAATTCAATTGACAGCCTGTTCAGCGACACAAAGCCAACTTCTACTCCGGCAAAAAAACCCGCGAGTAGAAAAGCCATCAAGATGCCAAACAATAAAAGAGTACCCATAGTGTTCATTTAGGAATTAATATTCCTCAATTGCTGGCCAATAAATTTGGCGATGATCTCCTTCACTTCGTTTGTAGCCTTCTCAAGGTCATCGTTCATGATTACCTTGTCAAAGCTATTCCTGTATTCCATTTCTTCTTTGGCTTTGCTGATCCTTGTATGGATGTGCTCTGCTGATTCAGTTCCCCTTTTCATCAGTCTTTCTTGCAAAATATCCATGGATGGAGGTTCAATGAAGATGGTCAATACCTGTTCGCCAAACATTGTTTTTACATTCAAAGCACCTTTTACATCAATATCCAATAAAGGGGTTCTGCCTTCACTCCAGATTCTTTTCATTTCATCAACAGTAGTGCCATAGTACATTCCAGGATATACCATCTGCCATTCAACAAACTGATCATTGTCGATTTTTTCCTTGAATTGCTCTTCTGAAATGAATATGTAGTCAACCCCATCGTTCTCTCCACCACGCATCTTTCTGGTGGTAGCAGATACGCTGAATGAAAGCTGGTTGGCCATGCCCGCAAGCAGTTTGGTCTTGATGGTTGTTTTACCTGCGCCTGATGGTGCAGTCAGGATGATGATCTTCTGCTGTTTTGTTTCACGCATGGTGTCTGAATCTTCGAAAGCATTCATGAAAGTCGGTATGACTTTAGGTCTTTACTTGAAACGCTTCTTCCCGAATTTCTGAGGAGGCCTGTTTTTCCCTCCGCCAACAGTATTTCCCCCACCATTGGGGCGATTGCGTTGCTGGAATCCACCCCCTTTGCCACGTTTTTGGAAGCGGTCATCCTGCTCCCTGTAAGCCCTCACAAATGGTGTGCTGGTAAATTCAAGCTGTCCTTTTGTGATGGAATTCAGTTCACTCCTGATGCTTTCATCAGGGATGAGTTCCTTGTGCCAGGTATTGTAGGCAAGCTTCATGTAATAGGCAATGATGTGAGAGAAGCCAGAACGTTTTTCCTCGTTTTCTTCCGCCATCGCCTTGGCGATCACCAGTTCAAGATGCTTTCCAAGGTGATAGTATTTCGGATGCCTTTTAGGGTAAGGCAATGGCGCTGGCTTTGCCATCAGTGACTCCCTTGTAGGAATCGGATAGGGGCTTTCCACTTCCAGTTTGAAATCAGAAATCAAATAAAGATGGTCCCAGAGCTTGTGCCTGTAATCCTCTATGTTCTTGAGTTGTGGATTGATGAAGCCCATCAATTCAATGACAGCCTGCGCATTTCTTAGTCTTCTTTCCTTGTCTTCGATTGAAAGTATATGCCCCACCATCTGCTGCACATGCCTACCATACTCCCTCATCACAAGGTGACTTCGATTGGTATTGTATTCCATTATTGTCTTTTGAGAGGAACAAAAATAAGGTTTATGGGGCGAATTTGAGAATATTTTGACTTGGGGGCTACCATTTCATAAATTGCGGGCATGTGTTTTCACAATGGGATTGACGTAAATCGGGCAGAACATATCAAGCTCAAAAACAAGTCAAAAAAAATAAAGGAGCTTCAACTGAACCTTGATCAACCCTATGCCAGCGGGTTTGACTATCCTTTTTGGCCGGTGCTCAAGCCGATTGAAGGGGGTAATGATTTTGTTGCAGTGATGATGCATTGGGAGTTTATCCCCTCATATATTCGGTCTGTTGATGCATTGGTCCATTTCAGGAAGGGTGGCTTAAACCCCAAAACAGGCAGAAAGGACATTCCGCACAATACCCTCAATGCCATCGGAGAAGAGGTCTTGAACAAACCTACTTACAAGGAAGCGGCGCTGAAGAGAAGATGCCTTGTGCTTTCTTCCGGGTTCTATGAATGGCGGCATTTCACACCCCTCGGGGGGAAGGATACCGCCTATCCTTACTATGTTACAGTCAAAGGTCAGGAGTATTTTTTCATGGCAGGCATTTACAATCCCTGGGTTGACCAGGAGTCCGGGGAGGTGGTTGACAGTTTTTCCATCCTGACGACTGAAGCCAATCCGCTGATGGAAAAAATCCACAACAAGAAGAAGAGAATGCCAATCATCCTTCCTGAAGACCAGGCAGAGCAGTGGATCAAGGAGGATCTTTCAGTTGAACAGATAGCAACACTCGCAAGATTTCAATTGCCTGCTGATCAAATGGAATTCCACACCATCCGAAAGGACTTCAGGCAGCTCGAAGAACCAAGAGATGCATTTTTATATGAGGAGCTTCCTCCAATTGTATAATTCTCTTCAACCCCTTAAACCCTCACATACACCCTCTTCTTGTCCATGATGTACCCCACCAGCCAGCAAACCATCATCAGCGCAATGGAATACAACAGTGCGCCCATGGATCCTGGTGCAATCTGCTGAAAGAAATCCTTGCTGATGACTGCGGTCAGGCTCCTGCCGTCTGCGTCCCTGGTCAGGTTGAATGTCTTTGGGATGAAGCTGGACAGGACGTAAATGAAGAGTGGATTTTTTCCGAACACTTCAAAAAAGTAGTTGCCTGTTCTGAAGCTGGTCTTTGCATTCAGATAAACCAATGATCCGATCATGAGCAGGGAGATGCCACAGGTATACAGAACGTAAGAACTGGTCCATATTTTTTTGTTGATGGGGAAGCTGTAGTTCCAGCAATAGGCAATGGCCATAAGCGCTGCACCACCCAGCAATACCTTGGCAATGCCTTCATAGTCCTTGCCTTTTTCACGCAGCAGGACGCCTGCAAAATATCCGATGATTACATTTACCGCTGCCGGGAAGGTGCTGAGGAATCCCTCGGGTTCAAACGCAACCCCTTCACCCTTGTACATGTGGTTTTCGCCCACCAGCCATTTGTCGATGGGCACGCCGACATTGCCCAGCATGGTATAATCTCCTCCAAGATACAATACCAACCAATAGCCCAGCAAAATGGCGATACTTGCATAGATGACTGCCTTTCTTGAAAGAAAATGAATCATCATGGCTGCGATGCCGTAGCAGAAAGCGATACGGGCCAACACGCCAAAAATGCGGGTCTTGTCAATTGTTTTGGGCACCCATTCCCCAGCATTATTGATGCTTACAAATGGATACCAGGACAACAAATATCCAATCAAAAAGATCAGAAAAGTTCTTTTGAGAATCTTGCCGGCAACCTTTCCATTGCCCATTCCAGCCAATTTCGGCATGGTGAAGGCCATGGCATTGCCCACCGCAAAAAGGAAGGAAGGGAAGACAAGGTCTGTTGGCGTAAATCCATGCCAGGAAGCATGTTCAAGCGGTTCAAACGGGGCTGATCCGGCCTGGTTGTTCACGATGATCATGAAGCATACTGTCATCCCCCTGAATACATCAAGGGCTGTAAAGCGTTCTGTTGTTGACATGATAAGCAGGTTGGTTGGGTCAATGAATGTAAGGAATTTGGCCAAAACTGGTTTGAAACGGCTTAAAATCTTTTGACCAATGAAAACGTTTGAGATAGAATAGGTTGCTTTTCTATTCTTCATCCATTCCTCATTCTCACATATTTTAATTAATTTGACAACCGCTTAACTACTTGCCATGACCAACCGGATAGGAATGAATTTGCTGCTTTGGGGAACCGAGATCGATCCATCCCTTTTTCCGGTATTGGAGCAAATCAAGGCTGCTGGTTATGATGGCGTGGAGGTGCCCATTTTTGATACCAATCCCAGTCATTGGGAACCATGGCGGAAAAAGCTGGATGAGCTGGAGCTCGATAGGGTTGCAGTAACCATCAATGGACCTGATCATCACCAGATCAGTGCTGATCCATCCATGCGCCATAAAACATTGGAAAGAAACAAGATGGCCCTGGAATGTGCGCAGGTATTGGGTTCCAGCCTGCTCACCGGACCTTATCATTCAGCCCTTGGTGTATTTACAGGAAGCAAATCATCCGCAGACGAAAACAAATGGGCCGCAGAAAACCTGTTTGCCTTGGCAGCGCATGCGCAACAGTTGAACATTACCTTGGGGTTGGAATACCTGAACAGGTTCGAAAGTTATTTGGTGTCTTGCACAGATGAATTGATTGACCTGGTGGATCGGATCAACCATCCCCATTGTAAAATCATGTTTGACTCTTTTCATGCCAACATTGAAGAAACCAAGCTTGGTGATGCCATCAGAAAAATTGGCTATAGGTTGGTGCACGTCCAGTTGTCTGAAAACAACAGGGGCACCTTGGGAACCGGTCATGTTGATTTCAAGGATATTTTAACAGCACTGGCAGACATCAATTACCAGGGCATGATCAGCATAGAAGCATTCAGCAGCAAACTCAGTGCTGCCAACATCTGGCGCAACATGTTTGATACTGAAATGCAACTCGTGAAAGACAGCATTCAATATTTAAAAAGCATATAACATGAAAATAAACATTGCCATCGTAGGGCTCGGATTTGGTGCAGAGTTCATCCCCATTTACCAAAGGCATCCGCATGCCAACATGTATGCCATCTGCCAACGCAACGTGGAAAAACTCAATGCCATCGGAGATGCTTTTGGGATTGAAAAAAGATATGCTGATTATGATGAACTGCTGAAGGATCCTCAGGTGGATGCAGTCCATATCAACTCACCCATTCCCAACCATGCAGAACAATCATTGAAAGCGCTTTATGCAGGCAAACACGTTGCCTGTACCGTTCCCATGGCCACCAGTGTGGAGGATTGCATGAAGATTGTGAAAGCCTGCAAGGAAACGGGAAAGAAATACATGATGATGGAAACCGTGGTCTATGCACGCGAATTCCTCTTTGTAAAGGAAATGTATGAGAAAGGTGATTTGGGAAAGGTTCAGTTCCTCAAAGCTTC